>Ga0153946_1000339_pt1 | contig 20088 bp, 18 predicted proteins | sample TSNJ030MetaG_FD_104751 | JGI IMG/M metagenome (GOLD analysis project Ga0153946, IMG submission 104751) | Attine ant fungus gardens microbial communities from New Jersey, USA - TSNJ030 MetaG | ecosystem: Host-associated > Fungi > Mycelium > Unclassified | place: USA: New Jersey, Wharton State... | reverse complement strand
AGGCAAACATAGATTATTTAACTATTTTAAAAGTAGCTACAGGATTTACTAAGCTCTGTATGTACCTTGGTGACATTTACTTGTACTTAACATCTTAATAGGAAGATGAGCACCTATTTAACACATCTCATGCTTGAGAATAGAGGTCCATGGATATGGCAGAAAAATGGTGCAAATGGATATGACTGATATGAACGTGGGTAACAGCCTTGGCTTCAATTTGTATGTTGCACTCAGTCACTGATGCTTAGTACTATAGCATGGTTCACGCTAAATAGGGACCCAGAGTCCAAAGGTGATGCAGCAAAATAAATTGCGCGCAGGGAAAGGAAGAAGACTTAATTACATTGTAGTTACATAGCAAATACTCCTGCAAATGGAGTTTCCAACTCGATGTCACTCCATGACAATGACATAATTCCGTGATAAAAGGTCTAAAGATGGAGGGATCTTTAACCCTGTGTCCAGAGACTGAGTACAAGGTTTTTGTATCTTGGCAGTGTTCTTTAGGAAATATATGTGTCACAATAGCAAACTTTGCCCACATGCCTCCTGTAGACATTGGGCCCTGTCCTCCGTGTCTTAAAACTAGGTTTGTTGCGCAATAGAAATGCTGAATCCAAAAAAAACATGTGTCACACGACTTGATAAAATTAAAACAAAATTTTGTGGCTGTGCAATCTACTCGATTCGCTGTCTCCGACCGCCATCGCTGTTTCCCACCAAGGTTCGCACTTGTCGCTTCCAAGATACTGTCACTCCGGTGTTCATTGCTCCTCCTGGCAGATGTCTGCTCATAAGGAAGACCCGCGTGACTCCTCTCAAGAAGTCGCGCTCACTTTTCCAAAGACTTGGTATCAAGAGTCCAGTGGTTCGTCAGCGCCACTATTACCGATGATTATACTCCAATTCAAACAAGTTATTCTTGCCAACAGATGGTTTGAACTCATCTGGAATGCTTTTCTCTGGTCTAATCATGGTGACTCGTAACCGGTATGTTGGGTTGTTTATCACATCCTCAGCTGGTGGATTGACATACTGAGCTGCCTTTTCTCTTACTGCCCAGATTTCTTGCTTGGCCTGCTATCATGTTCTCTCTAAATTCCATGTTTAATCAACACCCCGTGCGCTCGAAAGGTGAAATCAGCATTTGGTCAAATCTCATGTATGTCTCCTAGTTGTTACGCTGATATTAGAAATTTCTTGTCTCACACACACAGATAGGTTGTGCATTTCTGCTCTACTTGCATCATATATTCCAATGGTAATCATCTCTAGAAGTCCTACTCCTGCTCCTGCCCCTTGAAATCATGGGTAAGAATCTGAATATACCTTCCAATTGGACACCACACAATGCCTTGCATCTAGCATCTATTGTAATTCCTTGGTAGCTTCTGCCCTGAATTCATCCTGTTTTGAAATTTGATAATGATGGAAAATAGAATACACGATGTCCTCAACAAGAATTTAAGGTGGATTCTTATTCAATCCACTCTATGATATATTGATCAATGCAGTATTTACTGTGATCTTCGTAGCAGATGAGAACTTGCCGTATTTTACAGTGTATGAACGTAATGGCTGACGTCTGTGCAATCAGATTGAGAATTGCCCACTCTTCATAATCATTTGATCAATCACATTCCAGCGCATTGTATACGAGACCTGATGTACATTTTAATCGAGATAAGGTATGAAGTACCACTCAATTATCCGATACTTACGTGAGCGCTAACCAATACCATCACTGACCAACATTCAAATGAAAACCGAGGCATTCAACCCAGTCGTAAAATCAAGCACACAGATCCGCTGGTCATGGGACGCACTGTGGTTGGTGTTCAATCACTGGTTATGCAAATTTTGGGCAAGTACCAACCTCACAATCCATCCAAGGTTGAATTTCACGTCAAATATGTGGCTTGTATGAGCGTACTTGAACTCTCGGATGAGTCTCCCTGGCATAATTTCAACTTAAGGTATTAGAAGTCAAATGGATCTCGTCACCCACCGCTGTACAGATCCCATACCTTGACTACCTTGTCATAGCTAGCACTCAACAGACGCCCAGTTTGCGGATCAAATGATATTGCTCGAACGAGAGCATTATGTCCAGCAAGCACCATCAGGCATTCCCCCGTGTGTGCATTCCATACCCTGATATTACAATCATTCGAACCTGACACGATGAGGCTGTCCTACAAACCAATCAATGATCTTGTGAGACATTGCACAAGCAGATACGAAAATTACCTTGAAGTCGATACAGGCCAAACCCCGGTCATGACAATCAAAGGTCCTCAAGCGTTCGCCGCTCTCGATGTCCCATAATATCATCTTTCCATCTCCACTCGCGCTGACCTAGAAACTACTCAACAATCGGATCGGCTCCCAATGCAACGAACCTACTACTCGATCGTTTTGAAGCCCAACTGCATTGACAGGTCCCTCGTGACCTCGCAGCACTCGGTATAATTCCAGTGTCTTCCGATTCCAGATTCGGATGACAGTATCTTTTGAGCTGTGGTTATTGTAAGGGCTCAATGGTGTGATAAGGAAATCAGAGGCAATTTTACCAGCTGACAATCCATTGACTGTCTATCCTCAAATCAAGAACACCACCGGTGTGCCCTTTCAAGATAGCGATAGGATCCGCGATAACCCTTCTGTCTAGATCATCCTCCCCTTCAAAGCTAATTCCATCAAACTCTTCTGTACCCAGACTCCACACACATATCGTACAATCGCTACTTCCCGTAACCATAAATCCGGTCCTGGTTGAAACCCCGTTCAGATTCGCCTCCATCTCCACACCCGTTGACAGTATAGGTGACATCCCATCTTTTTGCATCTGTCCACTTAGTGCACCCACAGGATCAAGATCCCAATCCTTCTCAAATTTCAGGCACAAGACGCTACCAGAATGAACGCCTGCAAATGTACCCAATAACCTTCCTGTCTTGAGACTCCAGGCCATGATGGTCCGATCTCGTGAGCCAGTTATGATTCTTTTGGAATCAAATTCAACACAGTAGACGCTTGGAGGGATAAGTCAGCTTTTGGTAAGAGATCAGAGATTTATAATCGGCATACCTGTCTGTATGACCCCGAAGTTCCCGTGCTTCGGGTTCTCGCCTCTCTGATCTATACAGGACGTCCATATTCACAGGTTCCGTTTGAGAAGCGGGAATTATCCTTCTGTTCAATGTCTTTCCAAAAGCTCTCTCAAGGGTTGCAGAATTGGGCAAGTGAACAACAGGACTACTTGCTGTAGAATGGAAAGCGTCATTTCCCGCCCTCAAGAGCCCTGCTGGGGAAAGCGACCTCGATCTAATTCCTCCACGGGAATACATAGACCTACCTGTCTCGCGACCACGTTGCGGGTCTTTTGGTAAGAGTATGGGAATCTGGGTGTAGGACTTCCCTAGCCATCTCCTTTCCAATTCTAGTCTGTCCATATAAAGTTTCTTCCAGTCAAATTGTAACGGGAATTTGTGTTTTGGATGACAAAGCGCCTTGGGGGCTAAGTGAAGTACTAACGATGATGACTGTGTGCATGTATTCGCCGAGGTACCGTATTTCGAAGAAGCCGCAAACCTGAGTGCCTGAGCCTTAGGTATGAGTTTCCACCGATGTCGCTTTAACTGACGACCAGGCGAATCAACTGATAAATCTTCCTCAAGCTTTAGATGTGTTTGGTCCGCCCTTCTGAGGTCAATAGTCCATCTTCCCAAAAAAAGGGTATGCCAGACAGAATTGTTGCTTGCCAGATGCCGCCACGAGCGTGAGACAGCGAGACAAGCAAGTATAGCGCATAACGCGATATTAGATTCTCCCTCAGTTTCATTCGACAAAGGATCTAGTTCTCCTGCTCCGATCATGAAGTGTCTATCATGGCGTATAGGAGGAGGAGCAACTAGTTGAAGAATGTAGACAGCGAGTTCCGGTGGTAAATATCGTAAAATATCAACACCAGTCACTGCCCGTACGTCGACGAAGCAAGCTTCATCAATAAGCTCTCCTTCTTCTCCGTCCAGTGGCGCTAGTTCACTGACATCGGTGTCTCCTACAGATTCTGATATGTGAATAGAAGACTGAGCTCTATTTTTGCCCTTGTTGAGTTTTCCACGATTGCCATTCCAAAGAAGAGGTGAGTGGCGACCAGAAAGAGATTGACTGTTGAATAGCTGAGTCGGCAAGGAGATTGATTGAGAGAAGACCGTTGGAGAACCGGCGGGAGAAGGATTGATAGAAACGAGGGAAGGTATAGAAGGTGAGTTAGTACTAAGGTTCCCAAAAAATGCTTTTCCCGGAGATGAGAGTACATCCCAGATACGTGGCAGAAGAGTCCTGATAGGATTTGAATGTTGGTTCATATTTGGCAAAGAGATAGATTCTGTAGGATGGTTGAGACTCAAGAATGAAGCCCCACCGAAGCCAGAGCTTGTGTAGTACGTGCAACCACTGGTGCTCATGCAGGCTGCCGGAGATTGTACGCCAAATCCTCCGAAGGAAGAGGACATGGAATGACGATGGGCATAAAGATAGCTACCTGGTATGGGTAAGCTAGGTGCATCGTCACCTTCTAAGTCCTCTACATCGATAATAGAGTATTCTATAGTCGGAGCAGGAGATGGAGGTCGTGGTCGATGCGGATCGACCCCCTCTCCTTCGCTATCGTCAGAGTTGATATGCGATGATGTTTGTACGTCTGCGGTCGTGAGATACGGCGACCCAAGCACTGAGTTTAGCTTGTACGAAAAATTTGGATTACTTGGGTATTCATGAGTTAAAGAGTGGCCCACTAGATGATGCTTGTTGAACTGTGTCTGTAGTGTGAGAGCCGACCCTGATGCCCGACGGTGGTGCAGTGGCATTGAACGCTGGGGAGAGCTGCATGTATTCTTGGAGTATTTATTAATCGGCCTCTTCTGTGAGGATACAGAGTAAGTTGAGGGCCCTGAGTCCTGGTTAGACATGGCGGTAGATTGGAAGCAAGTACTCCTGAGCAATAACTATGACGCAGCCTTCAATGATCCCGTGATTGCATCATCATCACCATCATCACCATCATACAGACATTTAACACACCGCTGCTTGCACGTTTTCTTCATCCGCTCCTACCACTGCATCAAACCTCTTCCTTGAGCTTATTCTAACACCCTGTGCACCTCACACATTGGCTCTTGGGATCTATTAATGACTATCTAAGCATAAACAATGACGCGAAACAAGTGGATGAGACAAGCATTCTGGTACCTTCGCCTCGTCCTCTTGAAGCAGCATCCACGATGGATATGCTGTATGTGTCTTTTATACGTATTTCTGTTCGACGATTTGGACTGGAATCTGGGTATCTATACTCTAGTCTTGCTTTGTATTTCACCAATGACAATCGCCCAACTTTCGGTTTCGAAAAACCATCAGGATACATAATTGTAAAGATGGACCTGGTATCGGCATAAACCATCCTGTGCCTACATTACAACACGAAATTCTGGGTCCGACAAATTTAGGTAGCTTGTGAAGAATTGTCAGTATGGAAACCACTGCATGGCAGGTACATTCGTCGCGATAGCCAAACTCAGCGTGTCTCTAGGGACCATTATTAGAATCATCGATGACGCAATTCCCTTTTGGACTGAGAGGCAAGTACGCCATGACGAAACGTCATCGAGACCTGCCTATGTACATCAACATAACACCTGAATGATTCCAATATTGGATGGGATTACTATCATAAACTACAAGACTTGCTGTGTAATCCTGGCTTCTATGTGAATGCAGTGGGTGTATTAGACAAGTGTGATTTCCTGGTTAAAACCTTGGCTCACTGATGCGAGATCTTACTGATTTACTAGAAAAAAACGCGAGGTCTTGGAGAGATACATAAATCGGAATCGCGAAAGAAAGCAGTCGTACAGAGGTAGTCTTGATGGTGTATATACTTCTTTTTTCTTTCGAGATATCCAAAGCTTCTCCAGATATATTAACAAGTTCTTGTATCCCCATCTTTGGACCATGTCTTGTGTATATAATGTATTGGTTATTGGTGCAATAGAAACGAAGGTCGTCAATCAGGAAGGGGCCTTAGTTGCACGAGCCATCATGTTACGTTCAGCTAGCAAGTCGTGACCACCGTCCAAGATGGGCTTGTCCAGCTCAAATGCAGGGGACATTCTCAGATCAGCCCGTTCTCTTTCCAAAAACTCTCCGTTCAATTCCTTGTCATAAAAACACATAACTAATTGGGGTAAGCAGAGAAATGAGTGCTAGTGAAGTAGAGCAATTGATATAACTATATGACCCGTAACCCGCTCAAAATGACAAATGCAATGTACGGCACAATCAACGCAACAAGTTCACCGATCCAGATGATTCAGATAGAGATAAATATCACGATATTAGTCGTTGACAATTTCCAGGCCCGATTAAAAAAGAAGACAAAGAATGTCCGCACCCCGGGAAATCGGGATGTCAATCCTCGCAGAGTTGGCGAGGCGGCACAACCTACAAGGCAAATCAATGTCAGTTCCTAATTGATTTCGAATCACAACTTACATTATACATGTATGTCATCCAAGTATCCTGCAGACGACTATCGTCAGCCGCAATGTCTCTTAGAACGATCCCAGGGGTAAATGGCTGGTGCTGAGATCCCTGTCGTATATGATCTTGGCCTTGATGCTGTCCCTGGTACTGCCGTTGATACTGTGTTTCGGAATACTGCTGTGCTTGTTGTTGGTGTTGATGGTATTGGTGTTGTTGCTGATCAAGTGCGTGGCTCGGGACACTAGGCGCAGCCGCCCAATACTGAGAATATGTTGCCGGAGTATATGATTGTTGCTGTTCGTGTGGAACTTGATGCGATTGTGCAACATAGGACACCTGTGAAGCACTGACCGGCCCATCATATGGTGTGATAGGTTCTCCAGACGAAGGCACATTTACTGTCTCCCTCTGGTCAAGATATTGTTGCGGCGGTACGACGTTTAACGTTTGGCCGTGCATCGTTGCTTGCGGTTGATGTTGATATTCGGCTGCCTGCGGCGGTGGTGCAGGTTGACTAGGATGATAGATCGCATCATGACCACTCGTGTACGGTCTCAAAGATGAACGTTGTGACTGAACATCAGGTGGAGGCAGCTTCCCTTGGTCACAATACCCATCATACTGAGCTTGTGGGTGTTGAGAAGCTTGGGCGCTCGGATAACCGGCCTGAGTTGGAGGAGGCACCTGATACTGCTGCGTCTGCTGGCACCTCTCATACTCCCTTTCCTGTCTGTCCAGTTCCAGGCGCCTTCGTTCCTCCTCTTCTCTCCTTTGTTCAAAGTCTATCTGCTGCATCTGATGGTACTCCATCTGCATATGTTGTTGCTGCTGTTGCTGGTAGTCCAGTTCCCGTTGATACACCTCCATCTCCCGCTGATACTCCATCTCGCTTTGCTTCTGATACTCGACAGAATCTGTCCTATTTTGCATCTGCATCTGCATCCTGCGTTCTTCATCCTCTCTAGTCATCCCATTCAAGTTATAATGCTCGTATCCCGATGCCCCAGGAACCTCCTGTCTCTGAGGTGGTTGCGGTATAGAAGTGTCCATGGCTGCTTGTACAGCCTGGTTATTAATATCTCCTTCAAATGTATGCCTTCCATTCGGATGCGAAATCTCAAACGGCGGATTCCCGGTCGGCTGATAGTGCTGGGTGATCGACTGTTGTTGTTGAGTTTGCTGCTGAGCTTGGGGTGCTGGACCGCCGTATACATCATGGCTCAGTTGACCATGTCCGAATTCTTGTCCTGGCACCTGTAAATATTGGTGATTACTCGTCCGCATATTATTCGGACTTGCGCTCGATGAAGAAATCAAACTCCCTGCAAGAGTTAATAGATTTACATCTGTCAAAAACACCAAAAAAAAGAGCGATCCATACCAGTTGATGCAACACGTCTCAGTCCACCATTTTGTGGAACACTAGGCGAACAAGTTGCGACTGTATGCGTTTTCCCTCCGAAAATCTCCATTTCATTCTTTTCTTCGTCTGTTCTGGAAGGTTTCATGATATCATTTGGTATGCTCGGCGGCAAACCTCTCGCATAATCGTCGAACGACTTTCGTGCCTTTTTCTGAAGTCTCCTCAGGATCGGCTAGAAACGAGCAAACAATTAGGTCCATCACAAAAGAAAAAGAGATAAAATCAAGATAAAATAAACATATCGAAGGATCACTTTGACCTCCCAGGGGATTTAGAAGAAAGGAATATCAAACTAGAACAAAATTACAATCAAAGATAAGCTGTAGAGACTCACCAGAAATTTTACAGCCCTACCCCCCAGGCTGGCTGCACGCTCAAATAACTCACATGCGTGATCCAGTTCAACCATGGCAGTATGGGCAACTTGACATTGCTTGGATACATGCGTTGCAGCTGATGCCAACATAACCTGTGATATATGAAGTAGTCAGTGAAAAAGTAAGGTAGGTGGACATGAGGCCAATCCATCATGCGCTTGTGGCTAATATACCCAAACAACAAAGGATGAAAGGGATCAGAGATCAGAATGGGAAAAGTTGGAGTCAAATAGGGACAACTTGGTAAATGGCAAAGAACAGGAGTAAGGATGAGATGAGATTGCAAAGGCACCAGGCGCAGGAACCAGAATTCACATGAAGAAATCAAACAGTACTCACTGTAGCACTAAATCCATGTGTCCACAACACCCAAAACCTCACAATCTGTCTAGGAAACAGCATGAACTGCTTTGTCACAGACCGCAGAATTGTACATGCGCTTTTGAACCCAGCGGAAAAGCTGGCTCCATACTGACTCTTCATAGGATCAGCCGGGTGTGTCTCAATTGCATGTGCATAGAAACATCGATGAATATATAATAATGCTGAAACACCACATATCAGTATCACATTCAGACCCTTCCTTCAGATCATATGAGGAAGAAAAAAACATACTCAATTCTCGATAATTAATTGGCATAAACTGACTCATTGTCTCACCAAGACCTAAACCTGCACGAAGTCCCTCTCCTGTGCTCTCTGAATCAAGACTTGACATATCCAAGTTCGAATTCATGGTTGAAGTGAGAGCCTGCTTTGCATATGATGGTAGTTCCATACTGCGGACTTTACGATCCAGGTCACAGATGATGGCATACTTGGGTGCACGCGACGTTAGTGTCCCCTGGACCACAGCCGAAACGCACTCAGCACCGAAGTGCGCTTTCCAAAAGGGGACTGAACAAGGCAATGTGAGTGAACGGTACTATAACAAGCAGATCGTGAGGCACACAGCTGGGTTGGATGCTTCCGTCTTGTGCGATTGATGAATCCGGGTCTTGGGGTAACTCGCAGTCAACGAACGGAAGGGAGAATGTTGCTAATCGTCCCGTAGCCAGACTCTATACCAACAATGAACATTGAGATAGCGCACGGTGATTATCATAATACAAGGCATACCTGCCAACAATCTGAAATGAACAGCTCCCAGAACAACGCCCGTCGTTTCTGTACTTCTGCAGGAGATAGTTTCCACCTTGCACAATCACGATCTATGTGCGTTACCTGTATCACCGAACTCGGACGAACGAGATAGAAGATAACTTACGCAAGCCCACCTAGAAGTCCAGCGAATTCAAAATGGTAGACTAGTCAGGGAAGAAAGGTGACTTACGCTCTGCGCCAATTTAACAGCAAGACCAAAAATGCCCCATGTCCTCTCAACACTCCCATCTCTTGAACAAATCCCTTCATAAATCGCCATCAATGACAATGTCTGTACCGTGGTCACACTCGGAGCTCTCTCCAACACCGGTTCCAACACTAATGCCGCTTTCGTCAGCTGGAAAAAATCCTCGGAAATAGGGTTCTCTGGTGCAGGCGGTAAGTTGACATCCGTCAATGCACCAAAACAGAATATCATGAAGAGGAGAGCGAGATCATGCGCTGATCGCGATAATGACTGTTGATGAGATGCCTTGGCAAGTATAGTGGCAGAGGATGCGGATGAGGAACTGGTGCAGGATCCAGGTGATGCAGTATCAGTCACTACCTGTCCATCATATCCTTGAATATAGCTTGGAGCTGAACCATCAACATGACCGACGGACCCAAGCGGCGACCCGCCATTTGAGAAACCATCAGGTGCCAGTCCCCTTGCCTCAAAATACCACAGAGGCAGCATTTCTTCTAAGAGTTGCACCTTGGTGACAGCACCGAAAAACCAAGGTGCCTGTTCTAAATACAGCTGACTTAACTTCCAAGCTTCCTCCCATTTGGGCAGGAAATTTAGAAGGTAGTCCATGTCAATTGGGGCGGTGGAAGTTCGGCGGAAGGTGCTCGGACTGAAGGGAAAAGATGCATTGAGAGATGTTATAACTGAACGCGGGGGATCTAACGGTGCCTGAGACGAGTTGGAGGAGGAAGAGCATAAGTAAACATCTGGAGAGGCGGGGGAGTTTTCTGATTTTTCGCCCTAAGCAGCAATCAAGATGATTTGAGACGTAACGAAGACGGGAGAGGAACCCACAATTAATAAACTCTGTGAAGGAGGAAATTACGTCAATAAGTCCGACCTCTGTTCTGAGATGCTTACTGACCTCAGACCCAGCACTTCTACCATAGAACATTGACGCTCCATCATTGCTGATAGCCAAAGTCCCAAACGCATCAATCACATTCTCACCATCTCCGTCTCCAGCCGTACTGGTTCCCCCATCGGCCTCAAATCTTGCTAGTTGGGCTTTGGCATCCTCTTCAATGGCGGCATGTAATTCGATGGAAGACTTAATATTCATGAGGTCGCGTGTAAGGAGTGGATGTGGCTCAGACGATAGGCTGGATTGCAGGGTTGCAAGAGCATCTTCAAGCTGGCGAATTCGATCAGACATTTCGGAAATCTTCTGATGGAGCCTTTCTGTGTCTGCCAACACGAACCTATTAACATCGAGTGAATTCTTGGTACAGCAGAGAGAGGTAGTAACAGACCTGGTCCCTTGGCCAGTGATCAAGCTCCCATTTGGGCAAATGGCGGCACAACCTCGTCGCTTGCAGCTGTAGATATGGGGGCGTAATTGAGATTGCGATTGGGAACCGAAACCAGGAAGCAACTCACCTGGCACAGGGCACAGTCTTATCACACTTTAATTTTAATCTACGTCTGATTGAGCACGAATGATCGATAACTGGACTGAGAGCACAAACCGTCTACACTCTGCACACGAAAGTGCACCTGTTGGCCGTTTAGGAGACAATTAGTTGACCGGGTATTGGAAATGATGAGCCACATACCCCTAGCACGCTTGGCTTCCTTGTCCAAGGTCTTGAGCTGTGTATTAGCATCTTTCCTTGTGCCTACCGGTGGCATGGCAGAAGGGTTTGTTGGATTGCTCACAACCAAAGAGAATGGAAAGAAGAGAGAAGCATTGGAAAGGGAGAGTAGTGAGGCATGTAGAGACTCCGATTGGGGTTAAGCGCCTTCTCGACACGTGCCTGGCCTCGAGTTGTGACCTGACAACCAGTCCCTCAGTATTTCCACCGACTGAGATCCGTTTTACACCATGGAATATACATCACTCGTTCAGCGCTGATCGATTTTGCCCGGATATTGGTGCGAGTTTTTGACCAAATGTGGTTCAGTACTATCAGAACCCTGGTCGTTGAGATACATTCTAACTATTTTGGATATGCCGAGGCCACCAAATTAGACCCAACAAGTTCTGCTAATATGATCAGGATTCCGGAGAGCCTAGCAATAAGGGACAGTTGGCACATGGTGTAATTAGTCACAGACACGTCACACTCGGCCTGGTTATCATGTTTGTACCAATAGAGCGCCTCAAGACGTTTTGATTTTCCATCTCTTGAGACATGGATATATGACGACGATCTTAGGCCTGGCTACACTGGGACACGATTGATCAAGATACTGGTTGTTGTGTAAGATGATTGAATATGTACGCTTCTAAAATAGAGATAATGTTATTAAAGTCCACTGCGCGTAGGATAGTTAGGACGTACAAGACATGAATTAATACATATGATATTAAATTTCTGTAGACTTGCGTCGACGTAATTGTCTCACATGCTCATTGACGTGTACGGACGTGTTTCATTTGCGTCTCAGTGCTGTAACGGATGTGCGTATTATTATTATACTCAAAGCGGAGTGTACATTATGCTTAATTGTAATATAAAAATACCCTCATGATCTCAGGATGATCCTACGGTTGTCGACTGAGACATTGACACATTTCTTTTTGACAGTTGACGTCGGGTTCATAGCTAATTCTCACCAGCCAAGTGCCACCCCAGAATCCAGCCGGGGTACGACTCATGATAGCCGATCGGTGAGAAATGTATTTTGAGTATTTCAGTGGAATTTGATTGACATTGAAGTTGGACGCTCTGTCGACCAGCATATCTTAGACTACTATGGTTTAAACACTATCACTACACGGCCTGAACATTGACGGTCCAACGGCTGCAGGATCTTCAAGAACTTCAATTTCAGATTACTGGATTCCATCATCACTCGAGATCAGGATTGGAACTCGAACGGGGAGCTCATCATTTTTCTGCATACTTGCGGAAACCTAGCTCATGAATACAAACCATGAGTTCACTTAGCTCAGAACTCTTATTTGATGGTAGTACAGTCTCGTCTTCCAGTTAGGCAAATTACTCGGTATGGCAATGATATAAATTTATCAGGGCAATACAAAGTCGAAATGACATCATCGCCACATAAATTCAATGCCAAGACCGGCCATATTTAGACCAGATACATTACCAATCATGACCGCAGAGCTGAAGAGTACAGTGGCTCCTCATTCTTGTGCAAATGATTTTCTCAAACTGATGAAAATCCGGACCCGGCGTAAGAAAGCGCATGACAACCCATGAATAGAAGCTTAAAATGCATTTCCCACAACCACCGACAGCCCGAGATGGAATGCAACTTTAGTACTAGTCGAGGTCCGATTCTCCCATCTAGCCCATTGACGATGAATTATGTCAAGGAACTAGCGCACTAACATTTCCTATAAGACCCGGAAGGACCCTGATGGAGCATGAGGGTCCCTGCCCAAAGGGCATACATAGCAAGGATTAGCAAGGGCATAGCTTGCCGCCGATGAATTTGGAAATACTCCACTCGATACTCATTACATCTACCATTTGTGGTTCTTCATCAAACTAGTGGCACCATGTAGTACCTCATTTCATTCTACTTCTTGTTCCATTCCTCTTATTGTTCCACTAGCGAATGAGGAAAACGCTTTGTGGTGCCTATGACTCTTAATGACTACATATCCATTCCATCAGATAATCCAAATTGTCGAGCGTGACTTCTTTGAAACCGTGTGAAAAAAGCATCTTTCTGAGCAACAGTGCATCAGCTGATTCGGGTATGCGGCAAGGTTCATAGCTTTTTTGCAGATCTTTTGGATCTTGAGTTGTTTTTATCAGCAACAAGTGTCAATTGATAGCCAAGCTCGTTATTATTTCCAAGTAAAGGATCTAGACCCAGTCTACAAATTCGCCGCAAACAAGGGGACGAAAAAATCATTCGCGAAATTTTCGTGTCTTATCCACCAACACCGGCAGAATCCCATCCACCGAACCACCCGCCAACCACGGTATCAGTCAATTTCCTGCCTTGATCCTCTTCATATATCTCAGCATCACTTGGAACTTCGACCTCTTCAAACCGCGCACTTCCACCACTTGGAGACCTACTCCTAACATGATCTTTTCGTCTTACAGCATGCACGATCGAATTCGAGGAACTCCTCGAGGACACTACTGAACCTCCAGATAGGCCTTCAATCACCCTCACAGGGATCTCATCATCATCGGATTCAGCTTCAAGTCGGTGTCTTCGATCAGTTGTCATGCTTCTTCTGGATGCTTTGCGGGACTGTGTGGCACGCGAACGAGACGAAGGTGGAGTAATGAGGACATTTGTGTCGGGTCGTTTATTAGTGCCAGCACCTGATTCAGATTGATACTGTGCTTGAGCACGTGCAACGCCAATGAGTGCTAATCCGCCCGCGAGGATGTTCGGTCCGTGCCTGCCCCATAAACTCGAGAAGAGTTGCATAGGCCCTCCCAATGAATTCCCTAGACTGTTTGATTGTTCTGAATCAACACCCTCCTCTTCTAGTTCTCTCCTTGAGGAATTTGTGGCATAGGAAGGTGTTTGTCCAATAGCAACGGCAGCCTGATCCCATAACATTCTAGCACGTTGTCGTAAAAATGAGTATAAGCGAGCTTTCAAATGTGCAAGTGTAGTGTCAATTTCGGTCTCATGTGTTCGGAAAAAAGGCTGGAGATGTGTTTTGTATAGGTAGGAGGAACCTTTAGTTTGCGGAAGCGCGATGTAGAGGAGGAAAAGGGTCTTAAGTGTGTAGTAAAACGGTATCCTATAAGGCGATAGAGAGTCACTTTGGGTGAAGATATGAAATGAAGGTGCATACCACGAGATTGTCCATTCTGCAACATATTCGACGCCGACGACAAAGCCAAGGACAGTCCAATACATCAACCATCTTTCCAACTCCTCTTCAGAAGCTGGACGTTGACTCAAGACTTTATACGATGCATAACCAGGATACAAGAAAGCAACCATCGAGCTATTTTGTCAAGAGATCATTCAGCTTTTCTCACCTCGTGCCGAGATGACTCACCTAATTAGTCGAGAAGTGAGAAAGAACAACATGAGTGATACACTTGCAATACGATGTTCAATTCCCTATAGAAAGAGAATAGCAATTAGGTGGTGTAGTTGTCAGTCAGAAGCAGCAGCATGGCAGAAACAAATAAGGAGCAGTTGAACCCTTCAATGAATGGCTGGATGACGTAATCGAAACATGCCTCTGCGTGAACTAAACTGCACAGTTCCAAGGTCAATATAATACACTGCCCTGCACCGAAATTAACAAAAACATAGGAAAATGCCGGGAAGACGAATTAAACAGAGACTGACAATGCGCAAATCCCATCGGACCACTGCCACCTCCAACTACCGTCAGGATGAGGATAAAGTGACTGTGCTAGACGACGCAAAATGGAAAACTCTGACCCCATATGGTCTTTGCACTGGTATGGTCCTGACCCTAATCCCTTCATAAAAGTCTGAACTGGCGTATCAAGTCGATGATGTGGACGGCACAAAGTACCAATTCAAGCGTGGCGATGTGTACGTCTCGTTTCTTCTGCATGCACCTACAGTCTCTGACGTAAAATGTACCCCAGAGTCACAATACTTCCACGACACAAAGCTCCAGGAGAACACATCGAACCACATGAGTATTGGATTGGAAAGATTATTGAGATTCGTGCCGATGCTGAGAGTGAAGACTCTCGCACCGTATGTGTGTCTTCGCTACGATGATACGAGACTTACTTGCCCTCCCAGATATGGGCAAAGGTTCAATGGTTTTATGATGCCAAAGAAGCCGCTAGCATAGTCAAATCTCTGTAAGCCTTGCTCTTCCTTTTTCTTTTTCTTTACAGAACCAAAGGGTGGCGATATTCAAATTTCAGTTAGGGACACATCTCACATCGGCAGGTTCGAACGCCTTCTGTCTTCTCACTGGGACTTTGTGCTTCCACACTCCTTCAATGAAGTTGTCCCTATGCATGTACTTCGTCTATACTTTTCCCTAAAGCACGAGAGATCGGGTGCAAAGAGGCTTACACTTGGTATGGAACGACATGTGAATACAGAGAAGGAATCGATTTCCACCCCGAACACCGTTGCGGCAGATGGAGAATTCAAACTGGAACTAGGATTGGAAGATCAAGTACCTATAGAACCAGAGATGTTCTATTGGAGGTACACAATTGACATTGATCAAAAGAAAATCAGCGTTAGCATTCAATTTTTGTGTTATCTGACCAAGACTGATTTGATTCCTTATTACAGCCTGAACCAGGGCTGTCATCATGTCTCTGCTCACTACCATATTCACCCGACGCGACCTCTCTCCTCAAAGGTGTCATGTTGTTCTGCCCTCGGCAGACATGTCGTACTCCATTCCATGTTGGCTGTTTACAAGATGCTAAAAGTGTTTGGGAACCTGACGATCAGGAGGTTTTCATCCCTACACCTCAACATTCACCTTCAAAGTTGAGCACCAGAGGGCAAATCGCCGACCGAAGGCGCAGAAATAGGAATCAACAGGGGAAGAGCGAGGGCAAATGGGTGGCAAAAATCGAGGAGAAAGAAGATCTCACTTGTGTGCAATGGTTAACACCACGCGCAATGCAGCGTATAACCTGCACACCCGACTCAAGTGACTCGCTTGATCTATTGTCCTTTCTTTCTCCTTCCCCGACTATTAACGCATCTACTTTTCATAAAAATCAGCGACGGAAATCAAAAATTCCGACTGCATCCCCGTCCCCGATCATCTCTCTCCTTCAACGTGTTTACGCACGTCAAAGGCAGCGACACCGCGGTTCGTCGATGACATCTGAGCGTCTTCCAATGCATCCTGTACCAACGATGTCTGGTGGTAGCTGGATGGAGGTGGAGGATCTATTGGTCGTCGCAGAAAACGATTTCGATGATATTGACGTTGATATGTCATTGCAAAGTGGTACCTCTGCAGCTAATTGCATTCGTGAAGATATCGATGATGATAAAGATGTCAGTGAAAGTGGCAAAGACAACATTGGCAGCTTTTGCCACTTTCGAGATGCAACGCCCCAACTTGCGGCATCTAAATCACTTTCGAAGTTAGGATCCAAACCGAAACTCCGACTTCAATCACAAACTACAGAAAACGAAAAGTCGAAGCAAGTCCAAGTTGAATCTTCTTTTTCTCCAATAATGACAATTCCTTATGATAAGCTTCTTCATATGGAACCCTTGACGCCGGTGACTCTGCTCGCCACATTGTTCCTCCTTCCCTCGCCTTTTCCGCCCAGTTATGCGGCTGCTACATCTTCACAATTCACCACCAGCGCTCTTCCTTCCCTCACCCCAGATACATCTAGTAACATTGTCGCTCCTACTCTTCCGACATCACCAGCGAGAACAGCTTCAAAATCAGCCTCGAGCCCTATGGATACCTCCTTTGATATGGCAGTTGACTCTAAAGATTTATTGCTCTTAGCTTCACAACCTCTCATACGAGGAGCGGAGTGTGTCCCATATCTCGGTCCTACAGGAAACGTGAACTTAGTTCTAGCTGCGAGGAGATTGATTTGGAAGGCATTGAGCGCCGTTGGTCGACTCGAGCTGTTTTCAAATGCGAGTATAACTGCTCCGGGACTCAAGGAACGCAACCAAAAAGCGAGATCTAATCTTGCGGATGGTGACATACATCAAGACGAACATGTACTCGACGAAGCACAACAAGATATGCGTGATGCAGAAGACTTTCTCAAGGTCTCAGAATGTATACTTTCGGTGATAGATAACTGGAAAAAGAGAATGAAAGAGAATGAAAAAGTGTTACCTCCCAGCGTAGAGGTAGATGATGGGATCATAATTGAAGAGGGGTTAATTGATGATGATGAGTTTCTGGGTAGTGCCGGTAAATCAGATCATGTGGTTTTTGAAAAAGAGGGTGGTGATGGAGACGTTGAGATGGATGACGGGACCGCCGATCAGAGAGAAGTGGAGGAGTTCGGGTCGCAGATGTCAGGAAAGAAGAGGAAGCGATCGGATAATGCATCTAAAGGCGGCCCGCGGAAGAAGGGAAAAGGGAAAGAGAAACGAGAAGAGCAAAATCTCACATTGGAGGACATGTTGAGAGTCAATTGGGCATGCCCTTCTTGTGGGAATTTACTTTGACGAGTCCGAGTGTATATGTGCAGTGGGATCCATCATACCTATGGCTTCCGCCTCCTAGGGCGATCTGCAAGATTTGACATCGTATCTCTTCAATGTATGATCAATGAAGCGAATATTTGATTGGCAATCGTTAACTGCTGTCAATGCTGAGAGAAGTATTTAGAATGTTCTTTGGATATACGTTTTCCTGGGCCAAGGGCAAGCAGCTTGAGAGTCTTATTAGCATCCAATACTTGGACGTTGATCAATATACGGACAGACTTTATGGCCCGTTGTTTTTTACATCGTCGTCGGCAGACTGGGATGCCAGCTAAAGCACCATAACAACACCACTACCATCCGCCCTCTCGCACACATTCTGAGTATTAAGGTCTATTATCAAACTTGCAACACCCCTTACTGAAAGGATCTGTTTTTATCTCTTGATGGCAACCTCAGATACCACCAGTTCTTGGTGACCTAGTTCTAAGCCACATTGTCCACTTGCAATTCTTTGCGTATCATGCAGATTCTCACGAATAAAGGTTTCAAGAATGCCAATTTAGAAGTCTTTGTACGTTACGGTTCATGAATGTGGAGAGCTAGATATTGCGTTCAGGATGTCTCATTCATACTTCCATCCGGAGACTCGTATACAATCTACTCTGAAAACCATTTTTCTCGTCCGCGGTACAGCTGCACGCGTTTTCAAATACGAGTATGCCCCCGCCAACATGGAGCTCTTGCGACCGTCCAATCGACGAGGCCGAAGAAAGTGAGGGAGAGAATGCCAGTACAAAATCCGGAGTTTCGGGCGAGGAGGGAGAGGACGAGCTAGATTCAGAACATCCTGGCATCTCTTGGGTATGAGATTACACATAAAATATTATTGATCAACAAGCCTTTGACAAGCAAGTTGTCCCTTAAGAAAAAAGAGTAATTTTCCACGAGTATTCCAGTAGCTCCGAAAAACTACCAGAGGATTGCTTTCAAGGGTATACTTACCTGGAGGTCCTCTTTTTTGACCTACAAGATGTTGGAATTGTATGAATTAATAGACGACGCATCTGGTTCAGGCCTGTAATCAATCACCCATACCGCTCGTTTCTGGTCCCTATCTTGTAAATCTCCTCTGGACGGTAGGCAACATATGAGATAGAGCAAAGAAGCAAGCAGATGTCTTTCATGCCAAGCACTAGGGTCGTCAGAAGGTATTAAAAGAGAAAGTCCGCAAAAAAAGCTACCGTCTTTTATATACAGGTCTCCCACTTCGCCTGACGAATCTAATCGTTTACTATTGGCCAGCATGAGGATTTCACAGATCAGCCATACATTTGTCTGCTTGAGGAATTGGCAACCAGAAAACCCTTTGGAAGGTTTTATTTGCCGCCACGACCAGGAGACAACTAATCAGTGATTGAAATTGGGGTGTTGCGGCACGTCGTTGGGAAGTCCCTCAATATTCTTACTAGATCATATCTCCACCATACTCGGAACTGGACATCTGTTTTCTTTGCGAGAAGCACCACTACCCAGGATTCAAAAACTATCAAGCCATTGCATAACGTAGAGTCCTGCTCAGAACAAGTGCATGTCCTTGCCTCATATAGCGTGGTCAGGGCAAAGGAAATCGGTACAGCCACTTTGTAATAAGACATTGCCCCTCCAAAAAAATACACTCAACTTGAATCGTCTTTGGCAGTCTCAGCGGTCATGGCTTCGAGCTTCGCCAAACCCTTTTATGCATCGTCTCGCGAACCAGTATGAAGAGGGGACCGTTGACACCAAACCAACGTGCGAGTGTGAGTATGAATGGAATAATTCCATTTACTCTTGTGTTTCTCTGGACAGATGAATCATGCTTCAGTTCTCATCTATATTGCTACATTGCGGATAATGGAGGTAGCCACATGAATTATTTTGACACCATCATTCACGCTATCTCGACTTGTGGTCGCCTCTAGCAGGTGTCCTCGGCAGTTTGACCAGCAATGTAAGCTCGTAGCCTCAAGATATGTTATTCACAGTTCAGCCTCGAGCTCATCAGCCTCAACAGATGGACAATGAACCTTTTCTAAATGCCTGCGACCAAGTCATGGTTTCTTCTGCCAAGACCATGCCCTCCGTGACGGCCGTTGACAGTGACAATCTTGTCCAGGTACTGTAATTACCCAATAATGTTCGGCTTCGGTATGAAGAGAAATTGACCCACATGCAATCTTCAAACCTGGCTTGTCCTGTGGCCGAATCTGCAATCAGACCGGTGGGACAACGGGCGATAATCATTGCGT
>Ga0153946_1000337_pt1 | contig 20253 bp, 26 predicted proteins | sample TSNJ030MetaG_FD_104751 | JGI IMG/M metagenome (GOLD analysis project Ga0153946, IMG submission 104751) | Attine ant fungus gardens microbial communities from New Jersey, USA - TSNJ030 MetaG | ecosystem: Host-associated > Fungi > Mycelium > Unclassified | place: USA: New Jersey, Wharton State... | reverse complement strand
TTTGTTTACCAAGCTTCTCGTTGAACACGTCCCCGCTTAGAGTCCTAGCCAAGAGAGGGTCGTGCTATAATAAAACACCTTTCAACCATGTGATCAGCGATAGTACATGCCATCCCACATATAGTGTGTTGGTAAAAACATACTCCCCAAGCAACCGGGGATATGCACATCCCAACTCACTGATTCACAATATATACTATAGTCCACGCGATCTTTACATCGACATCTACATCTGACCGTTTCATATGTACAGTTGGAGGGATTTCCAACGCTCCTCCCCAGTACAGGACGAGCTGGACGAAATTAGTAGGACAGGATCACGGATCGCCCTACGTGGAAGCGACGATCAAGGACGTCATGTATTACCACTAGAAATGACGAATATCAATCATCATCGTGCCAAAACTTAGAGACTTGACCCTGTCAACGCGTTGCCCACTACCTTTTGAAATGCTTAGACAATTGTGTCTTAAAGGATTTATAGCGTGAGATTTATTTCTGTTAATAACGAACAAAAACATTCAGCAACAAAGAAAAGGATTATGAGAGAGGGAATACGACACGCCATGACGGGGTTGCGAGGGGGGGTTGTGGAGGGGGGTGGATATATGCAACAAGGCAAGGAGCGACGAGAGAGAGAGAGAGAGAGAAATATATAGAAAGCATGTCACTCTTCGTCTTCGTCTTCTTCTGCACTTGCGCTCTTCTTGCCCTGTTTCTGAAAGCGCGGGGATGAGTGATTGAGGAAGGAGCAGGAGAAACGGGGACTCACATCGTAGGCAGCCTTGTCCTTTTCAGCCCTGGTCTTGTCGGCGGCAGCAGCATCGATGTAAGGCTTGATGAGAAGAGGATGAGCACGGTTATCACGCAAGAAGAGAGAAAGGAGACCTTTTTCTCTTCATCCGACATTTCTTTCCATTTTGCACCCAGCAACTTGCCGACTTCGCCAAAGCCGGCATCGGGGTTCTCGGCCTTGATTCTCTCGCGCCAGTCCTGACTGAAGAACATGTAGGCGGAGAGTGCGCGCTTGGGGGCCTTCGGGTCCTTTTTGGACTTTGAGTTGCGGGTAGGGGCCTTTTCGGCCTTTTCTGCTGCCTTGCGCTGGGGGGGAGCAGTGAGGGCAGGAAAGAGAGAGATGGAGAGAGATGGACAGCACCTTTGGCTTGGTTGTATCCTTGGGCATCTGGACGAAACCAAAAGCAAGTGAGCAAGCAGCCACCCAAAATCAGCCGCGACGCGTCTCAGGGGCCAAACAAAACAAACAATACGCCCCAGCCCTGACGCTCGCCGCTGCGCACAGACAGCCACCACCCCCGGGCCACCGCCAGGGCACGCCACAGCTGCAACGACACACTCACCGCGGCGCAACAACGGGTCGAAATCAGGCAGGCGGGAATATTATAAGCGACGATAAAAAAGCACCTGGTAGGGCTGGGCGAGCAGAGCCTCGCAGCCTCGCCCCTGCGAAAAAGTGCACGGACCGGCCGGGTAATCACGTGAACACCAGGGAAGAGAGCCGGTGTGACAAGTGTGACGGCGTGAATTGCATGGACGTCGTGCCCGCTGCCCAGCGCAGCTCCTGGTCGTCCTTTCTCAAGGCGTGCGTATTTTTTGCACATAAATGACCACGTGCTCAATTAAATTACCAGCATCGCCGCCGTCTCCGGCGATCTCTCGGCCCTCACCGCTCCTCCCTTTATCCTCTCTCCTACTTCTCTCACAGAGTTTCCCGGTATTCCTCTCCTCTGCCCTCTCTTCTTCCTGCTCATCGTATCTGTTCAGCCTACTGGTGCGAACGCCCCCATATTTTTTCCGCTATTGCAGATGCTCCCGATGCCGAGGCTCGTGCTTTGGCTGTCCTCCGCTGGTTCATCGTGCGCTTTTCCCTTTTTTCTCTTCTTCCCCACTCACTTTCATCTCCAGAGCACTCTCAAGGACCAGTACACTTCCAGAAACGAGGTCATGGGCTCGGAGAAAAAGTACTTTTTCCCTCCGTTCTTTCTCCCCATCTAATTGCTTTATCTCAGGCCCCTCAACCCCGTTCTCGGAGAGTACGTCTTTGCGCTTCAGTCCTCGCCCGATCTCAACTCTGTAGGCTTTTCTACGGCTATTGGCCAGACACCAACAACGCCGGTCGCACTACTCTTCTCGTCGAGCAGGTCTCCCACCACCCACCCATCACAGCCTATGTCATCGAGAACAAATCCAAAGGTCTCAAACTCGTCGGCCACAATGCCCAAAAGACCAGTTTCAGCTGTACGCCCCTGATCTCCTCGCACCTACTCGCTCGCTCACCTCTTTCTAATAGCTGGATCCATCATCGTACGTCAAATAGGACATGCCGTGCTCACTGTCAACGGCTCCGAATACCTCATCACCCTTCCCAAACTCCGAATAGATGGTCTCTGGTACGGATCTCCCTACATTGAACTCACAGACACTTCCTCTATCATCGGCGATGGTTTCCTTGCTACCATTGAATACAAAGGCAAGGGCTACTTTACCGGCAAATCCCACACCTTCAAGGCCACCCTCACGCCTCTCCCCGGGATGGGTGGTTCGGCTACCAAGGAACATGTCATTGAAGGTTTATGGCATGAGAACTCCAAATTCACAAAAGGGCCTTGTGCAGAGACCGATTTTCACGATGTTGTTAGCCACAGCAAAGAGATTGTCACGGTTGTAGGAGGCGAGCCTGATGGAACGCAAGGTCCCTACGAGACGCGCACGCTGTGGAATTTGGTTGCTAAAGGGATCAGGGAGGGGGACCATGATTTGGCTAGTCGCGAGAAGAGTAAGATTGAAGTGCATCAGAGGCAGATGAGGAAGAATGAGGTTGCTGAGGAGAGGAAGTGGGAGTTGAAGCATTTTAAACAACATCTGAATGACCCTTTGTGTGAGTTTTTTCTGTCGTTTTTTTTGTCAAGAAAAAAGGTTTATGATTGTGTTGTTTTAGATGAGAAATTGGGAAAGCTTGCCAAGATTACCCCGCATCAAGAGGATTATTACGAGTTTTTAGTCAACTGGCCTGCATCGCTCGTAGACTAGATAGATATACAATAATTTACCCGTGATCTTTGGAGCGCCGGTGCTTTATTGGATCATGAAACTCGTGTTGAGGATCATATAACCTGAGGATGGGTGACTTGCGTAGGCAGTCCGGGAGAGCGCTGCATGCTTCCGAATTTGGGGGTTCTAGATGTTGTGTGATCTCCTTTGTCTAGATGTTCTCTAGCTTTTTATGGATAGACGGATCAAAGTTCGTAGGAATGATCGCATCTGTTGTGGAATGAAGACAAATATAAGCTTGCCATTGATATTAATCGTCTCTCATGAGCTAGCTACGAGCGGCCATGACAGTGGTGGTTTGGATTATCGCACGGGGCAGGCGCATATTTTAATGTCAAGTGACTTGACGTTTCAATCCAAGCGGGTGACTTTGACATCGGAGGAAATGTGCGTATGTCAGATTTGCTTTTGATAGCTTCTAGAAGTATTGAGTGAGAGAAGTATTGAATGAGAGAAGCTTTGAATGAGAGAAGGTGTTGATATTGGGATCTCCTGGATTTTTTTAATTACAGGTAGGGATTGGATGACTTTCTGTAAGAATCTTGGAGTGTAGGTAGTGCAAACCTTGTTCCATGTTCTGAGGAAATCTAGGAGAAATGAAATTCCCGTAGATGCGACATCATTGTGTCATACATACGCGTCTGGTACGTGTTTTGCTTTGTGCTGCAACAACACAACATTGCGACAAATCATGGATTGACCTCTGTTACTTGCAAACTGTGCAATACTTGCTATTATATATCATACCAGTATTCAGGCATGTGATGCTGAATGACAAAATGATTCAGACTCTTTGATCTTGGGAAATAACCTCATCATAAGGAGTTCATGAGAAACTCATCAGCAAAATAGATTGTAAGCCTATACTCATCTCCACTGCCATCAGGAGAAATTCTGGATATGGTATGTGATATTGATCCGTCTATCCATAAAAGGCTGGAGAAGTCTGGCAAGGGTGCCATATCTAGAAAAGTCTGGGAGAGACCCCCAAATTTGAATGGCATCTTGACATGCGACATTCCGGGAGAATCTGTGTACACAGGGTTTCCTAAACCTGCTTACGGGAGATCATCTACTGCTTACGGAAAATTATCCACTGCCTACGGGACATCATCCATCAGTGCAGTGGATCAGAACAATGATTGATCTAGTGGGTCCGGTATAACACTTCTCTTTTTGAGCGCTCATGCTTCCCTCACCCACAAGGTTAGCTTAAAGGTTACATTTAAAATGTCATCGCCAGAGTTCAGCCCCATCTCAATGTCCAGCTCGAAACTCACAGGAACGCCTGTTCTCCCTTCTGATTCCCTTCAACTTGACCATATCCCTCTCTGGGATGTCTACCATCAACTCGGGATCAATTTCGGTGACCGTGTCTTTGCTCGTATCATGGACGGAGACGAAGAAGAGGCCCCGCTCGTTAATGTCAATTACAAGAAACTGTACATCGATTCTCTGAAAGTCGCCAGGGTCCTGAGAGAGAAACTGGGCGGTGAAGGGAAAATGACATATGCGCTACTTGGTGCTAATAGTACTTACACACACTTTGTCAACATCGTTGCTGGATGGTTGAATCACTGGACCGTGAGTGGATTCATCCGCTTTCTTTCTTCATCATATCTGATATGCCGGTGATCGACAGGTTCTTTTATTATCAAGTAGGAACAGTGTCGGAGGGAACGCCAGTCTTCTCAAGGCTGTCGGTGCCAAAGCCCTGATCGCAGACGCTAAGAGCCGTAAAACTGCCGAAGCCGCGCTAGAGGACATACCAATAAGGCTTCTCGATATCATCAACCCCGAAGACATCGCTATTGATATTGAACTACCTCAAGGCCCCATCAAAGTCGAGCCAGTCTCCCAGGAAGTGTTTGAACAAGTTCCGTTGTACCTGCACAGCAGCGGTACATCAGGTGGGTTTCTCCGTGAAATCAGCTATCCAACTTCAAATCAGATCTTCTCCGATAGGCCACCCCAAGCCGATCCCTCAATCTCACGAACATATCCTGACCGATATCACAGCTATCAGGACCAACGTCAATTATGTCGGTGCACCAGTCTATGCTCCTCTCCCCATTTTCCATGTGCGTTCATCCTCGTCGAGTCATAACAAGCAGCTCAACTTGAGAAAACTTCTCATCAGGGAATTGGTCTCTATTGCTTCACCCGCTGGCCTATTGGAGCGGGGCACATCCCCACCTTTGTTCACACCAAGCTACCTCTGACAAGTGTTACCTTCCTTCGTCACTTGCGACGTCTACCTGGAGCCTTGTGTTTCTTGGCCCCAGTGCTCGTCGAAGATGCATTACGCGAACCTCCAGCTGACTATGAAGTCCTCAAAACCACTAAAAGAATCTTCACTGGAGGTGCTGCATTAGACAAAGCCGCTGGTAAGCAATTGATCGAGATGGGGGTTCCCATCGTACAAGTATACGGAACGTGAGTTTCATTCGATAAACTGAGAGAGAGAGAGGGAGCTGATGTGTATCTCTTGGTTGATAGGACAGAAACTAGTTTGCTTGTTTACACCGACTTTCCTGGACCTCCCGAGACGAGACTTGAAGATATGCCTTATATTCATTTGCGCGATGACCAATTTAATCTCCATTGGGAGCCATTCAACGATAAGCTCAGTGAACTAATCATATGCGTGCGTTTGCTTCTTGAGCACATTTTTAATCTCTAATGTGTTCTCACCTACCAGGCGAAGATCACAATACCTGCGGTCTTGAATCACCAGAACCCCGTCGGTTTTGCTACCAAAGACTTATGGGAACGACATCCGACTATCCCAGGTAAAGTATGGCACTTCTCATTCAAGGACACTAAACAATAAAGCGCATGAAAGGACTATTCTTACATCGTGGGCGCAAAGATAGCGTGGTAGGTTATCTCTCCTGCTGTGACTTTTGAACACCTCTCCATTTGTTCCCTTGTCTCTCATTCCAGACAGTTTTAAGCAATGGCGAGAAAACGGACAACAGGCAAATCGGTATACCAGTTTTTGTTGGCAGGCCCAAGTCCAAATGCTAACTCGAGTCTGGCGAATAGAATTGGCGCTGTTGGACGATCCTCTCATTGATGGCATCGTTGTCTTTGGTACCGGTCGTCCTCTGAACGGTATCCTTGTCCGTCAAGACCCAAAAACCCCTCGCTTCCCTTCTAAATCAGCATTCGTCGATGCCATCTGGCCCTCGATCGAGTATCTCAATACCATCATCCCCCAACACTCTCGCATCATCAGACAAATGGTCATTGTAGCTGACTCTGAAACCAAACCTTTTGCGCTATCGGATAAAAGCTCGATCAAGACCAAGGATACAATCACTTTGTACCAGGACGAGATTGATGCTGCGTATACAGCGTTGGAAGTTGAAGTCGGCGAGGGAACGGTCACGGGCATTGAGACTCCTGAGCAAATACACCTATACGTGAGAGATGTCTTGAATAAAGTTGCAAAGAGGCCCATAGAGGACTCTGACGACTTTTTTGAGAGCGGTGAGTTCACCTCTTTTTTTTGTGACGATGGTGGTCGTCCGTCCTCATGTAGCTGATAGGTTTGGACTCACTTCATGCTGTGCAAATCCGTAGCGATATCAAGCCTCTGTTCGCTAAATTCGCCAAGGACCAAGAACTCGGGCATAACGTGGCCTATGAACATCCTACGATTTCTCAACTCGCTGGGTACCTCGTCGCATGTTCCAAAGGCGAAGTCATCAAGAACAATGATTCGGCTGCCATGATCTCGCGCATCGAAGCTTGTGTTGATCGATGGACTGCAACCCTCCCTGAACGCCCAGTGTCAGTGGCCGCTGTCCCAGAGAAGAAGGTACTCGCCATCACAGGAGGTACTGGAAGTCTTGGTGTTCATTTATTGAGAAATCTGTTGGAAAGGGATGATGTCGTGAAAGTGTATTGTCTCCATCGCGGTCCATCGAATGTGGCTATGCAAAAGCAAACACAGTTGTTCCGAGACCGGTCTTTACCCGTCGAGCTCCTCATAAACTCGCCGAAAGTGGTGTTTGTGCAAGTTGATCTTTCCCAGTCTGATCTTGGGTTGTCGAGCGAGAAATATGACGAGGTTCAGTTTCAACCTTTTTTTTTCAAACGCTTGGACTGACTGGTATTGTCGCTCATGGGCGCGTTAGCTTCGCGGCAGTTTGACTCATATCATTCATACCGCATGGGAGCTCAATTTCAACTGGGGCCTGGAGCGTTTTGAGAAGGTTCATATTGCGGGTACTCGGAACCTTATTAACTTGTCCTGCGCATCGACACTACCGGCCTCACCTCGGGTCGTCTTCATATCCTCCATCGGTGTCGTGTCGAGGTATGACCCCGAGACACCTGTACCTGAAGAGCCTCTCCCCGATCCGACGTTGATCGGGCCAGGAGGGTACGGTGAAGCCAAATATGTATGTGAACGAGTGTTAGATGAAGCTGCGAGAAAGTCGGGCGTTCCTGTTACCGTCATTAGATCTGGACAAATTGCAGGGTCGTCGGTAGATGGTTATTGGGCGCCGACAGAGTATATGCCTACGATGTTCAAGTCGAGCAAGATTTTGGGAAAAGTGCCTGATAAACTACCGGTTAGGGGTTTTTCCCTTGTCTACTTTTTCTGTCATAAACTTACCGATCATGTAGGACACGCGCTGGTTGCCTGCTGATTACTGTGGCAAAGCCGTGATGGAACTCGCTTTGCAACAAGATGATGAAGGCCTTGTCCACTATTACCATCTCGAGAATCCTACGACGACGCCGTGGAGTACGATCGCTTCACTCTTTATCCAAGTTTGTTCGATGGAGATGGAACGAGTCGATACCAAGGCGTGGTTGAGGGCTGTCGAAGAACGGGCCGCCAGGAACATGAACAGAAAGGAAGAGGAGGCAGAGGACGGGGATCATAGTGAGGTTCCTGCTGCTGTGTTGTTGGCGTTTTATTCGTCGTATTCGGAATTGGATTCGAGGATGAGGTTGTCGACGGAGAAAGCGGTGCGTGTCTCGAAAGCGATGGAGTATGGGTCTGTGACAAGTGAATTGATGAGGCGTTATGTATCGTGGATTTGAGTGTATTGTATGTATGTATGTAGATCTATTTCCTAGGTTAGAAGGCTATGGATGTTTAGTTGGATTTTTGGAATTTAGATGACATGAGTAAAAAAAATGTTGCTGGAAATGCAAGGATGCAGGTTTGGTGACCTACAAGAATTAGGAGACCCTTTGAAAAGATTTTTTTCAAAAAAGTCAAAGCCTTCCAAAGGCCGCTGTGAATTTAATCATTGTATACCCTTGGCTAGCATGACCATCTATTTCTTTTCTTTTCACAAAGGTTCAAACTACAAATCGTGATACTGTTACAAAATATGCACAGGTATAAAACCATTGAAAGATCATGTCGGTCGTATTCAAATACTAATCCACATAAAGAATATTACAAAGTATACAGCTTTTCAAGAGAATCACCCTTGCGCCACCACAGTACCCAACGCCAGCAGCTTCTTAGATAACATACTGAAAATCGGGGTGCTTGTCACCAAGATCAAGCCAGGCTTGACGATCTGCTCTTCCATTCCGATCGTACTCGGATCCAGAATCTTCTTCCACCTCGACACCGACATTCTCGGAATAGGGCGCCAGCAGTTCTTGGCGTCTGACTGGATCCTGTTTTCTCTTGTTCCACCAATGGAGCAGGCTGCTGTTCAAGATGGCAGTGAAGCCAAGTAATAGAACACTTGTGAAAAACAACATTTTGAGTGAAGGAATAATCCAAGCAAACCGGGATAGGGGGGCTTACAATACCAGATTAAGAATACTCGTGTTCCTATATTTGGGTGCCGCCGATCCCGGAAAAAGCCAGGTACTGAGAATACCGCCCTATAAAAATAGGTTCGTGATGAGACGAAAAAATGCGATCGTGTCATTCATAAAATTTGAGATTCTGACACAATTTGTGAACACAGCCGCTAGACCAATGGCAGTGGCACGACGATAATGAGGTTCGGAATTATTTGAAATCCAGGCAGAGGAAATAGGAGGAATTGAATAGGCGCCAGATGCAGTCAAGAAGAGGGAGCCGTAAAGTGTATATCTATGACTAGCACCTGTGAAACGTGAGGGGTACCTTTTAGGGACAGAAAGACATAGCTTACAGAGGTAAATGATGTATCCAATGGCACCCAGGATGGAACTGCAGGCAATAGCGATGGTGCGCGATTTGTATCTGTCAGAAGCCCACGATACCAGCAGAGTCACTGCAAGGAGAGGGTCAGCTTTCACGTAAATGAGAGGATTAGCTCACTTGAACGGAGATCCGCACCGACAAAAGCAGCTGCAAACGGTCCAACAGCAAGAAGCTGAGATCTGATAGGCGAAAAACCGAGAGTGTTGACAATGGTCGGCATGAAAACGGCAAGACCATAGATTGCTGTGCCATTGAAAAAGGAAATCAAGGTCACCATTATAACATGTGGTGAAGTTAAGGCCCGCCCGACTTCTCTTAATTGGAAGTGTCCTCCATTAAGAAGCGCAGGGCGATCCTTCTCAATGCGAATTTTGATTTCTCTACATGATGTGTTGATGTCATGAAGAGACTCGATCAATAAGAACCGACTTACTCTTTCTCCTCCTCGGTCAAAAAGTTTGCTTCTTCAGGAGTCGACGGACTAAGAAAAAAACCAGAAAACCCAACGATAAATGTCAACAGACCCTCCTATAGGCAAGGAAAAATGTGTTGGCAATAATGCACAAAGCGAAAAGGCTTACCAAGATAAAAATCCATTGCCATCCCCGTCTTCCTGCGATACCATCCATTCTTGAGATAGCGGCTGCCAGTAGACCGGAAAAAGCACCAGCAAGCTGTGATGTGTTTAATCGTCCTCAACATACCACCCACAGTGTTCTTCAGCTCACCGAAGTCGCTGTGAAGAACAATGCAATCCTATGTGAATATATCAGAATCACATTGAAATGTTGTGATTGTAGCCAACAAACTTCAAGCTGAGCTCCTAACGAGTGTAAAATGCAGAGAGATAGAGAACAATACTGGGTAGCATAGGTCCTTCAACCATTCCAATGAAAAAACGAGCAGCAAGGAGTCCTGAGAAATTGGTAACAGTGCCTGGAGATTTCAAGCATGAATAAATCTCCCGCATAAGACCTTGATTCTACCTTGAAGGCAGGTGACCGCGCCCCATGCTGTGAGAATCGTTGGTAAGAACCAGCGGGGACCAACGTATTTGAGAATAAGATTTGAAGGCATTTCAGAGAGGATAAATAGTGCTGTGACACATATTCGATATTGCCTGTCCGTTAAACCCAAGTCGCGTTCGAGTCCTGCCACACGGGCATTACCTGTCGATTGAATGTCAGTCATAAGCGAGAAGTCGGCTAAAATATTGTTCACCAATATTGGTCCGGTCCTAAGAATTCAATCGAGGGTTTTGTAGAGCGAAAAAGAGATATACGCACCAGAAAATTAAGGAAGAAGAAAACCGTAAGGACAGGAAGAATGTTCTTGTCCAGTTTCCTGACCACCCGTCTCTCCATCTTTTTCCACCCGGCTAGTGTCGAGAACGTCTATTGTGGATGAAGAGGATGAAAGGGAGTCAATTGCTTCAGCTTTAAGCATGGTCCCTCAGGAGGAAGGAACAGAGTATATTCGGACATGCATTTATAGCCTGATCGACCTCCACCTAGTGCAATGCCAAGAGATCGACTGGAGGCGCCAAAAAAGCATAGTGGGTTGTGTTAAAATAGCAACTCGCGTTGTGTCGCTTCTATTTTAATTTTCAGTTTCAATAGACTATGAACATTATCTACTGGCCGAAGCCATATATCAGTTTAGTAGTATCATGTAAGCTTCAGCTCTCGCACCGTCTTCTTACAAGTTGAATGTGTGATCAAAAGTGTGGATTCTAATATAATACAATCAATGACTGACTTCCCGTAAGCCGTCTGGGGAAATTTATGTAACACATTTCCCTAAAATGCTCCGTGCCGAGATGCCGAGCACGACTTTCCTACATACCATATGCAGAATTTCTCCTGATGGCATCTACCCTGGAATGGAGATGAATATAGGCTTACAATTTATTTTGAATTTACTTTGCTGATGAGCTTCTCCTCTATCATGAGCTCCATATGATGAAGCTATTTCCCAAGATAATGCAGGTCAAAGACAGTGGAAGTCTGGTTTATTGTCATTCAGCATCACATGCCTGAATACTAGTATGATATAATGGCAAGTATTGCATAGCTTGCAAGTGATAACTCAGGGTGATTCAAGAAAGGTGAATTCATGATTTGTCTCAATGTTGTGTTGTAGCACCAAGACATATGTGTGACATGGTGATGTCACATCTAAGGAGTGATTTATCAACCGCAACAGGGGGAACCCAAGCTATGTATAGACAGACCCCAGGCACAGCCCAATGACTATCTACAGATCCCAGCTCAAGAGGTAACGAACTAAGGATCGGCAATGTGTTATCGGCCTAACTACCGGCAGAAATATTGACAATCTACCATGAGTGAATTAGTGTCCGGGAAACTCCGTCCGGAGATTAAGTGCCACCTATGGACTTATGCAGTTCAGAGCTCGGGTGCTGAGACCACGAGGGACCAGAAAGAATATCCTGAACCGGTAATTGGACCAGTGTGAACAGCGTATCGGCTGACGAATGTTAGTTTATGGTCACGGTTCTGCCGGCACCGAATTTTGGATGAGTCCCATTCTTCGGGTTATATGTCATTCATGTTTGGTATATTGCTACTGACACAATAACACTTTGCTTTTATCACTTGGCACACATCTAACACCCATACCCCAGACACCCTCATAGCTGCAGTTGGTGTTTATGTTAACGCCCAGAGGGCTACCTTCCCACGCTCGACAATGCATTACTGCACATGGTGACACGGCGGACATCTGTCAAGTCGGCATGGGAATTTTGCTGTCGAGTTACGGTATGGCGTCAACTACTTGTCAACTGTGTCATGTGTCACACCTGTTGTCAAGTTTGCACATTTCGACAATTAGCCCTCCATAGACTCTGACAATAATTTGCATGCCTATCCACCTGGCCATGTCCCTGTAGAATCCCAGCAAATGGCCGTTCTTGAGAGCCTGCTCTAGTCATGGATGGCCAAAATGCAAGAATTATTTCACCAGTAGTACAATAAATGAGGAGTTCACTCGATCGAAACCACGTGTCAACTTTCAGTCCACGCTACCAGGGGTTCGAACTTGTGCATCCCCATCACCTGTCAAAGGTAGGGGCGATAGTCCCAGGTTTCCTCAGGCCATGAGATAAGGTACGCACTACACTCCTAGATTCTCCCAGATTCCTACTGGAAGTCATCCAATAATGTAATGTGGAAGTGTAATGGATGCCTAAAATAGCCAATCATCAACCGCCGGCTGCGTACTGCCATAAGTGTGTGCGCACAAAGCTTGATTCAGTGTCACTGTCAAGTACTCTATGCCATCACGCTGACTGAGTCCATGTGTTCAAAAACTGCCGGAGCAGCAGAGAGAGCTGATTGTATTGGTGATAATATTTCACTTCTGGACTTGACTCAATAGGAGACCTCTCAAGGCATACGAAGACATTCTTTCTCATTCTATATCCCACTAGCAGTCAAGTATTGTTCAGTGAAAATGAGAGTCTACCAGGGAATCAATGTCTTATCAGGAACATGACCTTTTTTAGAAACAATTTATAACGCGGTGTACGTACACGGTCCGCGGTAGTCCATTAACTACGGAGGCTCAGTGCCTCTAATAAATATACAAATGAAGTCAAACAAAAAAGACAAACACAGAACGAAAGAGAAACAGAGAAAAATATAGGGGAAAAGAGGCAGCATAGGGTTGGAGACGAGTATTAGGGACATGACGCAGAATAATTCTAGAATGTAACTATAAAAAGATTAAACACAGGTGTGATATTTCTGCATTAAGTAACTGGAATATCATCGGTTCATCTGCAATACATACATGTATACCATAACCATAACACTATTAGGGACTCACCAAAAATCTAGTTAGTCGTATGTCTGCCCCCAGGTGTATGGTTTATAATAATTAATTTGTGTAGACTTCTGACCGGTTCAGCAATACAGCCATCAGAATATGATGAGAGTTCATCCGATCAGTGGTCAAAATATATGAACCCGAGACAGGTTCCGGTCGTCCGTCCTTCGTGCCTTCCTTCTCTCGGCTGCCCAACTTTTTTCAATCGCTGAGGACACGGCCGACAACACTTCAATGTTTCTGGAACGCTCAACAGGACAAGATATCTCTCCTTCGGGGACTCTGTGCTCTATGCAGAAAGACCGGATCGTCACTGACGCTGAGAAACGTGCTGTACGAAAACTTGATTACACAGTCATTCCTGTCATGACAATGTTCTACCTTTTGTCGTTCTTGGTATTTATGATTCCTCGTCATTATCTTGCATTGGATTGCTTGCTGATTTTTCATACGTAGGATCGCGCCAATATTGGTCACTAATATCTTTCGTAAACTCGGAAGTATGGGCTAACTTCTTGTAGGCAACGCTCGGGTAGCCGGTTTGCAGAAGAGCCTTGGTCTCACAGATCACCAGTATCAAGTCTGCGTGACTGTGATGTATGTGTAAGTAACGTGTCAAGCTGCTTCTCCGACGTTAAGCTTGGGTAATTATAGTCCTTACATCGTGGCTGAACTACCTTCCAACTTGCTTTTACGATGGATTGGACCACGCATTGCTATGCCTACAATTTTGACTGCCTGGGGAATCATTGTCACTCTCCAAGGTATTTTATGCAAGCTTTATTACGTCGGACACTCTCTGGATGCTTCATTAGGTCTAGTATCTTCATACGCCGGACTCGTAGCTGTACGGGCTCTTCTCGGTTTAATCGAAGGACCCATGTTTCCTGGTATTGTTCTTTATCTTTCCGGATTCTACACTCGTCAAGATTTATCACTCCGGTAAGGAATCCCCCAACCAAGTCAATTTTTTTAATATATTCAGCCATTTTTCAGTATCGCATTGTTCTTCTCTTCCGCTTCGGTATGTTGGCCACTTAAACTACTGGGGGTTCAGCTGAAATGTTACACCATCAGCTCTCCGGCGTTTTCTCTGGCCTCTTGGCAGCTGCAATCCAAAAAATGGACGGAATAGGCGGTCGGCCCGGCTGGGCATGGATCTTTATCCTTGTATGTACTCCATTATCATCCTCCTCTTGCTTTGTGTTGGCTTTCTTTTTCCTTTCCCTTGTATCAATTGCGCACTCACACTCACAACAGGAAGGACTTTTCTCTTTTCTTGTTGGTGTAACCAGTTTCTTCCTCGTCCCCTCCACACCCCGAGACTCTAAATTTCTTACCCTACACGAAAAACAGCTCATACAAGAACGCCTTGAGCTTGACAGACCCGCAGTCACACCCAATGCACCCTCTGATAAATTCTCCTTCCGTGAAATCCTCAATTCTCTGACTTCAATCCACGTTATCCTTGTTTTCATCAGTTTATTCATGCTCGGGACGATTCTTTATGGTTTGGCACTGTTCAGTCCATCGACTATTAATCAAATGGGATTCAGTCCTGTCAAGAGCCAGCTGTTGAGTGTGGGCCCTTTCGCTGCTGGATTTTTCCGTAAGTGTTTTTTCTCTCTCACTTGCTTCCTCCTTTCTCCTAACTTCCTCCTTTTCTCTCTCATAGTTACGCTCCTTTCCGCGTATTTTTCCGACAAATACCAGAACCGCTCCATCCCAACCATACTCGTCGTACTCCTCTGTGTCATCGGGTTCTCAATGAATCTTCGTAAGTCTACAAACCGAAATACTCTATCCCTGCGCACGTAATCAAAATTTTCTCTGAGTGAAAGCGTTTCCGAGCTTGTTCCAATCCATATGATCATATGCTAAGTACTGTACTTTTTTTTTACAAAACGCTCAGGCACAAACGACAAATTTGTGGCATACGGCTCTCTTTACTTCACCATACCGGGGGTATACGCCGCAGCCCCTACCCTCTCCGCATGGTTGGCCAATAATTCTGAACCATACTTCCGTCGTGCAGCTAGTATTGCTTTTGGATTTATTGCTACCAATTGTGTATGTGATTACGTTGAAAGCGTGAATTGTGATTGACTCTTGCACATCCGTCCATGTGTCATGTAGGGTGGTATCCTCAGTACATGGCGATTTCCTTCCAACGAAGGTCCCCGGTTCACAAGTACCACGATCCTGAATCTTGTATTGTACGTGTCTACGCATTCTTTCCTTTACCAACTTCCCCCCAGTACTTGAACATACTAAAAACAATTCCTGTGCTGTCACAGCTCCGTACTCATAATCATCATCACTTGCCTCAACGTAGCAGTCCTGTACTACAAGAACAAGAGAAAACAACACGATCGGGCTCAGATTCTCGCTTTCACCAAGATCTCCGAAGCTGAAAAAGACTTCAAAGATCCTGATGATGAACTTCGTTCATGGGTAGAACTAGGAGACAAACATCCCAATTTTGTCTACACTTACTGAGTGTAGTCAAAGCAATTCTCTTTATTGTATGATATTGATAAACCAGTTGGTGCAAGCTGTCTGTGTTCATATAACTTTTAGGAGCCTTCCGCCATATATCAATATTGATCTACACTAGTACATTAATACATTTCCGCTGACTTCTCCGACCAGGCACCCAGATTAGAGTAAAGCTCATCATCAGTACGTGACAAGAAGTCTACTCGTGTGACATACAAGTCCACTCAACTCTACATAACAACCACTCACTCAGCTAGTCCCTCCGCTTCACGTCCTTGGTGTTCCCACAGAAGCCCAGAGCCTAAGTACATTCTAGATTAAAATTTTTTTGAAGTTACTTATTATCTACTTCCGAGCATTCCCCCGGCATCGCTTTACGATGACACTACCAACGCCTGTGGCGACAACCTCGCGATAAATTGGATTTTGTAGCAGATCACATAGAAGATCATTCTCACACTGATCTGGACTCCATGCCAACACTCCATACCAACGCCATCGGATCATGATGTCAGCAATGACTTCATAAGTTGACGACAATCAGCTGTCAACTGATCTGTCACTTCACACCTATGTTTTTCCAAGTTGCTCTCAAAATCGACGCCATCAGCCTATGAATTCTCCTCACACTGTGGCTGACTACATAGCAGGTATTGCGATGGACTGACGCAATAGACATGTCCGAGCTCAAACATCATTCTATTGACTCTTCTATCATTCTATTGACTCTTCCATTCCACTTACACCACCATTCTTCCATTGTCTCTCCACTCTTCCGACACCACCATTCTTCCATTGTCTCTCCACTCTTCCGACACCACCATTCTTCCATTGCCTCTCCACTCTGCCGACACCACCGCTCTAGCCGACCCATCACCGATATGATGCCACCTGTCATTGGGGGCCACAAGCTAACACCAAGGAATGTAGAGCAGGCTTATACGGAGTCCAGTTTCACTACTATCCTCCTTCAGCTGTCTACTCGATCCCAAGACGTCTGAGGTATTAACTGAATAAAAGCGGGATGTCTCTGTGTACTATACAATAACCCATTATTCAATATACAACCTTGCCTTCAAATTTCTGGCTTACTCCCTATGCTGGAAATTTTAAATGCTGTTCCGAATGGTATTACAACAGCTGTAGATGGGATCGGCTCTGAGTCACCATTTTTTTGCACCCTCATGAACCCAAACAATGAGCATTCCTATCCACCATATCAGAGATGTAAGCTCAGGCATCACGGAGTAAGTTAGACAACTGAGGGAGGAAGGAATAGATCCAGGCCTTAAGTAGCGTGTCCAACAAAGGTATAGAGTACCATACCAGTGAGTACCGAAAATAAGAAAATGGAAGTACTGCATCAGTCTGGTGATGACATCATAGAGAGAGTGTCAGTCTCGTCTGGTAGAGAACGATGTAGTTATGTTACTAGACCAGTTCAACACACCAGGATACCCTCACTTCAATGAACAGAAGCAGACATTCTTTGAGAACTTTCAAACCAAGCCCGTGAAGCATTGCTTGAGGGCAAAGTTGAAGAAGCAGTTGGCCGATGTCAACATAGGTGTGACATATGTGACAGCCAAATTTAGTGCCAAGTGACAGATCAGTCGACAACTGATTGTCCGCCGTGTAAAGTATTCCATCATCAAGCCTTTTCTCGACCAATCTCATTTATTTTACAAGATTCTGACGTGCAAATAAATGAATGGGGAACCACTACAGGCATATTAAGTCTATTCTCTACAGTACCACTCCGTAGGTTTTTATGGCATCATTCCTCAAATGCCTCAACGCCTCATAGTCGTGCATCCGATGAAATTTTCTTAAATTATATCATAGTTCATCATGATCAAAACCGGACTCGTCGTCATCATCGGCAGAATCCGAGCCGCTGGAAGAGTAGAGTTTGGTAGTGATGGGATTGACAATGCCTTGCACCTCTGAAATAATCAACTCAGTGAAACGAGCCCATATAAAACCTCAAAAATTACATACCAGCCAACTTCTCCTCAAGATCCTCGACACTAGCACTTGAACCGTTTTCGTCAATCCATTCAGTAGCTTCTTTGACAGCGTCAAGAATAGTCTTTTTGTCCTCATCATCAAGTTTGCCACCAAGACCTTCAGAGTCAGCGACTTGATTCTTCAGACCATAAACGAACGACGAAAGTGAATTAAGAGCCTCAATCCTCTTGCGTTGGGCTTCATCCTCAGCAGCGAATTTCTCAGCTTCTGCAACCATGCGGTCGATCTCCTCCTGGGAGAGACGGCCCTTCTCATTCTTGATAGTAATTGCCTCTGACTTGCCACTGAAAAGAATGAGAAAACAACCAAAAGTTGTATAGAATGTCACCTACGTTCCCTTGTCAGCAGCTGAAACCTTCATAATACCGTTGGCGTCGATTTCAAAAGTGACCTCAATCTGAGGGACACCCCGAGGAGCGGGGGGGATACCAGTGAGCTCGAATTTACCGAGAAGATTGTTATCCTTGGTGAGGGAACGTTCACCCTCAAAGACTTGGATGAGAACAGTGGGTTGGTTGTCCGCAGCGGTAGAAAAGATCTGACTCTTCTTGGTTGGGATGACAGTGTTACGAGGGATGAGCTTGGTGAAAACCCCACCAGTAGTCTCAATACCGAGGGTGAGGGGGTTGACGTCAACGAGAACGACATCAGCGGTGCCCGGGACACCGGAGAGAATACCACCCTGGACAGCGGCACCATAGGCAACAGCTTCATCAGGGTTGATTCCTTTCGAAGGCTCCTTGCCACCAAAGAATTCTTTAAGGAGCTGTTGAACTTTAGGAATACGAGTGGAACCACCGACAAGCACAACCTGAAGAATTGATGAGTAACATAAGATGAAACTCACGAAATGGCCTACCTCATCGATATCCTCTTTCTTGACGTTGGCATCCTTCAGAACCTGTTCAACGGGCTTCATGGTCTTGCGGAAAAGATCCATGTTGAGCTCCTCAAACTTGGCACGGGTAAGAGTTTCAGAGAAATCGTTGCCATCCTCGAATGATTCAATTTCGATGCGAGTGGACTGTTGACTGGAGAGGGTCCTCTTGGCCTTCTCGACCTCACGCTTCAGTTTACCGAGAGCGCGAAGGTTCTTGCTGACATCAGTGCCAGTTTTTTTCTTGTAGCTCTTGACGAGGTAGTCAATGACGCGATTATCAAAATCTTCACCACCAAGATGGGTGTCACCAGCAGTAGCCAAAACCTCGAAGACACCATCGTCAATGGAAAGGAGAGAGACATCAAAGGTTCCACCACCAAGATCATAGACAATAATCTGAGATTCGCCGCCTTTCTTGTTAAGGCCGTAGGCGATAGCGGCGGCAGTAGGCTCGTTGATGATGCGGAGGACAGTAAGACCGGCAATGGTTCCGGCGTCCTTGGTTGCCTGACGCTGAGCGTCGTTGAAATCTATAGACTGCCTGAGTAAACTAGATGATTCTCAATGTGGACACTTACAGGCAGGGACGGTGACGACGGCATGGGTGACCTTTGTGCCGAGATAGGTCTCAGCAGTCTCCTTCATTTTGGTAAGAACCATGGCGGAGATTTCCTCAGGGGTAAAGTAACGGTCCTCATTCTTGTGCTTGACGACGACAGCGGGTTTGCCGTTTTGCTCGGTGACCTTGAAGGGCCAATGCTTCATATCGCGCTTGAGTTCGGGATCATTCATCTTGCGACCGATGAGACGTTTAGCGTCAAACACTGTGTTTGTAGGATTCGAGTGGAAAGCGTTCTTGGCTGAGTCGCCGACACTAGGAAAGCCTCAGTTTATGTATGTAGAGTTGCTTGTACCACGCACAGTCGTTCTTCGTCAGTAAAACTAACCCAAGACGGTGTGATACGATGACCCTGATCATTGGCAATAATTTCTACGCGACCACTTCGCTGAACACTGTAGAGCATGTCAACTTGCAGTTATCCATTGATCCAGATGCCACATACCCAACGCAAGAATACCTGTGTGCCTACAAGTCAGTCCAATCTGGCTAAAAACACCGAGAAATTTGCATACGTTGTACCAAGATCTGAAGAAGCACCGTTATACAAGAACTGATCCCAGACAGTGAATACCACACACCAATACCGATGACAGTTCCATATTCTGGATGGGCGTCTTCAGCAGACACCGCAGGAGGACAACAACAGAGGATGGCAAGGAGGGCAAGGAAGAAAACAGAAAGGACGGAGAAAATGCTCCTGTGGGGGGAGCGGGACGGTGAACTCATCGTAGTCGAGGTTCAGGGGACCTGTCGATGTTGCCCAACTATTTATTGATTTGAGCTGACGTGTCACCTGTACGTGGCCAGTCACGTGCCGTTCTGGCTGTGACATGCGGGATCATTGAGCGGCGCTACTCTCATGTCTTCTCCGCAGATCATCTATCGCCCTTACTCCGGCGAATCCGATCTTCCACATGTCATGGCCCTTGTCCAGAGTGAACTTAGTGAACCCTATGTCGTTTATACTTTTCGCTACTTCCTCCACCAATGGTCAGATAGAACAGTTAGTTTCCTGTCTGGTCGCGTGCCACTAACACATCCGTCCTTCAGGCCACATCTATCTTTTCTGGTACGCATTGCAAACTCGTCTCCTCGATTTGTGTTTCTCACCAGCTCAAAGGC
>Ga0153946_1000334_pt1 | contig 20267 bp, 16 predicted proteins | sample TSNJ030MetaG_FD_104751 | JGI IMG/M metagenome (GOLD analysis project Ga0153946, IMG submission 104751) | Attine ant fungus gardens microbial communities from New Jersey, USA - TSNJ030 MetaG | ecosystem: Host-associated > Fungi > Mycelium > Unclassified | place: USA: New Jersey, Wharton State... | reverse complement strand
GGCTTCCACAGGACAAAATCCATGGGATTCTTTTTTTCCTTATCAACCTCTATGCGAGCTCCCGCTTCAAGCTCCTCCATATTCCTTTTCGACAGCTTGCCATAAGGCTTGAAACTGCCCGTATCGAAATAAACAGAGCCTTTGACCTCATAGGCAAAGCCTTTTTCTATAAGCACGGATATCATATTGATGATTTCAGGCATTTCGTTGGTAACTCTCGGATGGACTGTAGCCTCCCTTACATTAAGCCCTTTGGCGTCCTTTTCCACCTCTTTTATATAACGCTCCGTGATTACGCTGACGTCTACATTTTCATCATTGGCCTTTTTGATGATCTTATCATCCACATCGGTATAGTTCTGCACAAATGTTACGTCGTATCCCCGATGCTCCAAATAAAGCCGTACTGTATCAAACACAACATAAGGCCGGGCGTTTCCAATATGGATAAGATTATACACAGTAGGGCCGCAGACATACATCTTTACTTCATTTTCCTTTATGGGTACAAATTCTTCCTTTTTTCCGCTTAAGGTATTATATACCTTCATTAAATCACTCCTTTATTTCGTTTCACTATGGTCAGCGCTTTCCTCCGAGAGGAAGGGCGCTCTGCCGGCGTCCGGCCGTCTTGGCGGCGCAAGCTTCATCTTTTCCTCCAATGCCTCCAACCGGATACGCAGCGCGCAAAGCTCCATGCTGACCGGGTCAGGGAATCGGTGATCCAGCTTTTCGTAGTGCTTTAACAAATTTTCTCCGTTACGGCGTACTATCCTGGCAGGTATACCTACCACAGTGCAATTATCCGGCACTTCATCCAGCACTACTGATCCGGCGCCTATACGTGAATTATCTCCAACTTTAAATGGGCCTAGTATCTTTGCCCCAACGCCCACAAGCACATTATTGCCTAAGGTCGGATGCCTTTTTCCCGCGTCCTTACCCGTGCCTCCCAGCGTCACGCCTTGATACAGAAGCACATCGTCGCCTATCTCGCAGGTCTCTCCTATGACGACTCCCGCACCGTGATCTATAAAAAATCTTTTGCCTATTTTTGCTCCCGGATGTATCTCTATGCCTGTAAGAGATCTTGAAAGCTGAGATATAAGCCGGGCAAGGAAAAATAATTTTCTTTTGTATAGCCTGTGAGCCGCTCTGTGAAAGATGATAGCCCAAAACCCCGGATAAAGTATCACCTCGATGCTGCTTTTGATGGCCGGATCTCTTTGCTTTATTACCATCACATGCTCTTTCAAAGACATTAAGCTGATTCCTCCCGTTTTTTGCGTTATGGGCATCATTTTAACACAGATTATATTATTTTCAAATATAATTGGAAGCAAGATAATTGGAAGCATGAAAGAATTATCAAGAGTCGTAATTATTTTTAGCCACTAGTTTTTTTTATATCAGTGTTATAGTATGATTAGCATGTCTATTGGCGGTACAAAAAAGCTCAGGGCGTGGAAGCACCGAAAGATAACAACATAATGTTGAGGATGGACTTCCTGAGGAAAATATAGGATATAATTATTAAGGAAAGAGGTGTTGAATATGGCACGGCATTTTTCAGAGTTAAATATTCGAGCTTTTAGAGGGATTGTAAATTTGGAGATTCCCAATTTAGGTGATGTAAATATTTTGTTAGGTAATAATAACTGTGGCAAGACAAGTGTTTTAGAGGCAATTCAACTTGTTTGCGATCCAAGCGAATATAATATATTCAAAGTAGGTACGCAAAGAATTAGATACCAGAAGATTAATGAAAAAGAATTTTCTCCAACTGAATCACTTAAGAACATTATGAATTTTTCCCTCGAACCAGAAAATGAAATGAACTATAAAATTGATATTTCATTAACGTCTGCGCATAAACCAATTTCTTTTGAAACTATGAATAAAGAATTATTTATTACTGGGAGGCTTTTGAAAGTCCTAAAAAAAGGTGAGGAAATTGACGCCATTGAAGTGACTATAGGCAATAGTTATTTTGACAATAATAAAAAAGTAATCGTTTATACTTCTGATTTTGAACAAGAATATTCCGCCTTTTCAAGAGTTAATAATGTTAAGCCAGACATTAATTTTAAAGCAATTTATACCATTGACCATTTGATTGAGCCTTCATTTGCTAATATTTTGAACAACAAAGCTGAAATATCAAAAGTCATAAAATTGCTGAAGCATTTTGATGATAGCATTCTAGATTTAAGATATGTAAGCCGCAACGGATTTTCAATGCCCGTTATAGACACAAAAGATTACGAAGCTATGCCGCTATCAAGCTATGGTGACGGAATAAAGAAAGTGTTGACTATCATTGATGCCATCGTTTCGTCACAAAATGGAATTGTATTAATTGACGAATTTGAAGCGGCAATCCATACTACCGCAATGAATGAAGTATTTTCGTTTATCATTAAGGCATGTAAAGAAATGAATGTGCAGTTATTTTTAACAACCCATAGCATAGAAGCAGTCGATAAATTTCTCAATTGCGATAAAAACGAGCTTGATAATATTAGAATTATTACATTAAGAAAGAAAAATGGTAAGACTTACGCAAGAGTATTAGACGGTAATAAAGCTGAAAATTTACGATTTGATAATGATGCGGAGTTGAGATGATGAAAAGCATAATATTGTGCGAGGGGAAAACAGACTTGATTTTATTCAGCTACTATTTATACAAAGTTTGTGGCTGGAAGTCTTTAGATAAAAAAGAGCATAAAGCAGACAAAAAAAGGTTAGCAAACAGATTGTCTACCATGAAAACATCTTATGATAATCAAGCTTATAGCTGGTACTTTAATAATGACGATATACTCTGTATTTACGCCGTTGGCTCAAACAGCTTAATAGTCGATGGACTACAACAAATAATTGATATAAATATCAATACAAGCAGTGATAATTTTGAGAAAATAGTAGTGATAAGCGACAGAGACGATGAAATGACAGAAGAAAAGATTATAAGAGATATAGGTGATACTTTTAACGCGAACAATATTAGATTTGGGCAAATATTACATAATCAATGGAATGTTTCAAATGAATATATGAATATGGAAGAAGCTTTAAAAATTTCATTACTGCCTATTATTATTCCTTTTGAGGAAACTGGTACTATAGAGACATTTTTGTTGAATTGCAGAAAAGATATAAACGCTTCAGAAAAATTGTTAGTAGAAAATTGCAATAGCTTCGTTAATGAACAGGATAGTAATTATTACGTTCATACCCAATATCTTTCACAAAGGGGTATCAAGCCTAAAACAAAGCTTGGTGTTTATTTTGCAATTGTTTCTCCGAATAGGACATACGATGAGGGCAGCCGCATTTTGGAGTCTGTGCCATGGGAGGAGTATGTCAATTTCAGAGATACTTTTGAACTTTTAAACGGGATATAGGTGATAAGTCATGAACCTAACCGAATAAATGTTTTATCACTTTACACCACCGATTCTTTGAAGTATGATATGCTTTACAAAAACGTCGGCAGGGAACAGCTCATGACGGCGCGATGAAACTGACTTTGGAAAAAGGTGATGACATGCCTATTAAGGTACCGGACAATCTGCCGGCAAGAGAAATATTGAATAATGAAAACATATTCGTCATGAATGAAAGCAGGGCTTTCCATCAAGACATCCGGCCCCTGCGCATAGTTATATTAAACCTGATGCCTCTTATGAAGGAAACGGAAGTGCAGCTTCTAAGGGTATTGGGAAATACTCCACTGCAGGTGGAAGTCAAGCTGCTGCAAATGGAAAACTACAGCTCCAGGTTTATTACTAAGGAATATCTTAAAACCTTTTACCATAAGCTGGAGGATATTTATAAAGAGAAATTCGATGGAATGATAATAACGGGAGCCCCTGTGGAAAAGCTGGATTTTTCGGAGGTAAGATATTGGGATGAGCTTGTGCGGACTATGGATTGGGCGTCTACCAATGTTACCAGCACTATGTTCGTATGCTGGGGAGCACAGGCCGGCCTGTATCACTATTACGGCGTGCCGAAATATCACTTGGAAAAAAAAATATCCGGCATATTCTCTCATTATAAATGTGTTGAGGGAGTCAAGCTGACACAGGGCTTTGACGACCGCTTCCTTGTACCCCAATCTCGCTATACGGAAGTACGGCGGGAGGATATACTTAAAGTGAGCGATCTGGAGATTTTGTCTGAATCGGAAGCTTCCGGCCTTTACCTTGTTGCCAGCAAGGACGGACGCAGGATATTCGCCACCGGACATCTGGAATATGATTACGACACTCTTAAATACGAATACAACCGGGATTTGGAAAAAGGGCTTGACATACATATGCCGGAAAATTATTTCCCGGATAATGACCCGGAAAAGCCCCCGCTTAATCTTTGGCGTTCCCATGGGAATCTGTTGTATTCAAACTGGCTTAATTATTATGTGTATCAGGAAACTCCATATGAGCTATAAATTAATAAATACTATTACTGTGAACAGTGTTTTTAATATCAAGGGTCGAAGGATCAATTTACTCCAGTCCAGCATCTAATCGGACAAGTGTCTCTGATTTATGTGTGTTGAGATTATTTAAGCGCCGACAACGCATACCTTCCGGTATGCGTTGTCGGCGCTTTTGTACTGAAAAATTTAATCTCGTTTTCAGGCGTGTGTATTTACGTTAGGTTGTACTGGTAGGGTAAGCTCGGCTAAAATATCCGCAAGTAACGATTTTCCCATATCCCGGATCATGCTTAGTTCTTCCTGGGATATTTGATCAATATGGATTCCACAGAGCACAACAGCCTTTCGATTCAGAGTGGAGGCTAGGCTGGCGGCAAACACGTTCCCAATTTCATCGTCCTTATGCCCCATAAAGTTGAAGGTCGAAGTTGTCGCACTTACAAAGCTCAGCACCTCCATGCTGGGCCGCGGCTGGCTGATGCTTACACTGCCGATATGCGGCATCTCGCCTCCTGTAACGACAACACAGAGATCCTCTCCTGCCATCAATACACTGGCAGCCAGTGTGTATTCTTTGCTGCCCAAGTTACGTCTTGCATAAAACTCTCTTATATTCATCAGCTTTCAACCTTCCCGCGTTCTCCCTGTCTGTCAAAAAAGATTAGGAAAATACATTTTGGGATCCAGTTCCATGAACGTCGCCCTTTGAAACTGATCTTTGAGTGCATACGGCACCATACAGTCAAAGATAGTTTTGCAGGAGGCTCCGTCAGCTCGAATAAAAGGACTGTATTCTACTGTGGAGGACGGGTCAGCTCTATGGCATCGGACACCTGGAATAAAGATCGTATCGAAGTCTCCCTGATAACGAGTAGTGAGCGCCCACAGCACGTCGCTGGAATCAAAAGGATCCACGTCCTCATCCACGAGAAAAACATGCTTGAGTTCGGAAAATGCACTGAAAGCCAACAAGGCAGCCTGCCTTTCACGCCCTTCATCCGTCGGTTTGGTTTTTCGAAACTGGAGAACAGCCATAAGTTTTCCGCCGCCTGCGGGGTGGGCATAGACATTCATCAGTTTCCCTGGCATTGCCCTCTCAATCATGTCAATAATGCCCGCTTCCATAGACGGGCCGGCCATGCTAACGTGCTCTTCGCTGGCGCCGATGCAGGTCTGATATATCGGATCGATCCGGTGAGTGACAGCCTTCACCTTCAGCACAGGAACCATATACGTATTTCCAACATACCCAGGAAATTCCGGTATGGCCCTGCAATTACCGGTCAAGCAGTCTTCTGCCACGCGGATTTCTGGCAGCAACTCTCCCTCTATCACAAATTCCGCGTTTGCGATCGCCAGTTCTGGGACTGTAAGGCAAGGCACAAGTTCTATGGGCTTCCCTCGCAGCGCGCCTGCAATCCCGAGTTCATTAAAGCCGAATGGCGTAGTGGGGGGCTCAAAGCAGGCACCTATGTAGACAGCCGGGTCCAAGCCGATGCTTACCGAGATAGGCAGAGGCCTTCCTAGCGCCTGAGCCTTTTCATACATCATGCCAATATGACGCGCAGAACCATAATTAAACGTAATCTCATCCGGTTTATCCAAAACAAACATCCTGTGAATAGTGACATCTGATTCGCCGGTTATCGGATCACTTGCCTGACAGAGGCCCATAGTGATGCACGGACCAGCATCCAAAGAGGTGGACTGCATAGTTGGAATAATATTCCGTATGTCAAAGTCGGGATCCTCTGCCCGGTAGACTACTTCCTGACACTTGGCTTTCTCAGATCCGACTACGATAGGAGGTATCACGTGTTTAACCGCCTCCCGAAGCCGAAATGCAATTCGCTCAGTTTTTTCTCCAAGTAAATAAGCCGTACGTTTCCGGCTTGCCAGCATACCAATCAACAACCGCTTACCCGGATAATTCTTCACGTTGTTGAAAACCACGGCAGGCCCTTCCTGTGTAGGTCGACTGACTGTGCCTCCCGCGCCTACATATCGGTAGACGCCGGGAATCTCACAGATGGGGTCTGCCTCAACGTCCGTTTCCATATACTGACCGGGAATTGTTTTTAGCAGTTCAATCGCAGTTCGTAGATCTGTAATTTCGCTGTTCATTTTTCTCCGCCTTTCGTAAAAACAATATTTCCAGCAAGGTTTCACTTTAGGCAATCATACTAATCGGTTTCATCTAGGGTTCCCCACCTGACGAGATCATCCATATGTATGCCAAACTGGTCCAATATCTTACCCACGACATGACGCGTCATCTGATCGATCGTCTGAGGTCTGTTATAGTAAGACAGGATTGGCGGAAGGATCGTCGCACCGGCTTCAGTGACATTAATCATGTTTCGGAGGTGAATCAAGCTGAGTGGCGCTTCGCGGGTGACAAGTACCAGTTTTCTTCTTTCTTTCAATGTGACATCTGCGGCGCGTAACAATAAGTTGTCAGAATAACCAGATGTAATGCCAGCCAGCGTCTTCATGCTGCATGGCACTATTACCATGCCATTGACAAGAAACGTACCGCTGGAAATAGCTGCTGCCAGGTTCCCGCAGTCATAGAAGTAGTCGGCCATAGCTTTTACCTGTTCCAAAGAATACAAAGTCTCAACCCTTAACGTCACCTCTCCGGCCGCAGAAATCACCAAATGCGTCTCCCAGTCAGGACAGGCTTGCAAAGTTTTAAGAAACTCGACAGCCAGCGGGATCCCGCTGGCGCCACTGATGCCTACTATTATCCTGTTCTGTTTCACGTCTCACCCCATCTTTCAAATGATTATAATTCTATCACCGTTTTGCCGGTTTTTCATCTGCAGTCAAGGAACTGTCTGAAAATTAGTCCGACACAGAGTGAAGACCGACAATCTCATCTCTAAATTTTCTATAAGCTTCCGCAACTGTTCCAATACCTGCAATGATTTTAGTATTTTGAATAAAAGTATGATTCATAGTATACCCCTTGTAAATGATGGTATGATTCATCCAACCAGCACCCAGACTATATTGTCGATGTGAATGACAAATCACAGCAATCTAGTGCAGGGTGCTTCCTCCGTAAATGCAGAAATCTATTTTCCGTAGCTGGTAATCTGCTTAACACCAGCAATAAGATCGTCCGCTTTGCACGGGAAATTATCGGGAACGTTTGGAGCCGCTACGCGTAGCACCGGCGCTTTGAGCGCGTCGAATGCCTTTTCGGAAATAACTGCGGATATTTCTCCGCCAATGCCTCCTGTCTTCCGCGCTTCATGGAAGATTATGGCGCGACCGGTTTTCTTTATTGACGCAAGTATTAATTCATTGTCGAGTGGAAGCACGGTGCGCAGGTCGATAACTTCAATCTCAATACCTTCTCTTGCCAGTTTCTGTGCCGCTTCGAGTGCATTGCTGACCATCTTGCCGTAAGTCAGCACGGTGATGTCCTTTCCCTCAAGCCGTATTGCCGCCTTGCCCATAGGCACGGTATATTCTTCTCCAGGCACATCGCCCTTTGTCTTGTATAGCCCCTTATGTTCCATAAATAACACGGGGTAATCACTTTGCATGGCCGACTTCATAAGTCCTTTTGCGTCATATGGTGTGGATGGTATCACGATATTCAGTCCTGGGGAGTTGCCGAACCACGCCTCATTATTTTCATCCTGTACGAGCTCGCCCGGCGTCACCCCGCCAAAAGGTGTACGGATGACGAGAGGTACGGGCATGCCATTGCCTTTGATTGCAGCCTTGACTCCACCATAAAAAACATGTTCGAAACAGTGGCATAGGAATTCGGAATGCATAATTTCTACGATTGGACGCATACCAAACATCGCCGCGCCGATACTGGAACCTACGATTACCGACTCTGCAATGGGCGTCTCAATCACGCGCTCCTCACCAAATTCTTTGAGCAGACCTATGGAAACACCGCTCGGCCCTCTTCCCTGATGGTAAACTCCGATATCTTCACCGACAAAATATACTCTTTCATCCTTAGTCATTTCTTCACGAATGGCTTCGTTGATTGCCTGTGCAAATGTTATATTTCGCATATCTTCACAACCTCTCCCACATATGGTTTACTACAGTTTCATGCAGTTTCATCACTTCTTCGATATCTTGATCCGGTAATACCTTGGCTCGTTCATAAGCATTGACCACTGCCTGTTTTGTATTCTCTTTGATCTTTTCGATTTCTGTTGCCGAAAATCCGCTTTGCGTCATGTGCTTTTCCATTTTAACAATCGGATCCTTTTTCGTCCATGAGTTGAGTATTTCAATGCTGCGGTAGTCATCCTCGTCATGTGAGGAGTGACCCACCATACGGTACGTCGTAGCTTCTATCAAATATGGCCCTTTTCCGTTTCTAGCCCAATCCGCGGCTTTTTTAACTTCGTCGCGGACGCTGAGTGCATCGTTTCCATCTATAATTTCGGAAGGTATATTATAGGAACCCACCATTTGAGAAACATTCTTTACCGCTATGTTCTGCTCACTCGGAGTGGACATCGCCCAGCTGTTCGCGCGTACTAAAACTATTAGCGGCATTTTTTGCAGTGACGCAAAATTAAGCATTTCATGAAAATTCCCTTTGGACGCCGCACCGTCCCCGATTATCAACAATACCACACGGCCTGTTTTTAGAAGCTTCTGAGCCAATGCTACACCACAGCATACATCCATATCGCCCCCGATGCAGGAGCTCGTAGTGCCAATAACCCCATGCTCCACATCCGTCCACAAGGACGGCAGCACATTTGTTACAGGATGCCCACTGCTTTTTTTCATCATCCACCAAGCCATCATCTCATCTAACGATAATGCGCTTTTGATGCGCAGCGCAGCCGCTTCTCCGCGAAAATATGTACTGACTTTATCATCTTTTTCAAGCGCTGCCAGTGCGCCTATCGTGATGGCTTCTTCTCCGATATCATAATAACCACCGATATCATTTCTTTTGAGTTCCTCCTGAAAATATCGACTCTCACACAGCATTTCAAAAATATGGCGAACTTCATCTTTTCCGATATTGCCCATAAAGCATACCTCCCTAAATAAATAGAAAATTATTTTTACAGCAACCGCATTAAATTACTTGTATTCAAATACAGTTCCCGATAAATCTTATAGTATTTGTCATATAGCTGTTTGAATTCCAGATTCGGCTCCACTTCTCTGTCAAGCTCGTTCCACTTGTAGATTTCTTCTTTATCCTTTATTACACCAGCCACCAACCCGCCGAGGAATGCCGCGCCCATCGGCGAACCGTGTAACGGTTTGAGTATCTGTTGTTTTACTCCAGTAATATCACTAATGAGATGCGTCCAAATATCACTTTTTGTGCCACCGCCCGTGGAAACAACCTGCTGTACAGAAAACCCCGCCTGTTGTATAACTTCGAGTGTGTGACGGATACCAAACGCGACGCTTTCAAGCAACGCACGGTAAATATGTACCCTGGTATGGTACAACCTTAGACCAAACAACATGCCTTTTGCATCCGCGTCAAAAAACGGCACCTTTTCGCCTGAGAAATACGGCAGAGCAATCAATCCATCGCAGCCCGGTGCAATGGTATCGGCTTTCCGATCTAGAGACTTATATGCATCGAAGCATTCCTCGTTTGTTTCCGCTTCATCGAAGCAGGCAAGCTCATCCCGAAACCAGCGTGTAAGTGAACTGCCATTGAGCATCGCTCCGCCGATCACATATAAGTTTTTAAAGCAGCAACGCGACACGGAAAGCCCTGGGTAAATCTCAGGCCGGTTCGTGCATACATCTACGCCGAACGTAGTTCCATAGCTGATACTGGCTTTGCCACTGGATAAGTATCCGTGGCTCAAACTTTCCGTTATGCGATCTCCTGTGCCGGGCGCGACGATCGTGCCTTCCACAAGGCCGGTTTCATCAGCAGCTTTTTTGTTTACGCGCCCAATCATCTCATCTGTCCAAACGAGTTCAGGCATCTGATCCTTTTTGATGCCACAGGCTTCAAGTGTTGCCTCGTCCCACCCGCTTCCGTCAATACGATACGGTACACCGCCCAGCGACGCGCTTCCGTGATCAATGCAAAACTCACCGGTCAGGCAATGCGTTATATATCCGCCTGCATTTAAAAACTTATAGGTTGCGGCAAAAACATCTGGCTCATTGTTTTTGATCCAAAGTATTTTGGAAGCAATATTATGCGTTGTGAGGCCGTTTCCCGAGGTGCGCATGCAGTATTCTTCGCCGAGTTCGTTCTTCAACATTTCAATCTCTACAACCGCGCGAGCGTCTATCCCGTATAAAATTCCTTGTCGCAATGGATTACCTTTACCATCGACGGGTATTAGTGTAGGATACATTGTACTACAGCTTACAGAGGCAATCTCGCTAGGATTTACTTTAGATTGCTGCAGCAGCATGCGGCATATGCGCACAAAATCCCCCCACCAGACCTTCCGTGCATCATGTTCCGCCCAACTGGGGTGCGGACGGCTTACATTATGCTCAAATCCCGCTTGAGCAGCCAGGCTCCCCTGCGGCGTTACAAGGACACCTTTAGATGTTGTTGTGCCAATATCAATTCCCATGAGATACAATTGCTGCGTCATAATAGCACCTACCTTCCCGTTTCCTTTTAAATTGTCTAACACATTTCACCTTTCATAGACCCGTGTCTAAATGCTTGGGGAGATCATATTTGCTGGAATAAAACAATTGACAACTGAGTTAAATTCAATATACAATGAAATTCATATTCAACTCAGGTGATTAAATATAAAATTACTTTCGGAGATCATATATATGAAGACAGACGTTTTTTTATTGATAAAGATGAAATACAATACACTTACAAAGTCTCAGAAGAAACTGGCTGATTTCGTCATAACTGATCCTGATTTTGTATTAAACCAGTCCATTACTGAGGTTGCTGATGTATGTAAGGTTGGCGAAGCTACGATTTCGCGTTTCTGTAAAGATCTCGGATTCAAGGGATATCATGATTTTAAACTTGCAATCGTTAGGGATCTTCCCAGAGAACAGCCTGATGAAATTCTTGGAAATGTCATTACTGAAGACGATTCAATATTAATAATGGCAAAAAGAATTTTGGTCAAAAACATTGAGGCTTTGAACGAAACCAACGATATGATAAAAGAGGACGATATTAGAAAAGCAGTAAGCCTCATGATCAAAGCGAATCGCATCGTGTTTTTTGGTGTTGGGTCTTCCTTCAATGCAGCATTGGAAGGATATACCAAATTTGCGCGCATAATCCCTAATGTCAGTATCAACAGTGAAACCCATATGCAATTAGTGTCTGCGTCAATGTTGTCTGAAAATGATGTCGCAGTAATCATATCGTATTCAGGGTCAACAAAAGAAATCGTTGACATCGCCAGGGCCGTCAAGAATAATGGAGCAAACATAATATGTATCACACGTTTCCTAAAATCGCCTCTAACCAGCTATTCTGATGTTTCCCTTATTTGCAGCACCAACGAACGACTTGTTCATGGCTATTCGTTATCAATGGAAATGACTCAAATATATTTATTGGATATACTATACACTGAGTATTTCAGGAAAACCTATGAAAAATCCATAAGAAATAAGGAAATCACTTCTTCAATATTGCTGGACAAGCTATATTGAACTACTCTTAAGCCCGGCTTGCACGCCTTCTACGCAGTCCGTCGATAAACACTGCTAAAATTGTCATAACGCCTATTACGATCTGAAGCCAGAATGCGTTTACGTTTAAAAGATTTCCCCCGTTATACAATGTGTAAATAAGCAACGTCCCAATAAACGTTCCCATGACCGACCCTTTGCCACCCGAAAGGCTACCGCCCCCGATAACAACAGCCGTCACACACTGCAAATCATACCCGTTTCCTGCCATTGGTTGTCCGGAAGCCAGTCTGGAGGTCAAAAGCACACCCGCAAGAGCGGCTAACATACCTGAAATCATATATGCAGTTTGAACCATTGGATAAACTTTAATTCCGGAAAGGGCAGCGACTTCTTTGTTGCTCCCAACGGCATATAAATTTCTTCCAAAAACTGTCCTTGAAAGTACAAAGTGGCCAATGATCAGCACAATGATCAATATGAAGACAAAAGAAGGTATGATCCAAATATTTGCTCCGGAAAACTTGTTAAAATAATCTGGCAGCCCGGCGATAGTTTGTCCATTGCTCAAAAGATATGCTACGCCCCTTAGGGCTGTCATCGTGCTTAAAGTAGCAATAAATGCAGGAACCTCGCCCTTTATGATAACCAGGCCGTTGACCGTGCCTATTGCTATGCCTAATGCAATAGCAGCAAGGATAACGACTATAAGCGGCATCCCGCCTCTTAGCAGTTGGGCGGTTATGATTCCGGAAACACCGATCGTAGCTCCCATGCTAAGGTCAGAGTGCCCCGATATTATCACAAAAGTTAAACCTACGGCAACGATCCCTAATAGCGATGTCTGGCGGAAAAGATTCGCTATATTTTCTCTTGTTAAGAACGTATCTGTAGTTAACGCTAAGAATATCCACATAGCAAGCACTACTATAAGTATGGTTAGCTGTGTCGTCAAACGGAAATTCTTAAATAATGACTTTTTTGCCAATTTGTCATCCTTTTTATTCACGTTTCCACCTCTTTTTTGGTTTCATTCTGTTTGGAAGGCATATTCAAGGATTTTCCCCTCATTGAATTCTTCTTTTGGCAATTCACCTGTAATCCTACCGTTGCACATTACAAGAATCCTGTCGCAGACCCCGAGAAGCTCCGGCATATAGGATGAAACAAAGATTATTGCCGCCCCATTTTTGGCAAGATTGCTTAATAAATCGTAAATTTCATACTTAGTTGCAACATCTATCCCAATTGTCGGCTCGTCAAATATGAGCACCTCTTGGTTCTTGTTCAGCCATTTTGCGATTGCGACTTTTTGCTGGTTTCCGCCGCTTAAATTTTGCACCTCTTGTTCCTGACTTGGGGTTTTAATATTCAATAGATCAATGTATTTTCTCGTGACTTCACGTTCTTCTTTTGGTGAAACAACCCCGAACTTAGATACCGCATTGTAATTAATAATATTGATATTTGATTTAACGGATAGGTTGAGTGCAACGCCCTGTTTATGCCGATCCTCAGGGACAAGGGCTACCCCGGCCTTTACCGCGGCGTCTATTTTATTGTTTTTTACCGGCTTGCCGTTGATTTTGACTTGTCCAGAATCATATTTGTCCGCGCCAAATATGGCCCTCATCACTTCCGTTCTTCCTGCACCAACCAAACCATAGAACCCAACGATCTCGCCTTCTTTAACTGAAAAAGAAACATCCCGAAATTTACCGTTGCATGTAAGATTATGGCATTCCAATATTTTCTGTCCGTTTTCCGACGATGTCTTGTCAGTTGCATTCTGATAGACATCTTTGATCTCTCTGCCCGCCATCCGAGTTACCATCTCACTACGGCTAATATCCCTTACAAAAAAACTGCCAACATTCTGGCCGTCTCTCAGTATCGTAACCCTGTCGCAAAGCTCAAATATTTCTTCAAGCCGGTGAGATACATAAACTATTGAAACACCATTTTCTTTCAGCGAACGCACGGTATCAAAAAGGGTTTTTGTTTCTTCATTCGTCAGCATCGCAGTGGGTTCATCAAGCAACAGTACCCTTACGTTACACGACAATGCTTTTGCGATTGCCACCATCTGTTTCCTGGCAACAGATAAACTGTCTACATCGGCATTTACGTCTATATCCAGTTTTAAATCTTTTAAGTACTTACTTGCGTTTTCCTTCATTGCATTTTTGTTGACAAAACCATACTTTCCGGGCAACCTGCCAAGGCTGATGTTTTCGGCTACCGAAAGCGGCATCGCCAGCTTTAGGTCCTGATACACGGCGCTTATTCCCAAATCCCGTGCCTTGATAGGGTTATCTATATCTGCCAATTTCCCGTCTAAATAAATTTCACCTTCGTCTCTATGAATAGCTCCTAACAGTATTTTTAAGAGGACTGATTTTCCCGCGCCATTTTCGCCGAGCAAAGCATGTACCTCACCCGGATAAATGGTCAAGTCCACACCGCCAAGTGCCTGAACTCCGGGAAATTTCTTTTTGATTCCAATCATTTTTACGGAAGGCTCAAGCATAGTGTTTTATTCTCCTTTATGGATTGGTCATTAGCCGATATCCAATTCAATAAGCCCTAGGATTATGGTCATAACTCATTTAATACGCTATGACCATAATCCTCAACGCATTTTCAGCCAGCGTAATCAATGTCTATTATCCTTTGAATTTCAGGTGTGTTCAGATTATCAAGCGTAACGGTATGAACCTGCGGTGTTACGTCCTTTTCAAAAGGCTGCCCTATCAAAGCGTTATAGGCATTCATAACCCCTAGATACCCGAATTCATATGTGTCTTGAACGAAGAGCGCATGAATGGTGCCTGCCTTCAGAGCCTCTAGCTCGGCAGCGTCGCTGTCGGTGGCGACAACGATAAATTTGCCCTCAAGATTACTCTCTGAAACTGCCTGCGCAATAGCATTGCCGGTTGTGTTAGCGTCCCCATAGAGCCCAACTAACGTATCTTGGTTGGCAAGATACGTGTCTTGCGTCGCGGCCATGCCGGTAGCCGGATCGCCTTCGGCGTACCTGGTCGGCAGCAATGTTATGTCCGGTGCAATTTCCGCCATTCTATCAGCGAAGCCCGTGTCCCTCTCATTCAAAGTGGGGACTCCGGCTTTGGCGCTTATTATGCATGCCGAACCGGTAAGAGGTTTTCCTTCAGCATCAAGAGCAGCTATCATAGCATCTGCTGCGGCCGCACCTACTGCTAAATTATCACTGCGAATGAACGAAGTATAATTTGTAAAACCGTAAGTATTGTCCCACACTATCAATATAGAGCCATCGTCCATAAACTGTTGGAATAATGCCGCCGTTCCCTCGTTTGTTGGCCCTACGACTATAGCGTCAGGATGGCTTGTCATGACGTTCTGGAATAATGCCACCTGCCCGTCAAAGTCAGTACTGGATACTGTGCTCTGGTATGTAATGTTCACCTTTGAGCCAAGTTCCTCGGTGGCAGCCTCTGCTCCCATTTTGACCAATTGCCAGAATTCCGAATCCTCACCCTTGATGATTACAGTTATGTTATATACTTTTTCATCAGTTGTGGTTGCCGCCGAATCCTGTCGTACGTCTGATGCATTTGATGCAGAAGTAGTCGCCGATCCCAGACAACCGGTAAACATAACCAGAACCATAGTTGCTACCAACACTAAAGATAATGCTTTAATTAATGGCCTGCTCATTTTTTTCCTCCTTGTTTTCGCAATAATTTTCATTTCAATATCTTTTATGAAATCTATTTTCATATTATATATACTTTATCAGTCAAAGTCAAGTGAAAGTTCAACGGTTTACTCACCGGTTTATTCCGGTTTATTCCTGCCAAAGCGCATGAATTGCTTTTGCTCTACCACGCTGTCTGAATTAGTTTGTGACAGCGAATACGGTCATTAAGTAATCCGGATTTTGATACCCTCTTCTGGGATAAGCAGCGAAAGGCAAAAAAAGAAATGGCGCGGAAGCGCCATTTCTTTAATAATATAGGTAAATCCCATTTACAATTATTTCCTCTACCCTTCCCCGCAGTACAAGATAATCCAAGTGAGCGCGGGCTTCCCCTACGGCAAACCATTTCTGATGCGCCGGGAACTCCGACCAATCCTTACCTCGCATGGACCATTTCATATGTGAAGCAACATCATAAGCGCTGATCCCTTGATGCTCCTTCAAAATTCTTTCTACTTCTTCAAAGCGCTTTTCATGATGGTCTATAAGCTGGTCGATCCTTTTATATATATCCATATCATTTGTACGGTGCGCAGGCAGCGCCAAGCGGATATCCAGCTTGCGAACTTTTTCCAGACTTTTTAAATAGCTGCCTAGAGAGTCCTCCATCCCGGGCCAAATGACTATGTTCGGCGTTATGTTAAAAAGAATATGGTCACCGGTGAATAAGATTTTCTCATTCTCCATGTATAAGCAGGTATTCCCCGGCGTGTGTCCCGGTACAGAAATTACAGTGAGTACATAGGGACCGATCCGGATATTGTCTCCGTCACGCACCAAATGAGGATCAAACATCTTGCCGGTTGCATAGTTACGGGATGGATTAAACCTGCGGTTTGCCTCTATTTCATCCTGCGAGAAGCCTTCCTGTCCCATGTGGGTTCCTACAATTCTCCAACCGCCGGTCATGTACATGACCATATACTCATAGTCCTGCTTGCTCATATAAACGATGGTGTCGTCCCGTATGATCTCGCCAATCAGCCCCGTATGATCCGCATGCATATGGGTGGCGTAAACTTCGGTTTCTGCCATATCGATTTCCAGTTTGGCCAGTCCCTCAAGAAGCGCCTGCTTGGACTCCTTAAGATTAAACCCCGTATCAATAATCAGATTTTTATGGGGAGTCTTCAAAACATAACAATTGAGATTCCTTAACGGGTTATTAGGTAAGGGTACATTTATTTTAAAAATGTCGGGGCCGGTATTTATTTGCTCTACTAGTGCTTCACTCATTTTTCATCTCCTGTATTTTCGCAGTATATACTCACGAGCGAAATAATTTACCCGTGAGTATAACTTAAATCTGTTCAGGTATCAAGCCTTTTCGGTATACCTCCAACAGTTTTTCCAGATCCGCCGCCTGAGATTTAAGCTCATTACCCTTGTCGGTATCCATAATCTTTATGCGTTCCGGGCTTTTTTCTACGGCTACAGTTTGAGAAACTATGTCTCTTTCGTTTTTGATGGCGTCCTCCGTGGATACAAAGGGTTCATGAGAGGTAAGCATAAGCCCGTGGGAATTATAAATAAGAGTGTAGCCGGCTATGCCTGTTACCTCCTGATATGCCCGTGAAAAGCCTCCGTCAATGTTTAACAGCATTCCGTCGGCCTTGATGGGGCTTTCTCCCTTCTTGACCTTTACCGGTACGTGACCGTTGATAATATGGCTTCCTTCCGGTTCCAGTCCGAATTGCCTCAGAATATCGCAGCAAATCTCCTTGTCGTTCCTTTTTTCAAAATACGGGGAGTTGACTTCCTTATGAAGCGACTTATCCGCGATAAAATAACGCTCAAAGGTAGTCATTTTATTCTTTCCAAAAAGCGGCGAATCCGGCCCGCACCAAAGATACCACATCAAGTCCTGCCCTTCCTGCCGCTTTTTAGAATCATCGTTATGAAAATATCCTTCACGGGCTTTAATGTTTAGGATATCCAGCAAGCTCTTTCCGGAATAATATTGGTCCTTAAGCTTCACTCTTTTAAGCGCGCCGCTCTCGTCCATAGGCAAGCAGCCATGAAACATCAGGTTTGAATTAAATATTTTGTACATATCACCTTTGCTAAAAAGTATACGGGTATGCTCCTGAAGCTTCTGACTATGCTGGAAAGAGTACTGGAGCTTATTAATTAAATTTTTTTCTTCAACTGTAAGGGCGTAAGGATCTTTTGGGTCTATGGTGGGGAAATAACCGTCAAGCAAAGGGTACTCCTTGCCTTCTATGGCAATAGCGCTTTTGTCATAATCTATCTTATCCAGCAAAAGCCGGTTATCCATATTAAAATCAGGATTTCTCCGGATGATATGGCCTTCTATTTTGAATTGTAATATAGCCGCGGCCTTATGTATTTTAGAAATCAAGGTGCCTTCCTTTTCCTGATATTCAATATCGCCAGGCTTGTATCCGTCTACCGTTTTCGGCTGGAAGTACAGGCACGGATCATTGCTGTAATTTTCAATGGCAAAGGTTGCCAAGGGCACAAGATTGATTCCATATCCGTCCTCCAAGGTATTAAGGTTATCGTAACGGGCGGATATACGAATCACGTTAAGTATACATGCCTCGGAGCCGGAGGCCGCGCCCATCCAAAGCATGTCATGGTTTCCCCACTGAATATCCAGAGAATGATAATCCTTTAATATATCCATAATTTTATCAGGATCCGGCCCGCGGTCATAGATATCGCCCAGAATATGCAGCATGTCTATAGCCAGGTGACAGGTAACGTCGGAGATGGCTACAATAAATTCTTCGGCGCGGCCCAGCTTTACTATAGTGTCAATTATTTCATTATAATAGCCTTGTTTGTTGGCGGTATGCTCCTCCTCCTGCAAAAGCTCCTCCAATACATAAGAGAAATCTTTCGGGAGCGCCTTTCTAACCTTGGAGCGGCTGTATTTTGAGGAAGCCCGTTTGCAAACCTGGATCAGCCTGAACAGAGTTATCCTGTACCAATCGGCCATATTAGGCTCCGTCAGCTTTGTGATTTTTACTTTATGCTTCGGATAATAAATCAAGGTAGCAAGGCTTTTCTTCTCACTCTCCCGCAGAGTGTTTCCGAAAATTTCCTCTATGTAGTTTTTAATTACGCCGGAAACGTTCCTCAGTACATGGTTAAATGGATCGTAAGCTCCGTGAATGTCGGAAACAAAATGCTCCGTGCCCTTTGGCAGGTTTAAAATGGCCTGAAGGTTGATTATTTCTGTGCTGGCCGCGTTTATCGTAGGGTATTTGGTCGCTAGTAGTCTAAGGTATTTAAGTAACTGGGGGTCAAAAGAAGATTTTTGATTATGCAATTTTACCACCCGCTTTATTTTTTATTATATCAAAAAAACCGGCTCATAGCGAGCCGGTCTTTTATGCGTTTCATAATGTCATTGCGGGCTCGACCCGCAATCTCTTCATGTTTCATACCGTCATTGCGGGCTTGACCCGCAATCTTATCGAGCGATAGCTCTGGCTCCGGTTGTATTACTATTATTAAAGGATGAGCTAGTTCTGGTTACATTGCTGTTGAGCGTTCTATTGCCAGTCGTTCCATTGCCAGTCGTTCCATTCATACCAGAGTCTGTACTGGCAGAGTAAGGAGAAGCATTACGGGTTGAACGGCTTGCGTCGTTGGTGCCTATTGTGTCATTTACATGGCTGGCCGCGGTATTATGATATCTGGATACACGTCCGGTGCTGGTTACTGTGCTGCGAGGTCTTCTGATTACAGCAGGGGTTCCGGCGCCGTTTGAAGCGACGGAACTATTGATCGTCCGCGCGGGACTACTTATTGCGGCTCTGCGGCTTCCGGTAATATTGCCGGTACGATTTATATTGGCAGTGTTATTTGTTACTGTGTTATTATTGTTATTAATCGTACGTCCGTACGCATTGTTGCTTGTTACTGTACGTCCGGCTGCATTGCTGCTTGTTACCGTACGTCCGGCTGTGTTATACGCTTGAGTGCCTGTAGCGGCTGAGCGGTTGGCATTACTGTTAACGGCCCCATTGGTTACAGTGGTTTTGTTAGCAGCCGTCTGGCCCTGTCTGGAACCTTTGGCAGCCTTGGTTATTTCCTTTGCGGCTTTTGTAGCCTCGTTAGCAGCTTTTACAGCATCCTGAGCGGCCTTGGCGGCTTTGTTAGCGGCGCTTAAGGCGTTGTCCGCGGCAGTGTTATCAACGGCGGTCCTTCTGGTGGAAGCGCTGCCATCTGCAGAAGAATGGTTCTTAAGCTCGTTTACCTTGGTAAGGTTTCTTGTCGTAAAACCGTCAATGCCTGTACGTTTCCCGGCAGTACGTCCAGAAACATTATTGGACGTGGAACTTTTTTTATTTTGGCCGTTTACGTTGGCTGCAGAACGGCTTGACGCGCTGGTACCGCTGTTAGCAGAACGGCTTGACGCGCTGGTACCGCTGTTAGCAGAACGGCTTGACGCGCTGGTACCGCTGTTAGCAGAACGGCTTGACGCGC
>Ga0153946_1000333_pt1 | contig 20270 bp, 18 predicted proteins | sample TSNJ030MetaG_FD_104751 | JGI IMG/M metagenome (GOLD analysis project Ga0153946, IMG submission 104751) | Attine ant fungus gardens microbial communities from New Jersey, USA - TSNJ030 MetaG | ecosystem: Host-associated > Fungi > Mycelium > Unclassified | place: USA: New Jersey, Wharton State... | reverse complement strand
GGGGCTATTGTATCGTTTACACGGTCTTTGTCTTTGTCACTCTCAAATCAAAATATAAGGGTTAATGCAGTTGCTCCCGGTCCGGTATGGACACCTCTTATTGTATCAAGCTTTTCTGCCGGGGAAGTTAAGACATTTGGTTCTACTACTCCTATGGGACGAGCCGGACAACCATATGAATTATCTCCTGCATATGTATTTTTAGCAAGTGATGATTCCAGCTATATTTCCGGCCAAATCATACACGTAAACGGCGGCATGATAATTAATTAAAAGGTACCTCTGAAACGCCTCGCAATTAATTAGTTTATAATCAATTGCGAGGCGGTATTTTTTACACCCCCTAACTCATTCCGTCAGTCTACAAAAAAAGCAATTTCCTCCAAGTCTTTTCGTTTCGGACTTTTGTGCTCTCCCTCTGCAGGCATACCTAAGCTCATCATACAAGTGAAGAAATAGTCTTCTTTGTCAAACCCGGTCTTCTCTTTCATGAGATTTTTGATTTCTTCTCCTGCATAATTTGCACTGGTCAACCAGCAGGATCCGTAACCGAGATCGGTTGCTGCAAGAGCCATGTGCTCCATTGCAGCCCCAATGTTCTGCATCCCCGGATTCGGCTTGTAAGCCAGATAATTAAGCTCCTCCTCGGAAGCATTACACTGCTTTAACTCCTGATAGCCCGAGGGCAGATAGTCTTTTCCAAAGGTGAGAATGACTGCCGGGGCATCTTTTATAAATAAGGTGAAGTTTTTACAGAACTTGCGAAATCTCGCCCCGGCTTCTTCATCCTTTTTGGCCAGCTCATCGGAAATCTTTTCATTCTTTGCCGCTATAACTCCACACAGGGTTTCAATGATTTCTTTATTATCCAAGACGAAGAAAAACCAGTTTTGAAGGTTCTTTCCCGAGGGCGAAACTCTTGCAGCATCCAAAATATGCTCGATATCACTTCGGGAAATGCTCTCATCCTTATATCTTCTGATACTCTGTCTCTTTGAAATCAAATCGAAATATTCCATCCTTAAGCCTCCATAGCTGCGATGTTTTTGAGACTTTGGGTCAGCATTGGCAGGATTTTGCCATAGTCTCCTACGATCCCATAATCTGCTACGTCAAAAATCGGTGCCGTTTCATCCTTATTGATTGCTACTATAATATCAGCCTCTTCCATGCCTGCAACATGCTGGATTGCTCCGGAGATACCTACAGCAAAATATACATTTGGCCGTACTGTTTTGCCGGTCTGTCCAACCTGGAGATCCTTAGGTTTCCATCCTGCATCCACCACCGCTCTTGAACAGCTGACTTCACCGCCAATGGCTTTTGCAAGATCTTCAAGGATATAGAAATTCTCCGGTCCGCCCACTCCCCGGCCTCCGGAAACCAAGATATTTGCATCCATAATATCCACTGTATCAGACATACTCTTTACAATTTCAAGAATCTCAATGTATTTTGCATTTTCTTCAAAGCCGGGATTAAATTCAATAACCTCCGTCTCGGCATCTGCTATTTTTTCTATTTTCTGCATAACTCCCGGACGAACTGTTGCCATCTGCGGACGATTATCCGGACAAGCAATTGTTGCTATCGTATTACCGCCAAAGGCCGGTCTGGTCATCAATAGCTGATTATGTTTTTGTTCTTTACCTTCTATGGCCTTCAGAGGAAAGTCGCCGATATCAAGTTGTGTACAGTCGGCAGTGAGACCGGTCTTAACTCTGGCGGATACCAGAGGACCTAAATCCCGGCCGATTGCAGTCGCTCCTACTAGGACGATTTCCGGTTTGTATTCGTTTATAACAGAGGAAAGTGCATGTGTATATGGCTCTGTCCTATAATCCTTTAAAGCCGGATCATCTACGAGAATCACCTTATCCGCACCATACTGTGCCAGCTTATTTATCAGTCCCTTCACACCGCTTCCTATAAGAACTGCCGTCACATCAGTATTTAAATCTTTTGCCAGGTCTTTCGCCTTTCCCAGAAGTTCAAGAGCAACACCGTCTATCTTGTTATCCACCTGCTGTGCATAAACATATACACCTTTATACTCATTTAAATTCATCCTGTCTCAGTCTCCTTTATCTATATAACATGCTTTTCTTTTAGCTTCTCAAGTATATACCCTACCGATGCTTCCGGATCCAGGTTTACCTGTTCCCCCGTGCCTTTTCTAACCTTATCGGAGGCTTTTGCAATCTTGGTCGGAGATCCTTTCAGGCCTAAGTCCGCATCATCCACATCAATGAGGTCCTTGCGGTTAAATTCCGTAATTTCGGCATCGTAAGCCGCGAAAATTCCGCCCGGGGTCATATATCTGGGTTCGTTAAGCTCCGCCAGGGCCGTGATAAGACAAGGCATCTTCGCTTTTACTACATGATATCTGTCTTCGTACTGGCGCTGGGCGATCACATAGCCGTCTTCAATCTCCAGCTTTTGTGTATAAGAAATAACAGGAATATTAAGATGCTCGGAAATCTGGGGACCTACCTGTGCGGTATCTCCGTCAATCGCCTGACGACCCGCTATGATCAAATCATACTCAAGGTTTCTCATAGCCCCTGCAAGCGTTGTAGAAGTTGCCCATGTATCCGCACCTCCAAGCACTCGATCGGTAACTAAAATGGCCTTATCTGCTCCCATCGCCATAGCCTCTACAAGTACATCCTTTGCTTTTGGAAGACCCATTGTAATAACGGTCACCTCTGCTTTATATTGATCCTTTAAACGAAGTGCTGCCTCAAGTCCGGCTTTGTCATCCGGGTTCATAATAGCGAGCATCGCTCCTCTGTTTAATGTTCCGTCAGGATTAAACTGTACGCCGCCTTTTGTGTCCGGCACTTGTTTTATACAAACGATTATTTTCACTTTTTGTCCTCCTACTTCAAAAGATCTGCGGCTATCACCATGCGCTGTACTTCTGATGTTCCTTCATAAATCTCTGTTATTTTTGCATCTCTCATCATCCGCTCCACGTCATATTCCCGGATATATCCATAACCTCCATGCAATTGGACCGCTTTGGTGGTTACTTCCATCGCAGTTTCCGCAGCATATAATTTCGCCATGGAAGCTTCTACACTAAATTGACCGCCCTTTTCCTTTGCCATCGCAGCTCTATAAACAAGGAGTTGTGCCGCCTGTACCTTAGTCGCCATATCCGCAAGCTGGAATTGTGTATTTTGAAACTGGGAAATTGCTCTGCCAAACTGCTTTCTCTCCTTAACATAGGTGACTGTTGTATCAAGAGCACCTTCTGCTATACCAAGCGCCTGAGCAGCAATTCCAATCCGCCCTCCATCGAGAGTGTGCATCGCAATCCCAAATCCTTTACCTTTTACACCAAGAAGATTTTCCTTGGGAATACGACAATCAGTAAAGATGAGCTCATATGTGGCAGACCCGCGGATACCCATCTTTTTCTCTTTTGTTCCAAAAGAAAATCCGGGTGTTCCTTTTTCGACGATGAAAGCAGATATTTCCTTCATGGTTCTGCCTTTTTTCTCCACCGTTCCGGTTACCGCTATCACAATGTAAATATCTGCATATTTACCGTTTGTGATAAACACCTTACTGCCGTTCAACACCCACTCATCTCCGTCAAGCACTGCTTTCGTCTGCTGTCCCTGGGCATCCGTTCCAGCGCCCGGTTCCGTAAGGCCAAAGGCACCAAGCTTCTCTCCTTTTGCAAGGAGCGGCAGGTATTTTTCTTTCTGCTCCTTGGTTCCGTAGGTCATAATCGGATCAATGCAAAGGGAAGTATGTGCCGATACGATAACTGCCGTAGTGGCACACACCTTCGCCAACTCCTCTACACAGATTGCATAAGTGAGAGGATCGCAGCCCTGACCGCCATACTCTTTTGGCACCGGAATTCCCAAAAACCCGTATTTTGCCATCTTCTTTACGTTCTCTTCCGGGAAGGTTTCTGTTTCATCCACTTCCTGCGCAAGAGGTTTTACCTCTATTTCAGCAAAATCTTTAAATAGTGCTCTCGACATTTTGTGTTTACTGCTTAAATTAAAATCCATGTTTACTCCTCCGATATATCCTGCCATTTGATTTGAAATCTTTCTTCCCAGTGACCGATAAGCTCTTTTTTGAAGTCAGGGTGGGCAATAAGAATCAGTGCCCTGGCACGTTCTCTTAGCGATTTACCTCTTAGGTCCGCAACCCCGTACTCCGTCACTATGTACGCAACATCATTTCTTCCTGTCGTAACTGCTGCACCCTGTTCCAGCATGGGAACTATTTTAGAAACGCTGCCGCCTTTCGCCGTTGAGGCCATGGCAATAATGGACTTGCCGCCGCGTGACATGTTTGCGCCCCTGACAAAATCAACCTGACCGCCCACACCCGAAATCTGCATTGTTCCGACGCTCTCCGCACTGACCTGCCCCATAAAATCCACCTGAACACAGGAGTTGATGGAAATCAGGTTATCATTTTTGGCAATGATGTAAGGATCGTTTGTATAGTCCGAAGAAGCCATATACACCATCGGATTGTCGTCGATAAAATCATACAGCTTCTTACTTCCCATCAGAAAGGTTGCTACCAGTCTTCCGGGATTGAAGTTCTTTTTCTTATTCGTTATAACACCGGCTTCAATCAATTCCACGACACCATCTGAGAACATCTCCGAGTGAATGCCTAAATCTTTTTTGTCTTTTAAAGACAGTAAGACCGCATCGGGAAGCGCTCCAATACCCAGCTGCAGGGTGTCTCCATCCTTAATAAGGCCGGCACAGTTTTGACCGATCTTTTTCTCTACATCGGAGAGCTCACTGCGTGAGAGTTCTACTAAAGGGATATCTTCTTCTACCAGGTAGTCAAACTCACTAATGTGCATAAAGCATTCACCATGACATCTTGGCATATGCTGATTGACTTGCGCAATCTTGAGCTTCGCCGCCTTAGCAGCCGTAAATGTATAGTCTACTGAAATACCAAAACTTACGTAACCGTGTTTATCCGGAGCGCTGACCTGCACTAAAGCAACATCCACCGGTAATGATCCGTCTGTAAACAGGGCCGGTATCCTTGAAAAATACCTCGGGGTATAATCGGCCCGCCCCTCTTTTATTGCAGTTCTTTCATTCCTGGTTCCCACAAAGAGAGAATTGTGTCTGATATGACCGTCTGCTTCTTTGGTACAATACCCGCTCTCTCCCATCCCAACCATGTGTGTTGTCTCCACACCTTTCAGCTGGTCCATTCGATCACAAAGAGCCTTTGTAAGAGCCTGGGGTTCTCCGCAGGCATGACCGACAGCAACTCTGTCATTATCCTTAATATGCATGACCGCTTCAGCGGCACTTACAATTTTGTCCTGATACTTTTCTTTTAAATTTTGCATGTTTTCACTCCATATAAGTAATGTCTGAGTTTCATTATTTTTTCTTGCTGATTCCGGCAATGTCTTTTGCAAGTTCTTTCTTATGTTCGACATTTGCCTGTCTTCCAATCATGATTCTCTGAGCCTGGGGTGAACCTGCACCATGCATGGATTCTGTCCGATATCCCACTGCTGCTGTTCCTAAGGTGATGTTTTCGATCAATCTCAGTATCCTCATTCGATCCTCGGTGGGAACATCGGCAGCACCTTTCAGATATTTGTCGATATATGGCTTTAACTTCTCATTATCAAAGTCTTGCTGACTAGGCATTGTTACCATGAGGCCACCGGCAATATCCTCAGCCAGACGGGTAATCTCATAAGGCAGGCGGGTAATATTCTGCTTGCATACATTTGCAAGCAGGGCATCTACGTAGTAGTTACCGGCTTTTGTCTCGCAGCCTTCACAAGAGCATGCAATACCGCATGAGTATAAGCTTTCATTCAAGTGATTCATTTCAATAATTTTATCTTTGACATGGCTCGCCTTTGGTACGCCGTTGTAATCCGCAGCAAGTGCCGTTGCACCGATAAGGACGTCGCCGACACCGACCTTACAACCACCATAACTCTGACGGTGATAAGAAGCAAACCGCTCAACCAGCATTCCTGCAAAATCAGTTTCTCCGTTCATGAAAATCAGCTCATTTGGTACAAATACATCATCAAAAATCATCAGTGCTTCGTGTCCGCCAAAGTTTTTATTACCAACATCTATATCTGCGTTTGGTTCCAGCTTTCTGGTGTCACAGCTCTGTCGTCCGTAAATCATAAAGATACCGTCTGCATCCGCAGGAAGTGCAAATGCCACTGCATAGTCTTTATCCTCCGGCCTCATCGCTATCGTAGGCATAACGATTACTTCATGAGAGTTTATGATTCCGGTCTGATGAGCCTTGGAGCCGCGGACAACAATACCGTCTTCTCTTCTTTCAACAACTCTTAAATACATATCGGGATCTGCCTGCTGAGAAGGGGAAAGGGCGCGGTCCCCTTTCGGATCGGTCATCGCTCCATCAACAACCAGATCCTCTTTTTGAATTCTGTCCCAGTATTTCTTAAAGTTATCATGGTAGTTCGTGCCATGTGCTTCATCGCATTCAAAAGTAGTAGAAAAAACAGCATTTGCCGCATCAAGACCGACACATCTTTGAAAACAGGATGCCGTCTTCTGACCAAGCAGTCTTTGCATCTTGACCTTTTTTATCAAATCATCGGTACTCTGATGCAGATGTGTAAAGCGATTAATTCTTTCGCCGTTTAAACTGGATGTCACTGTCATTAAATCTTCGTATTCCGGCTGCTGTGCCAATTCATAGGTCATTGCAACAGAATTCATAGACGGTTTGATAATCGGATGCTCAGTCGGATCTTCAACTTTTTCTCCCATTAAATAAACTTCTAAATTTAACTTCTTTAAACTTTCGATATATTCTTCTCTCGTTTTCATTGTTGACCTCCTTATTTATATACAACTTTGATAAATTTTCCTGATCTGTTCCTGTGACAGTTTGATCGGATTGTTTGCTAATAATCTTTGTTGATTCTGGATAACTGATGCGGCCATCTCATCGGCCTTTGCTTCATCTACCCCAAGGCTTCCCAGCTTTTCTCTCTCCAGGACGAAGTCCAGCAGCTCAAACATGTTCTTCCATGATTCCTCTTTGCTGCAGCCAAAGATCGGGGCCAGCACTTCTTCCGCAGGGCTAAGATCCGCACCCAGCTCTTTATACATATTGAAAACACCTTCGAATACCATGTGGTTTGCCTTGCCATGAGGCACGTGATAAATGCCGCCGATAGGATAAGCTAACGCGTGTACTGCAGCACATCCGGCATTACCGAAGGCTACACCCGCCATGGTGCTGGCAATCAGAAAATCTTCCATGTTGTCAGGAAGCTTTGCTTCCCCGCTGTCTTTCATCTTTATGTAACCTTTCAATATCTTTTCAATTGCCGCTTTACCGAACATTCTCGAGAAAGGTGTCGCCTTTGGCGATATGTAGGACTCCATCGCATGTACCAGAGCATCAATAGAGCTTGTTGCAAAGACACCGTATGGCAAGGTTGAAAGCATTTGCGGAATCAATGCCGCCTCATCTGCAAAGAGCTGTGAAATTGCCAGGCCGATTTTGGTCTGCTTTTTCTTAAATTCCATAATCGAGATATTCGTAACTTCGCTTCCTGTGCCGCAAGTCGTCGGAATTACAATGAGTTCTCTTTTCTTTTCAAGCTCCGCTCCCTTTGCATAGATTTCTTCAACATCGTATTCATCATTAAAAAGTAAAAGCTTAGATATATCAATGATAGTACCACCGCCAATTGCGATGATTCTCTTATAGTTCTTTCCTCTTATATCTTTCAGAATGGCATCAACCATCTCATCCGATGGTTCACCCTGTCCATACTGCTCTTGATAAAGAACATCACAGGGCGTACTGGTTTTGTCCAATTGAGGTGAAAGTACATATTCATTGGTAACGATAAGATCACTTTCCCCTAATTCTTTCTGATCAATGAAACTCGCTAAAGAATCATAGACGGCTATTGTAGGTTTGATTGAAAAATTCATAATATCCTCCGTTTCTCCTCTTTCATTTTTTATTGTTAAATTATTATTGTTAATTAATTAACATCTTTCCTTAAAAAAACACCCTCCCTTTTATTAAAAATAAGTATAATTGACAAATTAATATATGTAAAATGTATTTACGGTATGTTCATTATACTCTTTTTATATGGCTCTATTCTCTAGTATCATTTGCTTTAGCTTATTTGCTGCAATATTTAAGTGACGGCTGTGATCTTCGACAAGGCAGATTGTACGGGGCGGAACCTTCTGTAAAAGAGATATCGGGATTACCTCTTCATTTTTTATGGCTTCTATCGCAAATTCTTCCGGAATAAAAGCAAGACCCAGGTTATTTTTGACAAGGGGCAGCAACTGATCGGTCGTTGCCGTTTCCGTATCCGGAGTCAGAACAAGACCGTGCTTTGAATATAAGGTATTATAAAACTCACGGGTGGTCGTATTCTTCCCCAGACAGATTAACGGATATTTTGTAACCTCGGTCAGGCTCAGGGGCTTTTTTGTTAAGAACTTATACTGAGGACTGCCAATTAATATTTCCTGAAAGTTCTTAAGACAAGTCTCTGCGAAAGGCTTCTTGAGATGAACCGGTGTCGTTACTAAGGAAAAATCCACCGTTCCATTTTTTAATGCCTGCAGTGCCTGTGGGGTGGTCTGGTTGGAGAGCCTCAGGCGTATCCCCGGATATATCTCGTGAAAATGGCTCAGTACCGGTAAGAGTATTCCATGCAATGCGGTATTACTGACACCGATCGTCACCACTCCGCTATCTAAGTTTTTATCATTTGCCAATTCAAGCTCTGCTGCTTTTAGCTGTTCATAAGCCACTGCTACATGAGCGTAGAGTTTTTCTCCCTCAGGTGTCAGGGTAACACCTCTGTTGGTTCTGACAAATAGCTTACAGCTCAACTGACTCTCAAGGTTGTTTACATACTTCGTTAAATTGGGTTGATTGCTGTTTAAAACATTTGCCGCCTGGGTAAAGCTTTGATATTTTGCTACATAATAAAATATGCGGTAATAGTCATATGTAATCTCCATGCTTTTCTCCTTTCTTTTTATTGTAACACATCCATTATACATAATCTATATATTCAATATGTTATAAATACTTTTTACACATACTAAACCTTGTTATATACTCACACTTAAGTAAAAGAGATTTTTTACCCTTGAATTGTTATTACTTTAACGATATGTGGAGGAGATATTTCATGAATCAAGATTTTACAAAAAGAATTCGAAATGCCGATTTATTGGGCAAGGTGATGTCCGCAGATGATGCTGCTGCTCTTATCACTCCGGGCATGACGCTCGGTGTCAGTGGATTTACCATCGCAGGCTACCCAAAGGTAACAGCGGCGGCGCTTTCTAAAAGAGCAGATGCCGGGGAAAAGCTGGACCTTACCGTTTACTCAGGTGCTTCTCTTGGAGATGAGTTTGATGGAGAGCTTACCCGTAAAGGCGTACTCAAAAAAAGAATCCCCTATCAGACAAACACCGATCTTCGAAATGCAATCAATGCCGGTAAAGTGGGGTACTTTGATATGGCTCTTGGAGAACTGCCGGTTTGGATAAAAAACGGTATCCTTAATCACATTGATGTTGCTTTGATTGAAGCAGCAGCAATCGATGAAGAAGGTAATATTATTCCGACCACTTCCATCGGCGTATCCAATACCTACGTAGAATGTGCTGATATGGTGATCGTCGAGCTCAACACCTACGTGCCTGAAGAAATAGAAGGGATTCACGATGTGTTCTCCCCTCAAAAAGCACCAAATACAGAACCTATCATGATTGTGAAACCAAGCGACCGTATCGGTACTCCTTACATAAAATGCGATCCCTCTAAAATCGCGGCAATTGTCGAAAGCAATGTACCGGATAACGGACGTGCGGTAGCACCGCCTGATGACGAGTTCAGATTAATGGCTAAGAATCTGATCAGCTTTCTGGAAAACGAAGTGAAATCCGGACGTTTATGTGATCCTCTGCCCCCTCTTCAGGCCGGAATCGGCAGCGTTACGAACGCTGTATTGGATGGATTGCAGGCGTCAGATTTTGAACATATGACGGTTTACTCCGAGGTCCTCCAGAATTCCATCTTTGAACTGATGGATAGCGGTAAAATTGATTTTGCCTGTGCAACCTCGCTGACTCTTTCTTCCGATGTCAGAGATGCGTTCTTTCAGAACTTTAGCCAATATAAAGATAAAATTATGCTTCGGCCTCAGGAAATCAGCAATGCGCCGGAGGTGATCCGCCGACTGGGCATTATCGCAATCAATACAGTCATTGAAGCAGATATATACGGAAACACCAACTCCACATATATCGATGGACACCGCCTGATGAACGGCGTCGGTGGTTCGGGTGATTACTGCCAGAACGCAGGGCTTGCCATCTTTATTACAAAGTCAACGGCAAAAGACGGCGCTTTATCTTCGATTGTGCCGCTGGTCAGCCATGTCGATCATACTATTCACGAGATTCATGTGCTGATTACCGAGCAGGGAGCTGCTGACCTTCGCGGTCTCGACCCCGTTGATCGTGCCAGAACTATCATTGACAACTGTGCACATCCGGATTTCCGCCCTTCTCTGCACGCTTACCTGGAGGAAGCTATTCAGAGCTGTCCCAATAAACACAAGCCGGTCAACTTAAAAGCGGCTTTAGAATTTAAAAAAATAAAATAATAAATATTACTTAGGAGGTAATGTAATGGAACAGGAAGTAAACAAAATGATTGATGAATTAGTCAAAAAAGCAAAGGCTGCCCAAAAGGAATTCGAAGAGAACTTCTCTCAGGAGCAGGTTGACGAAATAGTTCGCGCTATCGGCAAAGTGGTATATGACAATGCGGAAGAACTGGCAAGGATGGCCGTTGAAGAGAGTAAAATGGGCGTATACGATGACAAGGTGGCAAAAAACTACGGAAAGTCCAAAAACATCTGGAACAGCTTAAAAGGCAAAAAGTCTATCGGTATTATTGAAGAGGATAAAGAAAAAGGGATCATTAAGGTTGCCAAAGCAAAAGGTGTAGTCGGAGCTGTTACTCCGGTTACAAACCCTGTTGTTACACCGATGTGTAACGGAATGTTTGCTTTAAAAGGCCATAATGCAATCATCATCTCTCCCCACCCAAGAGTGGAAAAGATGAATAAGTACGTGATTGATCTCTTCCGTGAGGAGTTAAAAAAATTAGGTGCTCCTGTGGATCTTATCCAGACCATCGAACAGACTTCTATCGAGGCCACCAATGTATTGATGAAGAGTGTGGATGTCGTTGTGGCAACCGGCGGCGGTGCTATGGTTAAATCTGCTTATTCAAGCGGAAAGCCGGCACTCGGTGTTGGTCCGGGTAACGTACAGGTAATCGTTGATCGTGGTATTGATTACGAAGCGGCGGTACCAAAAATTATCGCCGGACGTATCTTTGATAACGGAATCATCTGTTCCGGTGAACAAAGCGTATTTATTCCTAAGGAAAGCTACGATGAAGTGATAGATGTCTTTAAGAAAAACGGTGTTTACTATACTGATAATAAGGAAGAGGTCGGCAAGTTCTCGGAAGCAATCTTCCCGGACGGCGGCATGATCAACCGCGACGCTGTCGGTCAGAGTGTTCAGGACATTGCAAAACTTGCAGGTGTCACGGTTCCAGAAGGAACACGTATGATTCTCCTGAAAGCCAGAAGCCTTGACCGAAATGAACCCCTTTGCAAGGAGAAGATGTGTCCGGTCATGATCAGCGCTGCTTATGATACTTTTGAAGAAGCAGTTGCGCTTGCTCAGGCAAATCTGGAGTGGGAAGGAAAAGGTCATTCGGCTGCTCTTCACAGTGACGATAAGGCACACATCGAGTACGCAGGCGAACACCTTACCGTCAGCCGTCTCGTAGTGAATCAAGCATCCTCGACCGGGGCAGGCGGCAGCCTTTACAACGGCTTCTCTCCAACTACTACGCTCGGTTGCGGATCCTGGGGTAATAACAGTATCTCGGAAAACTTAAACTATACACATTTAATTAATGTTTCTCAGATAGGTCTTTTCAATAAAGATGCTGAAATCCCCAGCGATGAGGAAATCTGGAGCTAGTTTTCACAAGGCCAATACACAAAAGGGTGTAATGAAAATGCAAAAGTTTTAAATTAAGTATTGATGGGGCAATCCGGCAATAGGATTGCCTTTTGCCCGTCTGATCTTTTACAATTTCTGTGAACGTATTGTCTCAGAAATCATTGTAAAGACAGTCAAAACAAAGCATACATATCAAGTGAATTTCACCATAGCAGTTCTGATATGCAGACAATATATCAACAGCCGGATAACACCACCAACTATAGAAGTACTGATCCGGAAGAATATTCTCCCGGTAAGAGAGGGACGAAAGGCTCCGCGAAAAGTCGATACCCGCTCTGCAGTCAGCTTCTTGTATAGAATGGCATAAGTAGAATAAACACGTAAGAAGAACAGGCAGAAAACTCATCTGTTTTGTTTTTGTGCAAAAAAATAGCAAAAGGAAGATATTTCATCCTTTTGCTACTCTAAATATTAAAGCTAATTCTTTTAGAAGAGTGCCGCAGACCACGAACAGTTTGAATAATTGAAAAGCATTTTTTAGAAAGGGGATCTGTGAGTCTTGTCATTTTTAATGTATTCTAAAATGTATTCAATTTCATTATATTATTGAAAAATCACAGAGATTCTTGTTTATCATCTTGTTTATCTTTTCTTAAATAACACACATATACTTGAATACACACACCCATTGTTATTCCAGCTGTTGTAGCCAAAAAACCACTATATACCTGAAGAAAAAATATGTCGAATAAAACTGACGCTAATTGTAAAAAAAATATTAGTGCTATTTTTGCTTTCATATATTTCAGATCTTTAGCCTTCCTCATTTCTTTCATAAAGCACATTCACCTTTCTTTTTGATTAGCTTGCAGTCGTTTTCTAGTTATTGAATTCAATCTTAATAGTATTGCGTACACGAATAATATGTTTTGCCTTTTGAATTGCCCTTGTAATTCGCTTTCGCATAATAGGTTCCAATGCGTTTTTCAGCGTATAAACCTGCACTGTAAGTTAGCTGTCCCCGCGTTTTATGATGGTATACTTTTTCCTTACATGATATATGAGTTGAACTAGGGCTATACAAAATTGCTAAATCATAAACCGTTGAACCTACAGCATATGCCAATCCATATAATGCGGGACAATAAATACCGATAAGTATACTAACAGCTGCTCGTGTCATATTTCCAATTGCTTTGCTTGTTCTAACATCGGCAGTGTATACGGTACGTTTATAAACACTCCAGTCTGCAGCTTTTGTACCTCCCGGCGCAGAGGTTACTGCATATCGATCCGATCCAGCACTAGCAACAATCTCAGCCTCATCCTCAATGGCATTAGATGTTTCTGCTATAACTTCATTTCCATCTAAGAAAACTTTGCCATCATCGGTAATAGTAATTTCATCATGTGAGTTGCCTTCTTCTATGACTAGTGAAATGTCGCCATTATCATTATCCGTATTAATTTCCATTGTTGTTTTAACACCTTCACATATTTCAAGCTTATGTTGTTGGTCGCACCCAGGATGACTTCTGCATCGATTACCGACTTTCGCCTTTATTAATTACAAACTATGATACCTTTATTTTCTATTTACATTATAATATAAGTAACCCCAAAATGACAGATAATCTTATACGCTTGTTTTCTCAATACCATATACCTCTATCTCCCTATTGCCGTGAGGGGAATTTTACTTTAATATATGATAAGAATATAGATAATAAAATAAGGGATGTGAAAGACATGAAAATTCTTGTAGTCGAAGATAACCAACTACTCAATCAAACGCTTTGCTATAACCTCAGCATTTCAAATTATACCGTTGATTCTGCAGACCGGTTTGCTTCAGCCAAAAACCTGATAAACAAACAGGAATACGATTTAATTGTTCTGGATGTCAATCTCCCTGACGGCAGCGGCTTTGATTTGTGCCGGCTTATCAAAGAGATTTACACCGACACCGCCGTGATCTTTTTGACAGCGAACGATATGGAAAGTGACATGATCAGAGGCTTTGAACTAGGCGCTGATGATTATGTTACCAAACCATTTCCGATCAGCGTATTTCAAAAAAAAGTTTCTGCCCTTTTAAACAGACTTAATAAAAACTCCGTCAATGATAGTTATGATGACGGAAATCTATATATTAACTTTTCCCAAATGTGCGCCGCAATAGATGGAGAGCCTGTAACCTTAACGCCTTTAGAATACCGGATGCTCAGAGTGTTTGCCAGAAATCCGAACATTGTATTAACAAGGCAGGTGCTGCTTGAAAAATTATGGGACAGTGTGGAAAATTTTGTCGATGAGCATGCTCTTACTGCCGCCATAAGCCGTATACGGAGCAAAATCGAATCCAGTGACCGGCAGTATCTAAAAACGGTTTATGGAATGGGATATATGTGGATAGGAGAGAAAAAATGATATTAAAAAAGCAGTCTGTTAATTCGTTTTATATTTTTACCGGAGCTGCGGTTCTATTCTTTTCGGCTATAATGATTTGCGCTCTTTATCTTATGACTCAAAACACTAAGGCTGTTCTGTGCGGCCTTGTTTTTGCCGTTATAGTAATTTTATTAAATATATCGGTTATCCTTTTTACCCGCAGAAAGCTTGTGGCTTTTACCTCTGAAATCTGCATTATACTGGACAGCATGCTGGCAGGCGGCTTTGCTCAGACACAGCTGGACAGCAGTGAGACCCTTTTTGCGAAAATATATCACCGATTGATACGTCTGTACGAAGTCATGCAGAAAAGCAATAACAGAAATAAATCTGAGAAAAAAGATTTACAGGAACTGATCTCCGATGTATCCCATCAGGTGAAAACCCCCATTGCAAACCTTAAAATGGTAAATTCCACTTTATTGGAGCAGGATATGCCCAGGGAAAAGCAGAAATCCTTTTTAATATCAATAAGCGGCCAGCTTGACAAATTGGATTTTCTTATGCAGTCCATGATAAAAACATCCCGTCTGGAAGTAGGAGTCATCGCTATTGAAAAGAAAAAGCAACCTCTCTATGATACGCTGGCAATGGCTTTAGGTGGAATTTTAATTCCCGCGGAGAACAAGAACATTACCGTAGAAGTAGAGTGTCCTGAACATTTAAAGGTACCTCACGACCGCAAATGGACCGGCGAAGCACTGTTTAATATTCTGGATAATGCTGTGAAATACACACCAGAAAAAGGAAGTATCTATGTGAATGTTGAGCAGTGGGAAATGCATACAAAGATTGATATAAAAGATACCGGAAAAGGAATTACCGAAAACCGTCAGGCTGAAATATTCAAACGCTTTTACCGTGAAGAAGAAGTCCATGATATTGACGGAATCGGTATCGGTCTATATCTGTCCCGTGAAATCATTACCAGGCAGGGCGGATATATCAAGGTGTCGTCTCAGCCGGGAAAGGGCTCCGTCTTTTCTGTTTTTCTCCCCTACCGATAAATTTCGTTTAAAATATCACCGGACTGTGACATTTGACATGGATTTTTGTAAAAGAAATTTTTCTCTTGTGATTTTTCTGTGAGATTTATCATTTACAATATAATCATCAAATGAAGGGACGGGAATAACGTGAATATTTTAAAGACAAAAAATTTAATTAAACATTATGGTACAGAGCCGAATATAACAAAGGCATTGGATGGGATTAATCTCTCAGTTGAGCAGGGAGAATTTGTAGCAATAGTCGGAACCTCCGGCAGCGGTAAATCAACATTACTCAACATGATGGGCGGATTGGATGTTCCAACTTCCGGCAATGTGCAAATCCGCGGCAAAGAAACATCAAAAATGAATGATGACCAGCTTACCATTTTTCGCCGCAGGAATATTGGCTTTGTATTCCAGAACTACAACCTTGTTCCGATTTTAAATGTATATGAAAATATTGTTCTGCCTGTCGATTTGGATGGTGAATCAATCGACAGAACCTTTGTGGAGGAAGTAATCAATCTGCTGGGATTGGAAGGTAAGCTCCGCAGCATGCCCAATAAGCTTTCCGGCGGACAGCAGCAAAGAGTCGCTATTGCAAGAGCATTGATTACAAAACCGGCAATTGTCCTCGCAGATGAGCCAACCGGGAACCTTGACAGCAAGACCAGTGCCGACGTTCTGGGATTGCTTCAGAATTCAAGCCGGAAGTTCAACCAAACCCTTGTGATGATTACGCATAACAACGAAATAGCACAGCTTTCTGACCGGATTGTCCGTATTGAAGACGGACGGATTGTACAGTGAGGTGAGGGGTATGAATGATATTATATTGAAAAATAACAACAAAGGTGTTGTCAGAAGACTAAGTACCAGAAGCCTAAGAGACGGAAAGATGCGTAACGCTTTTGTTATTCTGACTATTGTAATTTCTGTTGCTTTGCTGGCTGGATTATCACTGTCGATGCTCGCGGTCAATGAGGTAAGTAATAAGCAGCTTGCGGCAATGCAGCATGTCATCTTTGAGGATACCACTCTGGAACAGGCGCAGCAGCTAAGCGCAGACGATCGTATATCAGAGCTGAGAATTATGAAAGAAGGCAGCCGTACAGAGATAGACGATTATGTAATAGCAGTTTATTATTTGCAGCCAATGGAAAGCAGCATGCAGGGAATTGAAATTGCGGAGGGTGAATATCCAATCGAATTCAGTGAGATCGCTGTTGACAAATCCTATATGAAACAAATCGGACGCGACGCTGTTTTAGGGGAGACCCTTACCTTCACCTTTGTTGACGGCATAACCGAGAGCTTTGTTGTCAGCGGTTTTACGGATACCGGGTCAGCTTCTAAAATGTACGGTCTGTATTTTTCCGGGGAATATGCCAAAAGCGGAAATCAGATGAAAGATTCTCTATACCGCAGCGCAGCAAAGGTAGTGGATGCCGAAAGCATGAGTCAGAAAGAGTTTCTGACAGAAATCAGGGGCATCGGTGCTGACCACGGAATAGAGCGTAAAGATGTAAATGAAAATAACAGATTTGTCACCTCCAAGACACCGGATATGCAAGAGGTATTGGCAATTGTAATTTTAGCTGCATTTATATTATTTGTAAGTATACTTGTTATCTACAGTATCTTCTATATCTCTGTTACAAATAGGATCCGCCAGTTCGGTCAGCTTAGAACGCTGGGCGCAACTACGAAGCAGATTAAAAAAGTGGTAAGACAAGAGGGACGTACGCTTTTTAGCATAGGTGCTCCGACCGGTTTGGTTATTGGCGCAATCTTCGCGTTTGCCATCAACCCTTCAGGCTGGTCATGGAAAAACGCACTTATCGCTGCAATTGCCATTTTAATTGCAGATTATATAACTGTCATGTTTTCAGTGAGAAAGCCTTGTAAGATCGCCGGAAGTGTTTCGCCAATAGAAGCATCAAAAGCCAGCGGATATGACGGAGGCCCAGCTGAATCAAAAGAGCTTTACAGAAAGGTTACACCTTTTTCCCTGGCAGCAATAAGCTCTAAGAGAAATAAGAAAAGAACCCGAATGACGGTGTTCTCCCTTGGCATAAGCGGTATTATATTTCTTACGGCAGCTTCCTATATGGTTTCCTTTACTCCGGAAAGCTTCGCCAGACAGGGTACTATGCAGTTTTCCGAATTCACAATAGACTTTTCTGAAAATGCCAAAGAAAACAACGAATATGGATACACCGGCCTGCAGCTTGAAAATCCAATGAGCGACAAGCTTATATCCAAAATTAAAAGCATTGACGGGGTCAACGAAGTAAAAACATCTAAAAATTTGACTGTAACATATGAATATAATAATTATCAGGGAGAAGACCCATTAGCTCCAGTATCCCCGGAAGAAATGGATTATCTGAATCGTTTTCAAGAAGAAAATACCTTTGATTATGATGAAATGGTTAAAAACAAAGAAATCTTGATTCTTCTCAACAGTGTGAATGAGGAAATCTTCGGCTGGCGCTTTGAGGTTGGAGATACCATCCTTATGCGCTGGTATGATGGTACGAAATATCGGGAAGACACCTTTACCATCGCCGGAGAAATTGATGACAAGGCGTACGATAAAATACTGAATAATGCAGACGGGTATCATATTTTACACAGCGCAGGCTGGTTTGTAATGCCGGAAGAACTTGCGAAGCAAATGATGCCGGAAGGTTTCAACTTTAATAATTCTCTTATGGTCTCAACCGACTGGGAAAACAAAGCTGACACGCTTACAGCGGAAATGAATGCGATTATGGAAACAGAATCGCTGCTGGTTTGCAGTAATCTTGAAGAAGCAATTGCCCAAACCACCTCGGAGTATAATCAAATCTACTCTATGATTATGGGATTGTCCCTCTTTATTATATTGTTTGGTATTATAAACCTGATAAATACCCTTGTGACCAACGTCATGTCCAGAAAACAGGAATTCGCGATGCTTCAGGCAATCGGGTTAACCGACCGTCAGCTTGTAAAGATGGTGCAGAGTGAGGGCTTGCTGCTGGCTGCATATAATATTGTCATCACCTTAATATTGGGCAGCAGCTTAGGTTATCTGACCGTACTGTTAATAAAAGAACTTGGAGCGGGTTATATGTCCTGGCACTTCCCCATATGGTATTTTCTTGCTTATGTGCTGATGGTTATTATCGTACCAGTTATTATTTCCCATGTGGCGATCAAGCTGTTTCAAAGCAAATCGGTTGTAGAGAGGCTGCGGGAAACGGAATAATTGAGAGAGTTTCATCTTAAATAAAAGAACTGCAGCACGATTTCATTTTCACGCCGCAGTTCTTCTTAATCTAAATGGAATACTTCTTTAAAATCAGCCGATACCGGACTATTATCGGGGTTGGTCTCCATAATATCAGCCATATATGCCCACCACTTTTTACAGATCCCGGTATCTGCACTCTCAGCCCACTTTGCCTCATCTTCTAATTCTATATAACCATAAAGGAGGCTGCTCTCGCGATCAAGAAAAATGGAGTAATTACTGCCGCCGTATTCATGAATCATATCTTTCATTTCCGGCCACAACTCATTATGCCGCTTTTCATACTCAGCCTCCATGCCCTTATTTAATTTCATCTTAAAGCCTTTTCTTAACATAATCCAACGCTCCTTTCTATTCATCCGGAAATACGCATTCCACTCCCAGATCAGCAAATAACTGCAGCCACTCGATCGGCGGTTTTACATCGGTCACTACCATATTGATATCGGTAAACTGACCCACCCGGGCAAATGCCGGTTGGTCAAACTTCGTATGGTCGACCGCAAGGATCTTTTCACTTGCTGATTCCAGCATGGTTTTCTTATTCGCGGCATGCAAATCATCGGTGTCGGTAAAGCCATTCTTCATATCCAGACCTTTGCACGATACAATCGCCTTATCGACATGGTAGCTTTGCAGCATCCGGTCGGTCTGCGGTCCTACCAGTGCAAATGATCCTTCTTTAGCCAGCCCGCCGGTTGACATTACATTCCATTCGGAAGCATCAAACAATTCCATGACGATTTCAATGGAATTGGTGATAATGGACAGCTGCTGCTTCTCCTTCAGCTCTTTGGCGATAAATACAGAGGTCGAGCTGGCATCCAGCATCAGGCTTTCCTGGTCATTTACCATCGCCTTGATCAGCTGGGCGATCTTCTGTTTACCGACTACATTCCGCTTTTTCCGCAAATTGAGCGGCAGCTCTATATTATTACTTTCATTCAGTACAGCACCGCCATAACTCTTAATGGCAAACCCTTCTTTTTCGAGCTTTTCCAGATCCCGTCTGATCGTTTCTTCCGACACATCATAGGTCTGGCTTAATTCGCTGACTATCACTTTTTTATCGGTCTGTAACTTTTCTAATATTTGATTTCTTCTTTCTATTGCAAGCATAACGTCTGCCTCCTGTTATTTTACAGGATAGTCCGACAGATCTTTTCATCCGGATGGGCGATTACCGAAGAATCAAGATACATTCCCTTAGGTTCGACTGCCCTTTTTGCCCGGCCGATTGCCGCTTCTACCGCTGCTACTTCGCCCGTCAGCATGAGATAAGATTTTCCGCACATTCCGCGGGCAATCCGCAGTTCAATCAATTCTACGAATGCCGTCTTCGCCGCTTCGTCCGCCGCTACAATAATTGATGCAGCATCAAAAGTCTCGAGAATTCCCAATGCCGAAATCCCTTCGATATCTGTCGAGCCATATATTGCAGGAAAGATG
>Ga0153946_1000332_pt1 | contig 20283 bp, 18 predicted proteins | sample TSNJ030MetaG_FD_104751 | JGI IMG/M metagenome (GOLD analysis project Ga0153946, IMG submission 104751) | Attine ant fungus gardens microbial communities from New Jersey, USA - TSNJ030 MetaG | ecosystem: Host-associated > Fungi > Mycelium > Unclassified | place: USA: New Jersey, Wharton State... | reverse complement strand
CAGCAGGTAACCAACCAACTAAGGATGATCCAACTACCGGCAGGAATATACCTTAAGTGAACTAGTTTCCGGGAAACTCCGTCCGGAGATGAGTTACGAGGGGACCGGAAAGAATATCCTGAACTGGTAATTGAACCGGGGCGAACAGCGTATCGGATGAGGAGATGGTCATGGCGAGCAGCCCTTCTGCCGGCGGCCGATTTCGGAGGAGTCTACGGGTTATATGCCATGTTTGGTATATTGCAATAGCTCCCATCACTTGCTGACTCCCATACCCCAGACACCCATTGGTGTTAACACCCTTCCCACGCTTGTCAACGATGCATTACTGCACATGGCCATCCTCGATCTCGCTTCGAGTGGCCGAAATCACGTGGTGTCAACTTGGTAGTCCACGCTAACAGGACAGGGGTTCGAACTTGTACATCCCCATCACCTGCCAAAGGCAGGAATCGTCATGAGTGACGTTGCGATATCTAATATGACTTGGTCCTTCGCGACTCAAATCAAGATGCATTATCGATAATTCACGAGGTTTAGAGGTTGCGATTACATTACGTTCCGATCATTATCTTTGACTCTGCTCCGTCAATGATAGTAGCGAGGCCGACGAACGCGATGTTTTGTATGTTCATCAGCACAGATATTAAAAGGCTACAGGTGAGCTATGCTTAGAACACCATACTGGATTGTTACTGGTCTTGCTTTGCTCTGCCTTTCGTTGCACCAACTCAAAGCTGTTCCGAGGTCACTAATCCAAACACAGAGTATCTGAACCTATCCCTTTCAGAGAAACAGTTGTTTCCCTGAACATCAGCATTCATTGTCCTCTGCTCATGGGGTTACCATCAAACTGTCAAACTTGATGCTCACGGACCATACTTCTGACTGGCAATAATGTCAAGACATATGCCTCAACAAAAGACAACACTTGACACGTGGTGAGCGCTGCGCTTAAGGTTCGCACGGCATTAGAATGAAATCTACCCCAGATGATCTTATTCAGCTTCTGCGCCCGTCTTGTCAAAGCAAATCCTTCCGCCTTTTAATCTATGTTCGTCGAACAGTATCATGGATCACTGGTGACCATGTTGATACATTGGACCGTAGTTTTCAGGAAGCTAGGCTATGCTTACTCCAGTACCCCAGATACCAGGAAAAGGAGTAGCCAATGTTGAAAAGACTCCTACGAATTGGTGAGTCTCTTCCCATAGCAGCAACTGATGGCTGGCGTGAAAGCCCTGCCTTCTCAAGCCGCCACGGTAGATTAGACTTGATGGGCAACCATACGTTGTTGGTTCTAGAATGTTTTCCCGAAACACAGAATGAAGAATGTATGACATCAAATCATTCACTAGGTGGCGAAAGAAGATGCATCGTTAATGACTCAAAAAGTTTTTTCTCCACTGATCTGGCCTTCGTCTCGGGGTTCCCCGAAGCTTGACAACAGTGATAAATTGAACACAAGCTGTGACAAGAGATGTCCACCCGATCACAGATAAAAATGGCTCGGCACAAAATATTTGTAGGCCGTGGATTTGCTTTGATAGACACCAGATACCAGGACCAACGGCGGAGTCAAATGGACATGCTCTAGGTAGAAATACAGATGGGGACTGTTGATCTAAGTAAGTACTGCAACTTCAGAACTTTTGACAATCCAAAGCGTTTATACAGCTTTAATCAAGACAAGGAAGTTTTGTTGGTCATTTTGCCAGAACCTCTCCCTTTCTGACTGCTGCCTCATCTTGAGAGCGATCTGAAATGTCTAATTCGCTTGCTAGTGCTAGATGTATGACAGAAAGTCACCAGACATGAAAAACAAACCTCAGATATGCAATAGGACTCACTTATAGTTCCAATCGCTTTCGGCTGTGTATCTCCAAAAGAATGAAAAAGCAAGCTACCACTGGGCTGTACCGCTGGATTCCCGGGTGTCGAGACAGGCTCGGGTAGCTCAAGCAGGTTTTCATCGGCATCCAGGGGAGGGAGAGGAATTATAAAACGGTTGTTAAATGGGGGAGGTTTCATGCTGTGCGGCAGCTGTTGTCTATGAAATTGAGAACGGGTATGAGTCAACGAAAATTCAGTCCAGCTTGGTCAGACCAATACTGTTGGGGGTTGAAAGTGTCTAAACCACTAGGCTCAATATATAGGCATACCAGAATGCACTCGCTATGCCTGCGGATTAACTTGACACACTCGTTGAACCGAAAAAACTGGATCATAAATCTATGAGCTTTATGTCAAGCATGCTGATGGCCACACCAAAAGCTATTTGTGGACCGACCCCTGCAGTCGGAATGCAGGTTGAGAAAGATGTTGAGAAAGATATCGCAAAATACGAGGAACTATGTATATCTTCCTGTCAATTGTGACACCATGGTCGACCGGAATCAATGTCAGTAGTCCTATTGATCTAGGTCCTGTCTGTCTGTTTGCCTTCATACTATCAGCAATCAATGTAGCACATCGTGGGCTGAGACTTTAGGGTTCATGACGTCTTTTGTCGACCTGACAACAAGTAGCGCTTCGAATCGTTCTTTATTTTCGACGTGCCTTGAATGTCGCTTTGGCTGCTTGCCTGTCTGCTGACATACCTTCTCATGAGATAACCATGATTCAATCTATTTTAGGACCAATTAGAAGAGTTGGTTAGGCATAGCATTTCTTGTCCTTTGAGAAACAATGGTAGAGGATTTCGAGGATCCGACCTACCTTTCCAATGTAATATTTCTGAAAAACTCCAAAGGTTTCCAAGTCCCAGAAAACCTTTCCTTTCAAGTTATCGTTCTCATGGATCCAAGATCGCGTGTGAAGATCTATCTGCCTTGCAGACCTCTGTATCCTGATCGGTAATAAGGGGAGAGTTGGCTCGAATCGCGAACCGGTTCGTGCAAGTGTTAGATGATGTTTATGTGTTCTATGAGGTTCAAGGGAATATTTAATCTCATGGGAATCCTTATTTTTGCACGAGAGCCACAAGGAATGTTCAAAAGAGCCGATTAGCCCTGAAAACAGTTATATGAGTTCTAGCTGCTTAGAAAAAAGGGCTTCCGGAAAGATGATGACTTGGTGAGATCTTAGTATGACCGGTGCAAAATGAAGATTCTATCGATGAGGGAAGTCGTCTCAGGTGGGGGCACGGTGGAGGTAATAGGGTACATTATAGATAGCCTAATATCAAAAATGTAGTGACCCGAATATGGCCAACAAGCCAGAAGCTAGAAGTGCACAGATGTTTCTACACTGGCTGAGTCTCTTCATCCTGTGCATTTGGTGCACAGCCTGATATCATTGAAAAAAAATTAGTTTCTCTTCTTGTACCAGCTACACCGTCGATACCAATCTTTGGAGCACTGCATCTTGAATTTCATAGCTTGTCGGAGCCCGAGTCAGTTCTTCGTTGTGAGCATTGTTCCGTTGTTGGATAGAAGAGGCAATCTGCCCAGTTCAAAAGAAGGCACCATTCCAAATTTTCTACAATTTTTCCGGGTGATGAGAAGTCGATGATGAAATAGGTCCTCTAGTTTTTGGAATAGAACGCCTCCTTCATTTCCGCCGTGATGGTACTATCGGTAGCGGTCGACTGAAGCATGCTTTTGATGCCTTATCTCCAGGTCAATCTTGATTTGGCCAATGTCTTGTTTCAAAACAGCGCCCATGATCGCCATGTGTTAAGATGTTAGTTTGGTTCTCCCTAGAAATTACACTCTCAACTTCACTGATCCGAATTCAAACGTTTCTTATGTCCCGCAGTTTCTAAGTTTATAGCCACCCCGAACATGTGCTTCCCCTTGAGCTTGGAAATTTTCGGTGAGAATCAAGGATGGTCATGAATTGGTGAAAGTATGCCACTGTAAATAGATCTCGATCAGAAGAATGGAAGCTTTCGAGGTGCTGAAGCAGTAATGATGGAGTAAACAGCAAGATAGGAATTGCAATACAGGAGACTGAACAACGAATGTGGCGCTCAGTATCCACCATTAGGACAGCACCGGTAGGTGGCGGAACCGACTTCCTTTGCGATATGTCTGATCCTTTACACGATGTACTCAATGGAAGTATTGCCGATTGTCTGGTTTGCTTTTCTTGACGTCAACAGCAAGAAATGAGGGAGTCCACAGTGAGAAATAGCTTCAAAACACAAGCAAATAATCAGTGCGATGAGGTCGTTTGGTTTCGATTGCCACTGTGTTTTGATACCTTATCCAAGGGAGTCGGGCGGGCTGGTCAGTCTGGAAATCAAATTTCTCAGCAACTGCCATGTTAATTGCCCTCAAGATAGGAATACAATATGTCAGCCTCTCTTCACCTACGGTCCGGGAAATCCAATGAGAGCCCAGGCTACTTTGGATCTCGAATAAAAGCCCAAGCGACGCTCGTCCTGTATACAATCCGCCTATTCAACGTGCCTCTCGTCAGAATACGAGAACCAGATTAGCACTTTCAATATCCGCATCTTGTACTAACAAGTATGCAATCTATACCATGTGGAAATGAATCTGTCAAGATAACTTTTCCGACTCTCTTGCATGGGGCCCATTTATCGGATGACCAGATAAAGGTCATTGAAAATGCCATTGCACAAATGGTATGTCTCGTTCTGTCTATACCACTTCTTCTCAGCCCACGCTGTATGGTACAGGAACACTGGAACTCCTTGGTATCTTCTCCAATTGTCTCGAGGATATGTCCCGCTGTTCAGGTTGAACAATGTCTAGCCATCGACAATAAGGTATACCACTATCCTCGTTCCTCATCTTATGTCGTTCTGATCTAGTCCTCATATCAAGGGATACAGAATCTCCAATGCTGGCACCGGTAGCTTGGATATCCTTGAGGATCAGCAGCTCATTCCCGAGATGCTGCCAGACTTTGAGGTGTGATTTGACCTATCATTTATCGCTGATATTCTGAGCTTTATACCATAGAGCTCAAACTTCGAGCACGTCGGCATACGTGGAACAGGCTCTTGCTGTCGCATTCAGCCTTGGTTCTCTGTCTACGTGGACCCTTCTGTCAAGATCAGATCATCGTATAACATTTCCAGCGATCAGCTCCGTTGTCCACTCCTCCCAACGAAAGTTCCCTTTCTTCATTTGAAACAGTCCCTCAAAATGAAGCAACCTGCTACCCTCATGAAAGAAAATCTAACTCGGCAACCTCCCTTCAAAGTTCGCCGCAAACCAGTTCCCCGACTCTCTGACCTTCCCTCATCCCCTACACCTACTCCAAGGAAAAACGCATTCGGGAAAGATATTTTCACCAGTTTTCCAGCTTTGGATAGTGGTAGTATTGGCCATCATTACCAGCTTGACCCCCAAACCCTGGATTCATCCGGAGAACTTCGCATCCACAATCTCATTGTCAAAAAATTACTAGGTATTGGAGGACAAGGAAGAGTTTATCTTGCTCAGGGACCCTCCCAAGGGACCAAGGGAACTGGACCAAGGGATCAAATGGTCTTTGCTGTCAAAGTCATGTTCAAGAGTCGTCATGTGCATTATGATGATATTCTGAGGGAGCAAAAGCTGATGAGGCGTTTGCGTGGAAATCGGTTCTTACTTCAGTTGGAGGCAAGTTTCCATGATAAGAAAAATTTCTATCTCATCACGGTAAGCAAGTTTCTTATTCGACTTTGCCATGTTTTGGCTTGATCAACATGACAGGAGTATCATTCCGGAGGCGATTTGGAAGATTTGTTGAGAGTGCAGGGATATTTCTCCATCTCAGCCGCTCGAATTTACACAGCTGAACTCGTAGGTGTTTTTTTTTGTCGGCGTCATTCGGAACTGATAAATCCTCCAGTGTGCTGCTGTGTTTTTTCTTCACGAACACCGCATCCTGCATCGCGATATCAAACCAAGCAATATTCTTCTCAAGTCGGATGGTCACATCTGTCTCAGTGACTTTGGCCTCGCCGTCGATTTCTCTGATAATACAATCAATGAAGAAAGTGCTATGGTGCATGTTGAGCCTGTCATTCAGGGATGCGCCGGAACAACCATATACATGGCACCCGAGGCCTTGAGAGGCGAGTATTATGGTTTTAAGGCTGACTGGTGGTCTGTTGGCACTACCTGTTATAATCTGTTTGAGGGCATTGTACGTCGTTCTTCGTTGATCTGACTGCCTCAGTTGATGGAGATCAGCACCCTTGGCCTTGCTCGGAGTATAGATGGCTGGCCGAGTTTGCTGGAGCTGAACCTGTTAAATTCGGATTGACCTCTGATAACCATGTGAGACTATTTGTTCGCTCGGTGAGTGGCACTTCATTATAATCATGAACGTGACTGGATTGATTTTCGTCCTCCAGCTCTTACTCAGAGATCCAAAGCAAAGGCTGGGTGACCGTGAACTGTTTGCTCATTCGTTTTTCAATGGCCTGTAAGTCAGACCTAATAAATGATCCATAATGCTGATAGACTTGATATAGAAGAATTCAAGACATTTATAACGGGAGACTCGTCCGTGAGTTGCACGTCCAAATCATCGTCTTTCCCAGTTCATTGAGCTTCTCTAAAGCGCCTTATTTGCCTAGACCCTTTGACGCGACGGACATCCGCAGCACACTCACACAGAACGACGTCATAGAGATCGGCGAGCACTATGATCGGGGCGCAGTGCCGAATGCCGACTACATATTCTATGGTTCCAACCTGTCCGAATTTGTGCCTTCTTTTGATGGGATCGATGCCAACAATGAATTGAAGAACCCATCTTTGTACGATTCTATGCAAAATTCTGCCGGTATCAATGAAAGAAGTATAACGTTTGATAGTACTGGAAGAGTGTTTGTCTCCCGCTCCAGGGATCCTGAATTAATGTCAGAGTCGATGGAAGGTTTCGAATCGAATGTTGTGGGCGATATGTCAAGTGCTGTTGTGGAGACCCGGACTTGCGAGGTTGTTAGGAAAGATCTGAAGTTCCGCTGGAGCATATTGAGTAATGAGAGTGGTGTTGCCAGTAGTGCTGTGAAGAGTCGAGTGACGAGTTTTGTTGCTTTTACGGAATTCAAAGCACTTGATGAAGCCGAAATCAAGGTCGAGAGTGACAGGGAAGGAAAGGAAAAAGGACAAGAACAAAACCTCGATTCGAAATCAAAACCAGACACTTTATCTGTCGTAGAGATCATCGAAGAAACCGAAACTGGTCATGGTCCGCTAGATACCAAGCAAGACATACTGCAAGCAGAACAACACATTCAATCCAGACTACAGTCAAACTATCAGCTTGAATTCACAACACCTCTCATATCACCAACCACAGCTTTCTCCTCTCCTCCATGTCAAAAGGTCATTCACTGTAAAGGAAAGCTCAGGATGATTGGTCTGAGCGGTTCCATCACGAAATTTCATGTCTTGACAAACGTTGCTTTACTGTCACCACTCAAGAGTGGTCACAATAATCAAGGTAGTTCGTCATGTGAAACAGCTGCTCCCTCGTCTCTTGGATTCTGGCATGGTGGTGAGCCAGACGACAATCAAACAAGTGCGACGACGCTTGATTCCAGTATCGCTCCCCTGCTTGAGGTTAGCTTATGTGATGGCTCACCTGCAAAATCTGAGACTGTTTTCTCTGTCGACGACACATACAGTGGCGGGCGACAAGATGACTTCTCGGATACCTCCTCAACCTTGGGTGAACTGGACATCAATAGGCCTCTTCCGTTTCTCTCTGCACTCAGAGACAAGGAGATCCATGGCAAAGACAACGAAACCAGACCTGTCGACAAGATCGTCTCAATTGCCGACGATATCATTCTCATGACTATCAGAGAAACTGAGGTTGATGACCCTTTGGCCACTGTGCATGAGAGCTTGTGCGCTTCTGTCGGAATTGTGGACAATGCCTTCGCTCTTATAAGAAAGGTCACTCAGCTTCTCAGTAATTGTGTCAAGATTATCTTCTGCCCGACATGTCTAAGGCCTAAACGTTGTTCATTGGTCTAACCAGGATATCATGAATCGTCTTCACGTTTCAGATTGAGGTAATTTAACCCCAGGATCATCCCTATCACGGACATCAATCCCTCGTTGGTGGGCGCTAGTTTCTCTTCAGCGATCTGGCCGAACTTGGCGGTCTGCGTGCTATTCTGTTGAATATCTTCGTCGCAGTCGTGGTCATATGCATTTGCGATTCAAGATATGAGCACTGAGGAGGATGGTGAACACCCTGGCAACACATGAGGTTCCTGTATCCTTGTTGCAACGTCTTGACAGCCCTCTTTCCAATAGCCCCGGCTGATCTTGCATCGGGGTGTTCCATCCGAGGCGATCACTGGTCGTTGACTGCGATAATGACACTATCTGTCGATCTCCTGGTCTTCATCTTCCTCGCCCTTAAAGATTATGATTGATCGTTTTATGTCCTTCTCTTTGTCGCTTGTTCTGAATGTATGCTCTCTAGATCGTATTTCACCCTAGGAATATCGCTCCGAGCCGGTGTTTAGTTCCAATAAAGAGTAGAACACTTAATTGAAAGGTATCATCAACCAATTATTTTCATGGTCTCTGGCCTCCTGAGTTTGATATCCATATACACCGATTGTTTTTTTGTTATACTTGCCTGATCTTGATTTGTCCTTAGCCTATTGGTGCTAGGAACAGTGCCTGTCAAAACTCTATATTGCCGCTGAACCTTGACATGGCATGGCGCGGCGCGCTCGGAACAGGGGACAGCAGATACGCAATTGTACACTGTCCTGGGGTGTAGAACCTGCTATTGGTCTCGCCATTTTCTGAGCCCATGAAAGGATTAGGTGATGAGGTGATTATACCAGGAGAATTGAGTGTTTCGCAGTTTTTGTTGCCGAAATCCAAGTATACGTTATCCTGTCCATTACAAATATGATGTCAGGACAAGTTTTTAAACTTCATTCTGGGCGTCTCACAACTAGTCTCCATTTGAAGCACTATTCTATACTGAGCTACAGAAAAAGGGGTTTGTTTATCCAGGCAATATACTATTTTGTACTTTTAGTTTTTTTTTTCGCTGGTGACGCAATATTCAAGTATTGAATTGTAGATAAATATAAATTCTGTATTGTGAAAGCTCTAATTATTCAGGAAACTGAAACAAGTACTATGAGACATGATAAAGAGAGACCAGACAAGTGACCGATATCGGTGTTATAACCAGTGTCAGCGATGTGCCATATCCAAATCAGACAACAGTGTTCAACAGGACCAGGATCAACCCTTAGTTATGGTGCATCCCACCTACTTGAGTTAAGGACCATGATCTAGATCTACTTTAATCATGTCGGATGAAGATATGCTTTACAAGTGCCTCCACTCACATTTCTCGTGTGATGATCTTTGACCAGAGGTCCTTGGCATTCTTGGGCTTACGTCACTCCGAGCAGCATAATTCTTAACTTCTTCGGTCACGAGTCCTCAGCCCTCCGATCGGCGAGAGGATGCCCATAGTTTGCTGTAGAGCGGCAGAGATCGCCAATGAACCCGGCCTTACTTGTCCGCCGTAAAGCTCCGGGCAAATGCTGATTCTTTTCCTCTTTGAGATCTGGTAGGGTTGGGGGGGCTGTTGAACATCTGTCCTTTCCTTGGCTTTCTGGATCTCGTCAGTGCTCGAGGCCAGACGTAACTCGAACTCGAACCAACAAGACGATGTGGGATTTGAATTGTCATGATTCCAGCCAAACAAGACGGTCTCCTGCGTAAGTCGCTTTCCTCTCTCGGGAAGATATTCTAGTAGACTCTTGATCAACAGGTTTTCTTCACCGTAAGTAGATCAACATAAAATGTCGGCCAAGTATGACCTTGTTTCCAACAGGCAGCATGCACCCGTGGTGTTCGTTCCTGCTGGTGATACATCTTACGCTCTTGTGCAAATGCCAGCTCCACCTATGATATTGTCAGTGTGTCTTGCAGCACGATGAAGTATCTCTCACCATAGAAGATCGTAAATCAGCCAGATGCCTCTCCCTCAGTAAATGCCTTCGGTTGATTCGCAATAACATCATTAACTTTCAATAGATATCATTCTCACCGACAGCCACCTCTCTCAGAAGTCATACCGCGTAGCCAATATCCAGGGATTACCCCTCAGATTAGCATTGTCGAGAAATATCACCAACAGGATTGTAGCAGTCAACATCGAGGCCACTCTCGTTTGCCTTCGTTGGAACCCACTGTGACTCCACGACCTCATTCTCACACTAACACCTTGTATCACACGGTTGAACATCGGACAAGAGACTTCCCAAGGTCTTCTCATCTGAGTGATGCCGCTCCTGGTCTCACACAAACCTTCACGCCAGGCTCCTCGACAGCGCTTACACCTGTCTCTTACGGATCCTTGCACTCTAGTTGTACAGGTCGCAAGAAAGCACTTTGCGTAAATCAAAATTGGCCTATTTTGGAATTTCTTACGATGTGTAATCTAGATCGGCATTAATTATCGAGGACAAAGTAATGAACTTCGGGGTTGCGTCAATGATGCTCGCAATGTCCGTAAATGGCTCATAAGTACGTTGGCAACTTTGAATGGTCCTTTAATTAATGATGTATATCATTCAGAGTATCATGAGTTTAAAAATGAAGACGTTGTTTTATTGACAGATGATACAACTGAACGTCGGCACCTGCCCACTCGACAGAACCTAATCAATGCCATGAACTGGCTAATTCGGAGTGCAAAATCCAATGATTCCCTGTTTTTCCATTGTTCGTCTTATTCATAGTTTTTCTTTGTTATGTTTCTTTTATCATTTTAGACTCTGGACATGGCGGTCAAGTTGAGGATAAGGATGGGGATGAAGTCGATGGTTTTGATGAAGGTTCGCTTTGACTGTCAAACCAAACGCCAATCTTACCTTGTTTCGCAGTTATATTTCCGTTGGATTATAAGGAGGCAGGCTTTATCGTGGACGATGTGTGTATACAAGTGTTTGACGTTTCTGGAATTTTGACCCCTATTTAGGAGCTGCATAAGATAATGGCGCGCCTTCCCGCTGGTTGCAGGCTTACAGTTCGTATGCCTAGATTCTGCATCACCTCTTTTGGATGTTGATTAACCGCACTAGGCACTTATTGACGTGTGTCGCTCATTCTTGTCTGCTTGGTTGTTCTCTGAACAAAAGGAACTATACGCCTAGTCCTGTCATTCTGGGACAATTTTGGGTGCGTCTGTGCTTTGCGGATCTCGGAAAAATAGGCTTAGTTATAAACAGATCTCCCTCTTACTGTGGGTCTTTGCTCCAGAATAAGTGACATTGCAGTAGCCAATTGAATAGTATTCGTGTCGTGGGCGCATGGAAAGCGACGTTACAGAAAAATATAGACAAAAGAAAGACATCCTTGCAGACGTCGTATGTATCTACTATATCCACTCACATATGAAATCGATGGACTGTTCAAAAATCAGATTTCATGGTCGGCATGTCAAGACGGGGAAACCAGTGCAGATACTTCCCACGAAGGTGTCGCCGTCGGCGCAATGAGCCATGCAAGTGTTATCCATCTGTAAATGTATCACCCCTGATTTGATACTGCATACAGGCATTTATTTCCTCCCTTAGTGAGCAGGCACAGTAACCAGATCTTGTCATCTACTTTAACTTGGATACTAGAGGCACAGCCAAATCAGTCATATAAGCAACTTCTAGACTCGGTTAGGTTAGTTGCGGTAAAATTTGGTCAACTAAACCAGCCACAACTGAAAAATCATTCTGTAAACAGAAAAATTCTAAGATCCAGATACAGCCAAACTCCCCAACTCGGAAGCTCCCACCCTATCGTGAGTCTTTGTTCCACTTTATCGTTCCTTCTCTTCCAAGACTTGATCAACAGGACATGAGCCGAAAATTTGTTGTATGAGGTATTGGCTCTTCATGGAGACTGAAGCTAGGAACATCACACTTGAGTGCTTATCGAGGTTTCAATATTTTAGTATATTTTATCATCAGCCAAAATGGCTTGAAACTCCTCTAATCACAGCTTGCGACCAACCTGATTGATAATTCATCATCAAGTCCAAGGACCACTAACCAGAAGAACTGTAGAGATATTGAAGAGATAAACACTGGCAATCACAAGAGCCTGTTATGAGCCTGTTACATCTACATCTCTGGCGACTCAAGTTCCATGAGAAGCTGTACCCTTGTCGTTGAGCGGTTGCGACCTGAAATAGTGGGGGATGCTCACAAACACTCGGAAACCCTACTTACCCTGACAAGGCGATAGATATTTGCACGTCCAGGATTCGGATTTTCCACAAGAAACAGTTTAAATGTGAGAGATCCATAGCTGAAACACAATTGTGGAATATTATTCAAGTCCTTCAAAAACGGCGCAGAAGGTCATAATAACCGTCCTGGGAGGGTATCTGAGGAAAACATGAAAGAGCGTCACATAAAAGGTGGACCAAGATGCATGAAAACAGAGTTAAACAAACGTTGGGCAATCCTCATCTGTACTTCTTGTATCCAATAGCCGTCTGCTTTAACGACTATTATATCATGCTCCAAGCTCGTCGCTCATGACTTAGACCACAGTACGATTGGTAGCTCGACTCGTGTACCTATATCATCATGTCAATGCATGTGGAACTGAAGTAATTGATGTAAAGAATCGGACTTCTGGGCCAAATTTATTCGCATTCAATTCCCACTCGTAACCTTCTCCACAGTGCTTCTCAGGGCAAATCACGCCAACCAAAGCTCATACGGCTTCCAGTCTCCTGCCACTGAAAAACACGGACCCCTGACGGGGAAACTTCTGATGGCGTCGATATACCACAAGACCTTGGAACTACGCATTTGATTTTTTCTGATGGAGAACTTTGCTCTGACTTGCAGAAATAGAACCCCCGTCTGCAGTACTTCTGCTAGTATGCGATTCATAGATGGTCCATTTTCGAACGGATTCTCTCCACAGTATGACCGAAACGGAGTTCCGCTGGGTATTTCTTTCAAAATCAAGTGTCTCGAATGCATGCATGCTACCAGGAGTCTGAGAAATACAGCCTTGACATACACATGGTTCTCTCTCTCGTGACGAGCTGCTAGTCAATACCAGGTGAAATTGTAAGGGGGGAGCGTATCGTCCACTAGTATAATAATTGGGTGTGCGTACTGAACTGACTTGAGGAGTGTCTACCCTCTGAAGACTTTGGTTCAGGCTCTACAGGGCTCATGTTCACTCAACTCTTAACAACCTTCGTGTTCTGTGCATCTCTCGTTGCGGCTGCACCTACTGTGACGACTATCAAGCTCGATGGTGCGACTGTAAGCGGCAAGGCTTCCGGCTCTGTACAAGAATTTTTGGGTATTCCTTTTGCCCAACCTCCGTGAATATACTCTTGCCTATTCGAAGCTGAACGATCGAACTTAATTGATTAATGTAGTGTAGGCAACCTACGATTTCGACTCCCTCAACCAATTTCTGCCTATAGCGGGACCATAGATGCGACCAGCTACGGACCAACGTGCCCACAACAGTCATTCACGCTGCCGATTCTTCAAGGTCTTCCGGCTGAAATTGTAGACGACATTGTGAACAAAGTATTCACAGCTTTGTTCCCTGATGACGAAGACTGTGAGATCTTTTTGTCATTCTGGGCTGTCCACGTTTACCGAGTGTAATGAATGCAGGTTTGACCATTAATGTCGTAAAGCCTGCGTCTGCGACACCTTCTTCAAAGTTGCCTGTGGTGGCGGTGAGTACAATAGTGCTCCATGATATATGCTGGTGACTGATAAAGAGATCAGTGGATCTTTGGTGGTAAGTGGTTGTTTCAAAAAGATCCATGTGTCGATCTCCAAGCCCATTGCCTTTCCAGGAGGTTTCGAGTTCGGCGGGACATCTATGTAGGTTTCACTCCTGTCACGGATTGAAGCGTATCAATACGTATCTGTCATCCATCAGGTACGACGGGAGCGGAATCGTCTCCAGATCTATTGACATGGGTGAACCGATCGTCTTCGTGAGCATGAACTACAGGTGAGAGCCATCCCTGGGATTAGGACACAACACCAAACTAATGAGAATGTAGGGTTACAGGTAAAGACTATCAGAGAACCATGTTGTTTTGTCTGAAAACATCTGTAGGTTTCGGTTTCTTGGCAAGCAAAGAAGTCAAAGAAGCTGGGGTTGGGAACCTTGGTCTTCAGGATCGTAAGCCGATCAAGTCTGCAAAGCATTTGGCAGTCTTGAAAACAGATCATAGAACGACAGGCGTTACGATGGATACAGAAATATATCGCTGCATTTGGAGGTGATCCATCAAAAGTAACACTGTAAGGCATCAAGTGCATTCGTCTACATTTTAACCCTACCGAATGATTTAGCTGGGGTGAATCCGCAGGAGCGATTTCAGCCTCCCTTCATATGATTGCCAACGATGGTAATGCTGAAGGCCTCTTTCGCGGTGCCATCATGGAATCCGGTGCTCCTATTCCTGTCGGCGATATCGAGAATGGTCAAGTATTTTATGATCAGATTGTCAGGGATACTGGATGCTCTGGATCAACCGATACATTACAGTGCTTGCGTGAGGTGGATTATGACACGTTGAAAGCTGCTATCGATGCTACTCCTAGCATCTTTGCTTTCCAGGTATGCATTTACGAAGTAGCAATGGAAAATTTTCAGGATGAACATGATGACTAGGCGCTGCATCTGACTTGGTTGCCTAGAGCTGATAGCATTTTCCTAACTGATAACCCCCAGCGTCTTGTGCAGAATGGAAAAGTTGCAAACATCCCTTACATTACAGGTGAACCGAAGTCTGAATAGACTACCCACTATTCGAATATACTAACGGTTATTAGGCAATTGTGATGACGAAGGGACACTCTTTTCCCTCTCTACACTTAACTTGACGTGAGTACAATTCTCAATACTCCAAGACAAAAAGAATGAGCTTTAATTCGCATAGTTCCGAAGCACAAATTGCAGATTATGTCCAGAATGTATTTATTCCCGGAGTAACCGATGATCAAATAAGCCAGCTTTCTGCCTTATACCCTGCAGACGTTACAGCAGGCTCGCCATTCGGAACAGGGCTCTTGAATGCCCTCACCCCTCAATTCAAGCGTATTGCCGCTGTACAAGGAGACGGTGTTTTCCAAGCTCCAAGACGTTGGCTCTTGAAAAATACATCGGGAAAGCAAGATATCTGGATTTTTTGTAAGTTGGCCATGTTCGAGTAAGGGAATGCGAAATTGATGGATATATTGCAGTGAGCAAGCGCTTCAAAGAGATACCCATTCTCGGTTCGGTCAGTTCATTTCAGTTCATTTGACACCTACATACTAACGGGTCTTGATCTACATTAAAAATAGCTTCATTCAACCGACCTCCTGAACTCCTTTTTCATCGGTCAAGAACTGAGAGACTATGTGATCCGTTTCGTAAACAAGCTGGATCCCAATGGAGGAGGTCTCTTCGATTTCAATTGGCCAAAGTATACGACAGATAACCCGAAACAACTCATCTTCTTAGATGGGTTGATCCCTCAGGTGATTGGAGAAGATACTTATCGGCAAGAACAGATGGATTTCTTGACCGAGGTGACATTGGCTGTACCTGTTTGAGAGGTCTGCAGGGATGACAGCTGTGTGGTGCTAGCTTCGATAGAATTCTCAGGCAGTTTGAGAGAATATGATTCAGTAGAAAACAAATAAAGTTTTAAGTGAGACAAGGACTGAGTGCTCAGGAGACCATTCTATTGCAATCCCCAACTGCAACATCAACTGCCAGCGCCTATAAGTGACTCGAACAGGCATCCCGAATATGGCGATGGAATGGCTCACATAGTGATCTTAAACATGCTCCGTTATTGAAAAAAAAAACAAATCAATGTTTATCACCGCGAAAAGAAAGGAAATTACATGTTAGTGAGGAGATCGTCCTGATAGATTTTTGCATTACATCAATCATCATTATAATCATTGATTACCAAATCTTGGCGATTAAAATGCTCCCAGCCGATGAGCGGAACTAAAGAACGGAGCTGGGATCTTTTCAAAATTCCCGCATCAAATCACGGACAATGAGCGGACCCGAGTTCTCAAGAGGGTTCTTAATAGTGCTCTTGAATTTGCAATTGGAATCACTTCACTAGAATGATGTGGAATCTGGATACCAGTCACGGTAGTGATCATACCAGGCAGGCTTTGAATCCTGCGTGGGTTTCCTGCTAATCTAGAGCTTTTACAGTGACTAACTGAGAACAGGTTGTCTTCACCGTAAGTGTTATGGAGTACCATCTTATTAGATCCTTACATTGCCTGAAGGCATCAAGGAGATGTAACATTCCCTCCTGGCGCTCCATCTTATATGTCAATGCCAGTGCCGAGTGTGCCAGCCTCATCTATAGCATTGTGAGTGTTTCCACTTTCCAGCGCAAGAGATAGAATATTTGAACCACAGAAATTCATCAACCAGCCAACCATCTTTTGCTCAGTGAGTGTTTCTGACGCGTGTCCAAAAACAAATTTTAATTCATTCACATCAGACATTACCCACAGCAACAACTATCCGTCCCAGAGGCTGTACCGCATAATCTGTATCAGATCGCACCTCAAGCAGCTCAAATCATTATCATTGAGGAATCTTGTCGGCGACATCATGAGAGTCGACACCATGAGAGTCAACACGAAACCCACCTCCACTCAGCGGGATCCGTTAAAGCTCCCCAATATGTCACCAATTCAACTTCGAATGCTCCAACTAACGCTGAATACCTAGAACCACGTCATTACACTAACCACCATTCCCATCATCGTCATTCCAGCCCTCATTCTCATTCGGACACCTACCGTCACTCAGACACCCATTATCATTCGGATACTCACCATCACTCAGCCTCTCATCCAGACACTCATCGTCACTCAGCCTCTCATCATCATTCAGATTCTCACCACCACACAGGCTTCGATCATCCTTTGAACTCTCGACACTACACGGATGACCCCCATCACCGATCTTATCATCGTGCCGAAAATTCTTCTTATCGCCCAAACTCCGGTCATTCAGCTCATCGTCACTCAGAAGAGTTCATGAATCATACCGAATTGGCCGAATCTCGACTTCAATCGTCCCCCCTGCCGCTTGCCGTAGTCACAACTGCACGTCACTCTGGTGGTGAATTCATGTACTCCAATTGTACGGGCCGTAAGAAGGCTCTCTGCGTAAGTTAGCATAAGTATTGTTATATTTCATTAACGTTGTGGGTGTCCAGATTGGTATCAATTATCGTGGGCAAAGTCACGAACTTCGAGGTTGTATAAATGATGCCCGGGGCGTTCGAAAATGGCTCATGAGTGAGTTAAGTTATTGAAGTAGATATTATCGTCTTACTTGAAACGGCTATTTAGATTATCATGGATTCAAGTCAGAAGACATTGTTTTGTTAGCTGATGATACGAGTGAACCTCGGTATTTACCTACTCGAGAAAATATGTTAAATGCCATGAAATGGCTGGTTCGAAGCGCCAGACCTCACGATTCCCTGTTTTTCCACTGTATGTCTTTCAAGTTGCTCATCAGAACCAGACATCTAATGACTCGCAGACTCTGGACATGGTGGCCAAGTCAAAGATCTGGACGGAGATGAAGTTGATGGCTTCGATCAAGGTTTGCTATCTACTGGAGTGTGTATGAAGCAAGCTCACAGTTATGCATAGTCATTTTTCCCTTAGATTACAAAAAGGAAGGTATAATCTTGGACGACGTATGGGCACCTTTTTTTGATACTTGAAAGATTCTGACTCATGCGTAGGACCTACATAATATCATGGTTCACCCCTACCGGCTGGTTGCCGATTAACGGTTGGGTATCCTTCATCCTGCATGAGTCCCCATATTCAAACTCAAGACAACAATCTAGGCTCTTTTCGATGTACGTTTCTGTTTTCCCTGTGATGAGCGGAATTAGTTCAGGTATTATTCTTGTAGTCATGTCATTCTGGGACAGTTCTGGGTAAGTCCGTTCCCCATCGTCACCTTGAACAGTCGTAGGTACTAGTACTTCCATGAACAGATCTTCCGTATATCGTAGGTTTTGCATTTTCAGCTTCAGTCAAAACAGTAATGACGATTTAATACTAGTTTACATGTGAAGGACTACGGAAAAATGACATTGCACCAGATTGGATACAAAAGAAGGCAAGCTGTGCAGACGTTGTACGTTAGTCGAACCACTCCGTTTGATTCGAGTCTTGACTGGGGACTGCGCTCTTTTGGAAATCAGATTTCGTGGTCTGCGTGCAAGGATGGAGAAACCAGCGTAGACACCTTCAAAAATGGTATTGCCGTTGGCGCAATGAGCAATGTCAGTGCAATCAATTCTCATTATATCGATTCGAGCTCACAATATGCGTAATTCAGGCTTTTATTTCCGCTCTCAGTGAGTGAACAGCGGGACGCCGATATTATTGAGCTTATCTTACCCTGGTCCTGCTGTAGAGGAACAACCGAATCAGTCGTATCGTGAACTGTTGCACTCCGTCAGGTTAGTCATCATAATTACATATAGAGATAAGACAGGCCCTTCAACGCTTTTTTCATAGAGCAATTGTTGGTCCCAAGTACGATCAAACCCCTCAACTTGGAAGCTCTCATCCAAAAGTGAGCCCTATGTTGTCATATTGCTTTGTCATTCATAAAACCTTCATTCATTTATAGGACATGACTCATAGGTTTATTGTATGAGTGGGCAATCGACTTTCCTATCCTTCTACTGGATCTTCGAGTAGTTGGATATATCATCGCGGTGTCTATGCGAGCTCGAAAGCGGTCTGAAATGTTTTGTCTTCGTGCTTGTCCTATAAACAAGTTTAATAATACACGAAGTCCGCTCTCGCTGCAGCCCAGAGGACAGCTTGAGAATCTCCACTGTTTCCAGTCAGATAATCAGTGTGTAGTATGAAGGTGGGATGCTCATTATTCACCAGCAAGCAACCCCTCCAAGTATCAATTTAGCTTTTTTATTAGTAATTTTGTTTTCACTCTCATCTGCGCATCCTCCGCTGATCTTCGACAACCCGGAATTGACATTGAAATTCGATATCAGCACGCTGGGGTGCAAGTCCACATACTGCCGTCCCTTTCTTTCAGTCCAATAAGACTGTCTCCTTTGTTTTCCGACGAAAACTTCATGCTTTTTTACTTGATAAGCTCATTGGCGATCGGGTAACGACTAGACATTGGTAGTTGGTGACAAAACCGGGTTCGATGAGAATGCCACATTTTAACTTGGCTTCATCGTTGTCTTGAGTGAAGATAGAGCAAAAAGGAGGGCAAAAATTCGTTGCAAACGCGCAACGAGTCTCGTCTCGACTGCCTCTATTTATCTCTATCTGAGGACAAGAAAGTGAAATAAACACTTGATGATCAGGAGATGAAACCTAACTTATATTGAGTATAGCGCTCGATATTCCATTACCTTGTAGAATAGATGTTGGTGCTGATGGCCTCCGCGTATTTTGCACACTCGACATGGGAATCTTTTCTGCTGGTACGCGGGCTGATGTGCTTTTGGTGGAGAGCGTCCTCTGAAGGGTCTATTGATGATTGTATCAAGGTCTCTCAAACGACAATCAAGTTACGAATTCTTCTGATAGACTAGTGACCAGCAACATACAGCCGAATGGGAAGTCCACCGTAAGTCTGCTACCAGAAACTCAGAACAGGAAGTTGATGGTGTCACTTGTAAGTTACACCAGGCTATGGGTCTGTGTATGACACGGTGATCTCAAACAAGCTCAGTTCAGGAGAAGAGTAGTGGTAGGAAAATTATGATTTAGAGTGTTGTGTAATAAAAATTATGATGGACTGAAAAGGTGTTGTGAAAAATCTCGATACAGTCATCAATAGACTCTTCAGAGGATGCCCTCCATCAGAGCGCATTAACTAGTCAGACCAGCAGGAAAGACTGCCGTGTTGAGTATGTGACCAAACAGTCCCTCATTTATTGAAAGCGACTGCCAGGTATGAAGCCAGTGCGGTTATCAATCAGGCCGCAAGGGGTCTAGTTCAAGCTCACACTGCATCAGCGCAGAACTTGCTCTTGTGAGGGACTGACAAGACCAAAAGCAGGATGGTCAAGAGAGTCATCCGTGAGGTGTGGCAGCTAAAATTGAGAGAACTGAAACCTTAAGCAATGGCAGTGAGAATTTTTAGCATGATTAAAAACAATTCAGAGCTGTGGAATTTGTTTCCAGAGCTGCTGAATTGCTTTTTAGTTTTTTTATCTTCACACATTTTGTGTGGAATTATTTAGTGGTTAAGATGAGGTTCAAACGTCCAACCT
>Ga0153946_1000326_pt1 | contig 20456 bp, 20 predicted proteins | sample TSNJ030MetaG_FD_104751 | JGI IMG/M metagenome (GOLD analysis project Ga0153946, IMG submission 104751) | Attine ant fungus gardens microbial communities from New Jersey, USA - TSNJ030 MetaG | ecosystem: Host-associated > Fungi > Mycelium > Unclassified | place: USA: New Jersey, Wharton State... | reverse complement strand
TATGCAAAGAGAATTGTCTTGTTTTATGAGGGTCACGGAAGTGAAATAATGGAACCATATGAGAGGCAATTTCTTCTTCCATTTGTGCTCTGTCTTCCGCATAGTATTCATTATATGGGTATACATCGATCTCGGCAAGTAGTGGCAAAACGCAACAACCCTCCCAATCATTCATCCTGTTGAGTAGTGACAGGAACTGAACAAGAGTTCTACAACCATGAAATCGAATCATTTTTAAGCCTTTGAGTTTAACAAAGACAAACTCCGTGAATTCATCCGACCACGCCTCGGCATCGAAAAGGTGTAGCTGGGAAATGTTTGGAGGAAAATTTGAGACTAGGGAGCGCAAAGCACTCATTTCCTCCTCTGCTAGACCATTGGATGGGTCTGGGCTATGCCAATAGAGTGTACGAAGAAAAGGAAATCGAAGCTCATGGGATAAAAACTTGCATACCGACGATGTATCAAATCCCCATGACATATGCTCCAACTTGCGTGCGTAATCAGAGAGTCGGGGCATGTGAGGTTTTTTGGACCGACGGCAGTTCAAAGCATGAAACTCGACAAGATTGGGACACCGAACAAGTAAAGACATGCAATGATCAACTGGCCAATAGTCGAGTTTTGATGAGGTGATCTGCTCCCAAGGTAATTGAACATCTCTAGGATACCCAAATTCTTCAAGCTGAAGCTTCCGGAGATGAGTGAAACCGTTCAATAAAATCCTTGGGTTGATTGACCGACCGGAAAAGAACGCTCCGGACGTTAATTTTAGATTCTCGACCATGGACAACCAGGACATAGGAATTTGAGGAAATCCCTGCATCGGTGACCAACAGACACCGTCTAGAATGAGTGTGTGGACCTTGGACACACATTCATGTAGTTTTTGAATTGTCTTCATGGGCAAATGAAGAGAAGAATTATGTTCAAAGAACACGCCGAGAAGGAAAGGTGAGTTGCCGGAATTGTTTACGTAGAGCAAGAGTAATTGCAAGTCTGGAACTTCATCGGATGAATTTCTAAAATGTATGGTGAATTGGGACCAGAGCTTCGGAGCCGAAAGGATAACATCCCTCCAATGTGAACATATATGCCCGAGGCGCATAAATTCGCGCTGCGACTGACGAACTGTCCATCTGTTGCCACAAAGTACATAGGAGAAGATATGACATAGAATCTCAACCGGGAAGACCCTGGTTGAAGCCGTCAAAGTGTTTTGCTGCTGCAAACGGGTGACACGTCGAGTGCGCATTGCAAGAGGAACGGACACCGTGACGCTCGTGATTCCAGTCACTTGACCCAACATACTTATTACAATCATTCTCCATCGATGATATTCCGGGATACTGAAATCGTAGTACTAAACTATAACTGATCGCTGTCCACGCATATTCGTGTGTGTTGGATACATTTGACCAATATTCCATTAAGCTTTACCGGGGAGCTGCATCGTCAGCAGCCCAATTGGATATTAAGACTATGCAACTATCGGACATAGCTTGCGACAGGATCCCACGTTAGTTTGGCCAGAGCAGCTCCAATACTCCAAACAACGACCTGCTTTTCAAAAGTTGCCAGAGATCCCGACGTACACGATGATAGCGAGCCGATCCCTGGGCCACCCTGATCAAAATCAGAAGAAGACAGCAAGAAGAGACCGTCATTTATATCATTTCTCGCACCAAGCCACCCAATAAGTGCCAGGCCTAGGTTGAAATTCAATTCACTTGAGGAAATCGACATTGGATGGCGTGTTGGTGGTGTTAGCAGTAAGCCAAGGGTTGCGTAAAGCCTCCTGGGCGGTGGTGCTGTCGGCACGAAAAGGGGGATAGCCGCAGAGGAGAACGTAGGTGGTGATGACTGTGCAGAAGGAAAGCAATGAGCTTGTGCTTCGTTTGTGCATGCGTGTGGAAGCGATCATATCTGTGGACCAGATGTCGACAAGTTTTCCGTGACCGGTATTTCTCATGACTTCGGGGCGACGTAATCGAAAGAGCCAATGAGGGAGGTGAGTTGCTCATTGGGAGAATGAAAGAACTTTTCTCTGTGAAAAGATGAACAAAAGGGGGGTCAAAGGTAGGAAATGGACTTGCATGCCAAAGTCGACGATGACGATGTCATGCTCGGTAAACTTGCCCTTTGCGAGGACGCGGTCAAAAAGCTCTTCGCCGGTGGCAAGTTCAAAAGAGAGGTAGCATTTTGTGCGAGACTCGAAGCCCTTGTAAAACCTGAAAGGATGAGCTGAGAGACAAGAAGAATACAAGGGGAGAGACAGGCGTTTAGAAGACAAAGTGAATTTATATAGCAGATTAACCACTTGCAATGTTATGCTTGTCTTGTTTTGCGGGGACAGCAAGGGTAAGCTCAACTGCACTAAATATGATCTGTACGTCAAAGAGAGAAAGAGAGACATATCAGAGTTTTCTCATGACGAGGACACCGAGGAATCCTCTCTTGCTGGTCTTCAGACTACAAGCATATGCTCCCTCCAGACTGCATCTCAGATCAAAAAAAAAGATACGAATGAGATGATAACATGACAACGTACATAGTATGATCAAGAGAGGTAGTGCCTACCGGTGACACTTGATCAGGTGTTTGAATTCTGACAGAACCTCTGTCCAATACGTTGTCTGTGCCCTGTAGTCCCTTATGCATAATTTATCCTTTGGACCCTATGCATTTCCGTTAATCCTTTTGGAACTTGACCACTGAATAGCTGGTTTCCTCATGTGCGATTCTGGAAAGATAGTTAGTCCATGCCTGTCATAAGTGTAGGAGTGGACGTCTGCACTCGTAAAGGCCTATTATCCTAGATTAATCCAGTCGTTATGCAACATGACCCATGTGGTACTGCTGCCGATGCATTTCATGTTGATTAGTATAAACACTGCTCAGGTAGACATTATGTAGACATTCCACATAAATGTTCCGTTGCGGACTCTGCTCCCTCAGTCGTCTACTTACTACTACGATGCCTCCTGAGCTGATTATTTTGCACGGACTAGTCCTCAAAATGTGAAGATTGACAGAAGGCATATACTGCGACTGGATACGGGTCCTTCTTTGGGGGTAGCTCTCTAGTCAGCGGTTGGCTTGGTTCCTCGGGTGGGAGTCCAATATGACCTTCATATCCAGGTATGTTTAATCGATGGCTGACACTGGTATTCGCTTATTCTGAAAAACAATAACCCCTTTGAAAAGACGCCTTATGAGCATAAACCATGAAATCATCTCTGAATTTGTCCCTGTCAAAAGCCTTGGCATAGAGGATTGAGATATCGTGAACTTCAGTCTGATAGGTGTGGATTGCTTCGTGTGTCGCGATGAGTCAATTGTATGCCATAACTTGCACATAGGCATGCTAGAAGACATTATTACAACCAATTTATGGAGAAGCACAGTAACCCCAAAAGGAGTTCGAATGAGAAGACCTAATTTAATTAGCCGTAGATGCGTTCGTGAGGTTCCTGCCATGGAACATCCAAAATTCGGAAAATCTCCTCCTCTGTCTCAGAAGCTACCAGAGTTCCTATGAAATAAATCAAATATCAGAATATAATCCAATCACGCTGAATTGGAAAGTAACCTTCATTGCTTTTAATTCTTGAATCTTTTGGATCTCGTACAACACCACTGAATAAGCCCCGCTGGTTCAAAGAGTACCCCATTTTATTAGCTTTAAGCCTCATTGCACGATTGAACTATGATTCATTGAAGATCATTGATGGCCAGTTAACACAATAGCTTACTATACCATCTCCCTGCGCATTTTAAATGAAAATCCGCAATCCATGAAGTTATATACGTACCGTATAATACAGCAAAGCAGCACCGCGGCTTTCCCATGGCACAGTAAGAAAGTCAATCCTGCGTCGACGTGAATTTGCATGCGGTAAACGGCAGAGGCCGCGATAAACACATTCGAGACTTCGCTGATCTTCAGGGACAGCAAGGTCCTCCATGATAATTTCTTTCTTGCGTAGAATAGGAAGAAGCCGTGTTAAGATCCCTGCCAATCATCAGCATGAAGGGATAAATAATTTAATTATCATACCAGAATGCGTCTTGTCGTCATCAACGGGACGGGTTATTAGGATGTCAATGTCACCACAGTCGCTTTTCCCTCTTTGAGTAGAACGATATATTAATATCTATCCAGAAGAATTCAAGGTTCTTACCTTCTGTAGCTCCCCATTATTTCTACGAGCAGCTTGTGATCGATGGATAATGCTAGACTTGGGTTCATTCATAATCCAAGCATGTTTGATTCCAGTGCTTGCCTAGTGGTTTAATTAAATCGAATATGGCCTTTGCCTCACTGCGAGGCATGCGGCTATTGATGTCTAAGTCCAGATCGAAAGTATATGTAATTCGAGTGCACGAGAAGGAAAGAAGCCATACCATCGTAATAGTGTAGTCCAAGCAACTGAGCGGGATTCAAGCGTACACCTCCCCTCTGATTGCGAAGATCATCCAATGTTCGACAGCCCGCAGAATACCACTTGAAAGCAGTTGATATGCCTTTATAAGCACCATATCGTGTTAACGGATGCCATTGGAAAGTACGTCAAAGGCCACATACCAACGCCGTAGATTCCTTGAAACAATCGTGTAACTTGAACGTCGTCCGTTCGTTCATAGTTGATGCGTCCAAGATCGCCAGTTTGCAAAATTTCCATTATCTCAGCCAATGTCAGAACTGCTATTGAATCAATATGCTTGTAGGATGGATGATTCTCACTTTCAAAGCTGTCTTGTCACCTACCCCTCGGATACTACGGGCTTCATTGTAAGACTGGATGCGTTTGGGGTACCCGCGGATCGCACGAATGCCTGTGTCTGTTAATATGCGTTTCAGGGATCAAGTCCAAAAATACCTCACTCTTAATATAGCTATAAGCCCGCCAACGATCTTCTTCGCCAAGTTTTGCTTCATGGAGCTCCTGTAGTTCTTGGAGCTTGAAATGATTAAACATGATACTCGTTCAGGATAAAGGGAGGATCCTACTTTCTCAATGATATCCTGATTAATGCACGGCGTTTTGTGCAATTCCTTGGAATCACAAGTCCATCCCTAACGTCGTAATCAGTAATGGCCATCCGGGAAAACGTTCATAACCCATACTCGTGTGGTCCGTTGCATTGAGGGTTTATGTACTGCTTTTTGGAAAAGTTGATCAGCTTCTTCATCAGAGTCATCATCTCCATAGAAGAGCTACGAAATTAAACCCATCAGCCCCCGAAATAATCTTGACTTTACTTCACTTACTTTGTTTTCAATAAGCTCCCGTGCTTCTGAATAGAACTCCTCAAGAGGGTCAAAAACGTTCTGCTTGGTGTCCTTCCCTACATCGATGAAGATCGTGGAAGGATTTTCGAGCCCAGAGGCCTGATCATCTTGTCCCGGATCCGTTATACGGCTAGGCAGTGGAATGGGGCAGAGTCTGTCAGAGATCGAGTTACTGTAGGCTGATTAGGTTGTTTCAGTATCTAGAAACGTCAACGTGGACTCACTTTTCAGGCTGCTCCAATGATCTTGCTTCCTGTACACTGAGAGTTGATGGATTTGGCAGAACAACCATATTATTGCGCTTCGTTGCATTCATTCGCTCACCAAATGCAGCATACATCCAGATGTCATCCAATCTGCTCTTGACATCCTCCTTATCTAGCCGACTCAGTCGGTTGATGCCAGAACTTATCCAACTCCAGTTAACTATCGGTATGTGACTCGGAATGTCACTGAGACATTTATGACCGAGAGCACGAAGGGTATGTTGTTTGCTTGTGTCAGTGACTATATGTGTAACAGTTGAAGGATCATAAACGGGGATAAGATTGCCTCCGTATCTCACAATCTAAATTGCCCTTTTCGATAACAGGTTTCGTCGAGGGATCATTGACATACAAGTTCCATTCGTTTTCTAGTCCTCTCTCCTGCATATTGCATATCACCTCCGATGTACAAGATACACTTTCCTTCCAGAAATTGAACAATTGAATTTCCTGGTATATTGCTAGCGGCCTTTCGCTGCGCATATTCAACGGGAGAAATGAGTACTTGCTTCCCTCTCTTGCTATATTTTCTTTTCTGCGCTTCAAGCTTGTCTCGGCTTCGCCGGTGAGTTTCAGCAGAATGTCTGGCCTCAGAGCCACGCGAAGACCCAACTACTCGAGGCACTGACCCAGCCGACACATTTGGTACGTCAGTAACTCTGTTGAAGGCCATTTTCATCTGTATCACTGGCCCGCCTGAACTACATGAATCTGTGTCTTTTGATCTTGGAGGAATGACTCTGTTCTGCTCCTTCATCGCGATATGTCTTGCCACACGCCTTTTTACTTCCAAGCACAAAGTACTTGATCCTGTGGCTATCACGCTATTCCTTTGGTTCTCATTAACTATGGACATCAAAGATTGATGGATACCAGAATCGTCTGTGGGTGAAGTTGGAGAATTATCCTTATCTTCTTCTCTCCAGTTCGTGGCAGTATCGAACTGTTTCCTTTTCAATGATGCTCCCAGAGGTAGCGGACCATTAGGATACCAGGTGATTAGGCCTGGCTTCTGTTTCTTCTTCAAGCCGTCTCGTACTCCAGAGCTTGAGGGAAGAGTCACGATACAAGAGAAAGAATCAATCCTGAAAATCAAAATCAAGATGTGAACGTGACACTTCTCTTGGTAAATATAGCGTACGGACTGGACCATGCTGGTGGAGGCGACTCCTGTTGGCAGCGTCCCGGTGAAGGTGGAGGGGTAAAGCTCAGGATCTCAGACGGCTGCTCAGCGTCTCCAGTGATATGAATAACCTCTTCTTTTCTTGAGAAAGGCAGCGTATCACAACAAACAGGAGAGGCAACAGAAGTTTGTGGAGTCAAGACATGACTCATTTTCGACTGATCTTCGTTGATTTTAGAACGCTTCGCAGGAGATATCGGCTGGATCAAGGAGGACTTGCGCTTGATGTTACAACTGCTTACACGTGTAGTCAGAACGCCTCGCACTGCTCAGAACCCTGAAATGATACCTAGCGTCAGAACCATGTACTTCTTCCACGTTTTTTACTAAACCTGAATGTTGACTGGTGGGTGACGGTGCAGTTGCAATCTGTTCTCTTGAAGGCGTTGTTAGTTTATCACAACTACCCATCTCATTTGAGTACAGTGACACTATGTCCTCTTCTTCGAGAAAAGGTGCAAAACCGACATCTGGTCCGGTTAAATGAAACTCAGTGTTCCGTGAGAGTATACGCCTGCAGTAATCGTTGAGATCTTCGTCGGGTTGATTCAATATACTATCGCGTTCAATATAGAATACGTTGACGTCCAATCCCATAGCGAACGCACAGACCAGATATTTATCAAACGGTGACTTGACATCAGCGTGTGAGTCAAGCTGTGCATGATCACATGATGATGATAGCATCAATATTCCATCTCTCCCTCCGCCGGAGTCTTATAACGGTCCCTGGAGCAACTTTCCTTCAAGGTTAATATAGTATTAAACACCTAAGTCATGTTATTCTCTTGGAACTATGAACGGCGGCATTTCCAACAAAAGTTGACTCTGAGGGACTCTGTTTCAAGGCCTTAATTACCGCGGTAGCCGAAATTCATGCCTATACGGTGACTGAATACGGTAACTGAACAAAGCAGAAAAATTCTACCGGTTTTCTTTCAATATTTTATGCTCAGTCAAAAACAGGCAGTGTCCACATAGATCACGCAGCTACTTGAGAGACTGCTAGTGGCAGAGAACAAGATACTAAAAATAGCGATATTCCATAAGGCTACAGCTCCCTATATTTCGCGGATGCTCAGACAGGCTTATGCCAGAACTACGTCCGTGAAAAGCTGATCAATGAGTACTAGATGAATAGTCGAATGGGCCTAGATGACGATACTATTAAGTCCATTACACGCTGCCATGCACAGTCGAAATTTCCAATGTCTTGGTTAGCCACTCTTCTGATGTCACTATCTGCGAGTTGATACTGTTTTCAGTAATCAGAAGACCTATAAAATCTCGCAGGACTGAGCATCTTGATATTATCGAAGCCAAGATGCCCTCAGTTGCAATCTACCATTCCAACTCTGACAACGACGACGAGAGTGAGACTGGATCAGAGGGTCCAGCCAGTCCTATAGATGAAAACTTCATCGATGACGAAGTTGAGGAAATTGAAGCAGATGATTTTCCTTCCTACTTCAACGAAATCGATGGAAGGCTATTCCCCTCATGCCCATCCTCTCTATATCCTCTTCCCGTGGATACACCAGAGCAGGAGGTGGATCAAAGATTTTCCATCCTTGTTCACTCTTAGTGACCTTTTCCCAGCGACTGAAAGCTTTGAACAGCCTCGTTCGTCAATTGACTGGTGCCCACTGCGTTAGCATTGTATCCAGTATCCTGGCGCACAACCCAGGTCGACAGACTCATGTCCTTGATTTGTGCACTGGGACAGGGGCATGGTGAAGTTTCACTGCAGAAAAATTTATTGTATCACCCGATTACTGACTGAATCGGCGATATATCAGGGCGATGGATATTGCTGCCGAATTTCCTTCGGTCCGATTTACAGGAATCGACATTGGTGCCTATTTTTCTCACAGTCTAGTGACAGTTCGAGCTAACAATCTACTGAGTTCCCATTGCCACCCGATACCCACTGCACAATGTTAACTTTGAGCTCGGAAATATCAATGAAGAATTCCGTTGGCCAGATGCCACCTTTGATTTCATCCATGGCCGCGACATTTCTTGGTCGGTGAGCACTGTTTTCTCACTTGAGACATATCATTCGGAATTTCTCTCACAGGTCTACAATTATGCTGCTTTTTTACCCGAAGTACTCCGCGTATTGCGTCCTGGAGGTCTCTATTACTCCGGCGAGCTAGAAAGCGGGGTATTTTTTCATCCAGACTCCTATCAAGCCCTCAATCCCAGGACTCATGCGCCTGCATCCACACGGTTTTTTCAAGTCGTAAACGAGGCTCTACTGGCTCGAGGAATCCAGCCTTCCGTCAACCAAATCCATACCTACCTACAGAATACTGGAGCCTTCAATAACATCGAGTCACAAATCATCTACATTCCAATCGGCAGATGGCACTATGATCCGACAATGCAGGGATTAGGCAGTGCTTTTCAGGCGATATTATGGCGTTTTGCAGACTCTGTGAAACCGATGTTACTTCGAGCTGGCTATTCTCAAGCACATGTTGATGCTCTTTCTCGTAATTTTGGAGATGAGATTGATACAACGCAAGGGCTGTTTGGTGTCTACCATATTGTAGAGGCTCTCAAATATTAGGTTGTTTATCTCGTCAAATACTGGAGCATACCTCTTCCAAATGCTCATGTACGCTTTGTCATAGTGACTTGTATTCTCCTGTAGTCTTCAAAATTGGATTTTGGTTCATTGGTTGGAGACAATTCGGAGTGGTACACTGAAGATTAAATATGGACGAGAGGCAACATGACCTCTGTACCTTGTACACAGCATGAATATTTTATCCATAAGTCAGGTGGACTGATGGATCAAGAGATGAGAATTTTCTTACTCATATAACCTTTATGTTCCTGGGTCGTTATCTAGAAGCTTAAATAATTGGAATCTCTAGTACTCAAATGTCGACATTGCAAAGTCGGAGCAATCTCCTGTGCCGCCGGTGAAAGGATACACCCTGATGGGAAGAAAAGTCATCAATGTATATTTATCACATTTGTATCACATAACGGACACTGCCGAAGGGCGATGTCATTAGGCGTCACCAGCTAAAAAAGATTGCGTGACCGGGAATAGTCACATTTCCTATGTTTTTTTAAATCAACAGTTTACAACACGGTGTACGTACACCACATTTCCTATGTTTGCCTCTTGAACTTCAATCCATTCTTTTCTTCGTTGAATAAACAATGAGATTGATTGAACGGACTACAGAACAGAAATTAAGAACTGTTCTGACGCCTGGAATTTACTTTCAGTCTTCGGCCGAAGAGAGCAAAAAGAACTGTTGATTCTGAACGTGTTGTTTTCCCCTTATGCCGATCTGTAGGCAGGGGAATTACCTTTTGTCAGAATGAGAAAACGTTTGACAGTGACATGTCAATTGGAGACTACGGGCGCTCCTTCGCACGCTATCAATCCTTTGCAAAAAGTGTTCTTTGGGTATCGGTTAGCACTCCCCCTCCTACTAGATAATCCAAATACCTGAAAACACATCAAATATTGACCAAAGTCAATATCCGAAAAGGTATATCTATTCTCTTTTTTTAATTTTAATTTCTCTTCTCCTCAGCTCGGATTCTAACTCGGATTTTCTACCTGCAATATGGATTCAATAAAGTGCTACCATTCAATGGTACTTACCTCCCCTTTTGATATTGTGATTAACAAATTTGACTTTTACGCACTCCTATTCAAAGCTCGTGGTTCCCCTGATCTATTTACGTTTCATTGCTTAGTCAACAGACAATCCTCACGGTTTTTTTTTAAAAAGTTCAACAATTTATTACATGGGGCTCAATTGCAATCTGTGGTCCCATAGTGTAGGTTGTACACCTTAGCTCTGTGTACTGAGGTAAATTATTCTATTTATTGCTCTGATTGTATTCAGTTGACAGAATCTACATAAGTTCCGTGCATTCAGGGACTAAGTTCTTTGACAGATGTCATCACATGATAGGAAGGTAGGTAGAAATGCTAACACTCAACAGGTAAGAGCCTGAAATCTGAATGAAATGAGTCAGACTTCAGCCCCCTAGGGTATATTGACAATTATATATACTACAAAACAAGATGGATGGCAAACAGAAAATTCTCATTATGGGAATGAAGACAGAAAGCAAAGAAACTTGCAGAATGGACAGGATTATCTCAGAAGAGGAGAAAATGCTTATTTGAAAATAAAATTAGGGAATTAGATACAGCTCTTGTACTTAAATACTCTAGGAAATGGAAGGCGGAAGAAATGGGGAGCGGAGTCCAGGAAGGTTTAGCCTGATGTATTCGGAACCTCGGAACCGAGAAGCGACTGATGGAATAGGAAGGATTACTGGCAAATCTCGAATGCATAACCGTCCTTCTTCAATGAGACACAGGCTTCATGTACTTTCTCCATGGAATCATTCTCACGCCGCATGATCTGCAGCGAGAATCGTCCTCTTTTGTAAGGATCACAAAGGTGAAATAACGAAACTAGAAGGGAGGCAAGTTTGTTTTCCATTTCTCTCCCAGCTGATGTGAATGCTTGAAATGGAAGTCGAATCACAACCTCGGCGATGGATGGCAAGATGCAAAAGCGATCATCCGGCCGGTTTGATAAAGACAAAAGTCAACAACCATGTAGGGTTTGCATTCGAGGAGGCAGACAGTCTGTAAGCTCTTCAGGCTGACAAAGAACTCTGTGAACTCTTCCGGCCAAAATGGTGGGAGAAAACCTGGGGATGAGGAAGTGCAAGGCGCTCATTTCATCCTTTGTCTGATCTCCACTTGGGAACTCCCAATGATACGCTTCGCCAAAGGAGCTACGTCAAGAGAACGTGCGAAGAGAAGGGAATTGGAGATGATGATACAATGAATTGCACTCCCCCACGGTCTCATACGCCAATGAGAGATGTTCCCGGTTTTAAAAAGCGGAGAGACCCTTTTGTGTAGATCCCATTTGGCGTGTAGAGCATAAAACTCGACAAGGTTGGGACACCGCATGAGTAAAGATATACAAAAATCAATTGGCCAGCCGAGGGTTTTTAACGAGGCGAGCTCCCGTGGTAATTCTACGGCGAAGACCCAGATGGTCAGATTCTCAATGGAGGACCACCAAGATGGAAAGGACACTTCTTCATGCCAATGCCAAGGCATATAAAACTGCGAGTGCGTGAACCCTGGGTACATGCTGCTGTAGTCGCTTGAACGACTTCTTCACACTGTCCAAAGGATGAGAATCACAACGGCCAAAGGACACGACGAGACAGAAGGGAGAGTTGCCGGAGTTTTTCACGTATAGCAAGAGCAGCGGGAGGTCGAGAATTTTACAGGACTGTCCTTCTACATCCAATTGAAATTTGGACCAGAAGTGTGGAATCGAAAGGATAATATCCCTCCACTTTGAGCATACATGTCCGAGGCGCACAAAAGCACGCTGACCAATGGAAATAGACTCCGTGTCGTAAAGTACACAGGAGAAGATATGAGATAATATCTCGACCGGGAAGACTCTGGTTGAAGCCCTCGTAGTGTTTTGTCGTCTCAGATGAATGATGCATTCTATGGCAAGACAGTCGTTTTGTCCTTCGGTTCGCTGGATTGCATCGCCTTGATACAGCCTATCACCATAAAATCGAGCTTTCATGGTCTTTTAGGAATAGGAAAGATGGTGGACTAATGAATTGATTCACCCACAATCACACACCCGTGGGAAGAATAAATACAGGACTTTGAGTTTTCAGCCCAGACACCCAATTTTTGCTTGAATGCAAACCATGCCCATCTACCATACACATACACACATACTGTCGGGTTAAGATTGAGCAAAAAAAAAAGGGGGGGGTGAAAAGTCGTTGCAAACGCGCAATGGGTCTCGACTGTCCTTTATCTCTATCTAATCTCAAATAGTCACAGGCGTTGATCACACCCTAGTCCCGACCTCATTGATACTATCATCTTATTCTAACACGGGACTGATATGCAGTTTGCAGAATTCTCTTTCTCCCATCAAAAACCCGGTATATTGAGTTGCGTGAGCATCCCACTATGTAGGAGCAGACAAGGTTCCTTTACAGAACCTTACCTCAGGGCACATCCGATTAGTGTAGGCTGGTGCCTAAGACTTCACTCTTGTGTCTTTCACGATCTGTTGTCATTGTGCCTAGAGCTCCAGTCTGATTGTAACTAAGGCCAAATTCATCACACACTCAAGCGAAACTATATTGGCCCCAGAGGCCTTATTGTACAATTCTACTCATTCGTAAATAATATTTCCTATTCCAAAGGGAACGTACGTCCTTATACGGACATTGCGGGAACATGTGGTCCTCACTGTGACATACTTTGCAGTCCGAGGCCAACTGCAGCGTGAGTTCCGTAGAGCGATTGAGGATGTACTTTTTCGGGAAGCTGGTGGGTCGCTCTTCATTGAACGTGATTTTCGCATGATACATGTTGACCGCGGTTGTGGCTATGGAAAGGGTGACTGGACTGCCCCAGACCAAACGGAGCGTCCGGGCTACGGCAGTCTCAGGTACTCGATACTCGATACTTGGTTTTGCGACTCGTCTTCACGCTGACCACAACTACTCGCAAGTAGACGCTTGTGGCAGGTCTATAAAGCCACATTTAACTCTGTGTCAACCCACTCGTATTAATAAAATTCCACTTATTAATGATGGATCGAAAGGAGACCAAGCCTCCGCCGCTGATGGTGTAGGCGGCGCCCATTTTTATCAGCTTTTTAGCCCTTTTCGAGCTTTTTACGTTGAGGGTGACCCATGGCCCCGTTTCGTTAAGTGGCTCTACATCATCAGCCGCTAACTCGACAGTCTCCAATGCTTGAACAGCCTCTCTTATCCGGTTGCTTTTGGTCTCATTCCCTTTTCATCCACAATATGCCGCCAGAACCTTGCGTTTGCCCTTACCATTTTTCTATCCTCTTCTTGAGGGTTTGCCCCATGCCCCAGTCAGTCGGGTACATATGATCAATTACGAAAAGGCGACGCATAGATGCTTGCGCAGGCATCCGCCGCGCTTTGGCGAGGGGCTGATTACCCAGGAAAATATTCATCTCGTCGTCCGAGCTGTGCGGCCGTCGTATCGTCGGGCGTTATTTCTACTTCTCTTATGGCCATGTTCATGATTTCCTCCATCTGAGCAATCAGATCGGGCGTATAATGCATGTATCTTTCGACGCTGAAGCTTTCAAATTTGCGGATCTAAATTTTTTTCATGTGTCAATCACACCCACGGGAGAAGAGTGATGAGGAATACAGCCTGAATCAAATTTCCGGCCTGGACCACCATTTGTTCGTAGCCCCCTGGGCCTAATGGTCTAGACCGCGTCTTAGCACGAGTATGGTATATATATGCAAATTTCTCTCTCCCGAATAAGAAAAAATCGGTATATTGAGTGGGTTTTACTGTTGGTGCATCGCATTGGTAGACGTTGGGTGCTGATAGTTCCAAACTGTTACCAAAGGCAGTCATGGGGGTAACAAGTGATTTGGGAAAGATGTACATATTTTCAACAACCAGGTCCATTGGTTCTCACCTGGGACTGCAATTGTGTGGATACAGGCTGGGTGACCAGAACCAACTGACCTGGGCGTAGAAAACCAGGGGTTGCAGATCAATTGGCAGGGAAAAGTGCTAATAAGCGAACTGGCAGCCTTTGTAACACTGAGCTAGATTATAAGCTAGTCCGGTCGATTGGCAGTTGCAACGTCGACTTGTTGAAATGAACAAGTGGTCTCTGTACAGGACTTCCCAATGATGTAGCTTATGTAACCTCGCATCATCACTACTTCTCCCGACACACGCTCAACAAAAAAATGTTGCTGTCTGCAAGGGCGTTGAGCCTCCAGCGCCTCACATTCTCGGCCGTCAAACGCGGATATGCCACCACTGCTACTGCTGACGTCTCGACAACAGCCGGAGGCGTCAAAGTCGCTTCTGTCGATTTCGGACAGCCAACATCGGCCGTCACCGTTCTCGTGAAAAAAGCAGGGAGTAGGTTCCAGGGACAAGAAGGATTGGCGAATGCTTTGAAAAATTTTGCTTTCAAGGTGTGTGTGTGAAAAGCAAATCTTACACAAATGTGTGTGTGTGTGTGTTTTATATTAATTTTGTGTGTGTGGATTGTAGAGCACGGGTAAGAGGTCTGCTATCGGGACTGTCAGAGAGGCAGAGTTGTACGGCGGACTGTTATCTGCGAGTTTAGGCCGTGAACAACTGGCTTTAACAGCGGAATTTCTTCGCGGTGACGAGTGAGTTTTCTTGAATGAACCCCAAAAAAACGATGTCGACTCCCATTTCCGTTTATCATTTCTCAAAGGGCCTTCTTTGTCGACGTTTTGTCTTCGTTCATTACTTCAGCACGATTTACACGACACGAGTTTGAGGAGTATGTACAACCCCTCATCTCCTTCGACACACATACAGCCTCCTCCGATTCTTTGACACGCTCACTTGAAGCCGCTCATGCTATTGCGTTCCGCTCAGCATTAGGTTCATCGCTTTTCGCACCAGACCATCCGCATTTCGGTGTTGATGACATCAAAGCCTTTGCTCAGCGTGCGTTTGTGAAAGACAACGTGGCGGTTATTGGCACGAATATCGAAGCTTCGACGTTGAACAAGTTGGTGGATACTTCGTTTGCTGGTGTGCCCGGTGCGAGTGCTGTCGATGAAACACCCGCGAGTTGCTATTTCGGCGGTGAAACGCGCCTGGAAGCGGCGCACGGTGGTCTGCAAACTGTTTTCGTTGGGTTCGGGACGACCAATGTCGATGCTTCGGCTGAACTTGCGACGCTTGCTGCCCATTTGTCGACTACGCCTTCTGTCAAATGGGCTCGAGGGCTATCGCCGATGGTGCAAGCGATTCCGGAAGGAACGAGTGTGCAGAGTATGTATTTGCCGTATTCAGATGCTGGTTTGTTTGGATTGGTGGTGAGTGGAAGGACGGCTGAGGGTGTCAGGGAGGCTGGAAAGGTCGCTGTTGAGGTACTGAAGAACAGCACGAAGGGATTGACCGAGGATGAGCTGAAGAGCGCGCTTGCAAAGGCCAAGTTTGGAGCTGCAAGTGCGGTGGAGAGCAGGGAGGGGTTGATTCGTGATCTAGGAGCCAAGGTAATGGTTAAAAGTCTGGTTGGATTGACTGATCAACTGGATTTTGTAGATTTTCACGGGAGATATGTCTGTTGAGTCGACTCTGTCTGCGCTTGGCAAGGTCACGACGAGTTCTTTCTCTCAGGTTTGTTTGAGAATTGTGCAGATAAATTGTGTGTCTGATGCCTCCTAGGCGGTTTCGTCACTCGTTTCGGCCAAGCCTACCTTTGTCGCTGTCGGCGACTCTCTGAAGCTCCCATATGCTGACGAGCTTGGCCTTTAGATAAAATACAACGAGGCTTGAAAATGGTCAAGTAGAGGCGTTATGTATAGATTTTCCGCGTCATACGTTTTTAATGCGCGCTCGATTAGATCTTTGGCCGTGATTGTACAAGCAATTTACATCCGACACTCGTACCCGACAAATCAAGCAATGTGAGAAAAATTACCTGCCAGACTACTGAGGTAGTGTGAGATGGGAGAAAAGCAAGAGAAAAAATCAAGGGGGGGAAGGATCACGTGTGAATTCAATGGTTCTGAGTGCTTGCTATGTATCCGTCGACATACAGCCAATATCGCATTTTCTTCCTCTACCATCATCTACACTGTGATTCCAGTATCAGTACACGTGATACGATCCAAAGGGATTGACACAAAAAGATTGATCGCAGACGCAGACTTGTTGCAGCGATGGCGATGCGTTTACCAGAAGATATTTTGCGTGGCTTGGAACAGCTTGAGGCGCAATTTGCAGAGGCGCTGTCGATGCACAGTGCACTGGCCGGTGGGACCCAAGCCATACCAGCGGAAGAAGACCTCTCAAAACGGGGACCTCGAGCTATAGAACAGCTACGGCAGCGGCTGGCGGAGGTGGGTGTTGGGGATGGGGAGGGCGAGTACTTGTCGCAGGCGGCGGCAGCGATCCTGAGAGAGACTCGGGCAGTGGAGGGGACAGTGCAGGAGGTGAAGCTGGAAATGCTGAGAAATGTCCTGGCGCAGACTGTGCGTGGACGCTGCTGCTCTGATAATGGCAATAATATTAATATACATACTCTTTCATCCAGGCCGACGCCGAGCATCGTGATCCGCTCCCGGTTCCGACCGCTCAGCTCCGGCAGGATGCTGCTCCCACCGCCGCACCACGTCGTCACCGGAAGAAACGCAGGCGCTCTCGGCCGGCAGACGCCGACGATTGGGGTGAGATCTCGGAGGGCCTGGGGAAAATTGATGCGAGCTGACAAAGGAATTGTGCAGTCTCTTCTCCTGGTCGTCCCACACCACAGATGGCCAGCCAGCCGTCCCCGTCCCCAGCCGCAAAGGGAAAAAAACCGATGGCTTATCCTCAGCACTCTCAGCAGATTATCCAGTCTCAGCAACAGCAACAACAGCAGCCTCGTTCAGAGCGCGCAGCCTCAAAGGCCCCTCTAGGCTATCAGGCCCCCACCGCTCAGAATCGCCACCCCTCTCCCCCGTCCTCAAACACCAGCAAGTCCAGGAACACAACCCTCCTCAATCAGAAAGGCAAGGCAAATGCCAACAAGATCTGGAGCACCAGCACGACAGAGGAACGCGAACGCATCAAGGAATTCTGGCTTGGTCTCAGCGAGGAGGAACGCAGGGACCTCGTCAAGATCGAGAAAGACACCGTCCTCAAGAAGATGAAGGAACAACAGAAACACTCGTGCAGTTGTGCTGTATGTGGCCGGAAGCGGTTCGTGTCTCTTCCACTTTTTCCTCCTTCCTCTCCTCTTTTTCCCTCGATGGTCAACTGACTTTTTTCCCTCTCTACTTTTTCTTGTTTGTGTGACTTCTGACATGTTTGCTTTTCTCGGTTTCCCTGCTCCAACTGCGATTTTATCTCTTGATCAATATCTGATCGACTTTTGATCTTGCCAAACTACAATAACGACGGCAACTCGCAATTGTTCTTGTCCATTCCTCAATCCCCAAAAAAATAAAAATAGAAATGCAATAGAGGAGGAGCTCGAGGTACTGTATGATGCTTATTACGAAGAGCTAGAACAGTACGCGAACCACCAGCAGCGTTATGTAAATTCCGGTGGCACGATCCCACCACCTCCTGGACCTGGCCCCTTTCCGGGTAGCGTCGAGCTCGACAAGAACGGTGCTGTGGTATCCCACGTACCTCCGAACAACAACGGCGATAGTGACAATAATGTCAGTGCAGGCGGTGGAGGAGGCGGAGGCGGAAAACGTCGCGGCGGTAAGCAACGTCAACAGCCACCCTCTATAAATGGTAGAATAGCGCCCCCGACAGCACATCATGATCATGTACATCTGCACCCTCATCACAACCATCACCACCACAAAGAAAGCGAATTCGAAGACGACGAAGGTGATGTGTATGAAGAGGAGGAAGAATACGAAGAAGAAGAGGAGGAAGAAGAGGAGGAAGAAGACGACGAAGACGAAGACGATGATGGGAGGTTAGTCAATGGCAGGAGGAAAGCTGCACGACAAACACCCGCAAGTAGGAGGGGCCCCATAGGTAAAGGCGAGCGAAGGGTGAATGGAAAGCAGCGTGATGGCTTCAACTTGACAAACTTGGCAGTAAGCGGTGAGTATATCCAGTCCTGCACGTCCATGAGGGATATCCTCTGTAATGCGGATATTGTCCCATTGACGGCATATCTGGTGCTATTTTAGGTCCTGGTAATATCCTAACTGTAGCCGATGATTTGTTGAAAAACGACGGTCAGAAATTTTTGGAGATGATGGAACAACTAGCAGAGAGAAGGATGCAGAGAGAAGAGGAAGCTGCTGCAGATGTGGAGGAGGACAGCGAAGAGGACAGCGAAGATGACGATGGTAGTGATGTGGATGACGGTGAAGATGGAGAAGGTGGAAGTGAAGATGAGGAGGATGAGGAGGATGAAGATGAAGAGGTGGGTGTCTTGTTCGTTCTCTTGATCTCTTTTTTTTTGTGTATGTTGTGCCTTTGGGCGGGATGGGAGAGTGCTGTTACAAGCTATAATGCGCTTCGGTGGATGACTGGTAAAAAAAACAGGCGCCCCCACTCCTCATTTCAACTCTTTCTAGTCCTGTCCGAAATATCAATGATGCTGACTGGCTTTGTCTCATTTTTTCTTCCCTTGCCCCCTTGCTTTCCTTCAACATCAATGTCCCATATCATGGTTCGAACTCGACATGCGCGACGGTATCCTCTCTTATCGTGTTTTTATCTCCCAAATATCAATTATACCGTCAATGTGTATCTTTTGGGTGGCTCTTCCGTGATATATCCTAATCGCTTCGACGAAATCCACAAATTGCTCACTACACCACAACCACTTGTCGCGGTCTCTGATTCTACGTATACGGTCTTCCCTCCCTATGTCCTTTCCTCTCCGGAACCCTCTTTGTCGCCTCCATTGTCACCTTGTTCTTCTCCCACCGCGTTTTCATGCTCATTTCTTTCTACCACTGTGTCTTCTCTTTCTTCTCTCTCTACGTCCTCTGGCGCTTACCCGGTTCTCTACAAATTCCACTATCTCGATCCCAAATTCGTCGCTTCGCTCCGTCCCTCATCTGTCGTGGATATTCCCCCTCCTGAACACGAACCTGCGCTTTCCTGTCGCTACGCTGATGGTACACCACTCAATTTATCTCGTATGATGATGTCTTTTATTCAGATAATGACGGAAGAGCAGAAGATGGAGGAAGGAAAACGAATGTTTTCGATATTTGCAGCGAGGATGTTTGAGCAGAGGGTGTTGCAGGCGTATAGAGAAAAAGTGGCGCAGGAGCGACAGATGCAGTTGTTGAGAGAGTTGGAGGATGAAGATAAGTTGACGAAAGAAAGGGAGCAGAAAAAGCAGAATGCGAATCAGAGAAAGAAGGATAAGAAGCGGTTAGTCTACTTGACTTTTTCTCCGGTTTTTGTGGTCGTTTAGCGTGACCTTTTCTGTTTTTGTTTTTGTTACAATTTTTGCAGGCAGCAGAAACTTGCGAGAGAGGAAGAAAAAGCAGCCAAGGCTGCTGAGAAAGCTGCCGAAGAAGCTGCTGTGAAAGCTCGACAAGCGGCGATTGAGGAAGAAAACAAAAGACGACGGGAGGAGGAACGCGCGAAACGAGAAGCGATGCGTAAAGCTGCGGAGGAAGAAAAGGCGCGTAAAGAGGAGGAAAAGCGGAAGCGTATGCAAGAGGAACGTGAGCGTGAGGCTGCACGTGAGTTGAAGAGGAAAGAACGAGAGGAGAGGTTGAGAGCTGAAAGACGAGAGAAGGAGGAGAAAGAGAGGAAGGTGAAAGAGGAGAAAGAGGCAAGGTTAGCTAAGGAGAGGGAGGAGAAAGAGAGGGAGAAGAAGGAGAGAGAGGAGAGAGAGGAGAAAGAACGTGTTGAGAAAGAGAAGAAGGCGCTGAAGGAAAAAGAAGAGAGGGAAGCCAAGGAAAAATTGGTCGCTCAACAGAGAGTTGTCACTGTTGCCGCTGCAGGCCCCTCGTCGGCAAAACAGGTGGTCCGTAATGTTCCACCGGCTACATCGCCCGTAAAACCCAACAGCAGCGGGCTCGTCGCCTCTGGCTCGTCCCCTGCAGGACTTCAGCGCTCGACAAACACCAGCGTCAACAGTGCGATCAACAACAATCTTCCGATTTTGGCCAAAAAGGGAAG
>Ga0153946_1000324_pt1 | contig 20466 bp, 18 predicted proteins | sample TSNJ030MetaG_FD_104751 | JGI IMG/M metagenome (GOLD analysis project Ga0153946, IMG submission 104751) | Attine ant fungus gardens microbial communities from New Jersey, USA - TSNJ030 MetaG | ecosystem: Host-associated > Fungi > Mycelium > Unclassified | place: USA: New Jersey, Wharton State... | reverse complement strand
TGCGTTTGTACTGTCCGGCGAAGGCCGTGAAGCGGTCATTACGTCGCTGGATCAGGTTGGCGGCATCGACCGGGGGGCCGGTACGAGAATTATACGGTAATATAGTGAATCAACTTTAAAATAGAAAAAAGAAAGAGGAAAAGTTGCTTTACCATGCATTAAATAGTATGACATCGGAATGAGTGTGCAAGCGAAGGAGGTTGATTTCTTGTGAAGAAGATAAGCATGACTTTACAGATCATGATTGCGACGGCGCTTGGAATTTTGGCGGGCTTGCTTTTTGGCGGCGTGCTCCAGCCCATTAAATTTATCGGGGATATTTTTCTTCGCCTCATCCAAATGTCCATTGTGTTGCTGGTGCTTGGCCAGATTGTTGAAGCGGTAGGCAATCTGAATCCCAGGGAATTGGGAAAGCTGGGGGTCAAAACTGTTGTGGTTTTTTTTGCATCCTCTCTTCTGGCGGCTGTCTGGGGCATTGTAATGGGCGTCCTGTTCAAACCCGGAAGCGGTGTGGACATCACGGCGATCTCCAGCGACGCGGCAAACATTGAGGCCGGCGCCATGAGCTCTATTCAAGACACCATTCTCAGCTTTTTCCCCGGCAATATCGTCCAATCCATGGCGGACAATACCATTGTGCACGTGATCGTGTTCGGCATTCTTTTCGGCATCGCCCTGGGGTATATCAGCACCGATGAAAAGAACAGGAAGCTGCTGGATATGATCATTCAGTTCAACAAGGTGATCATCAAGCTGGTCTCCATCGTAATGAAAATGGCGCCTCTTGGCATTTTTGTCATCATTGCCACCACAATCGGCCAAATGGGTATCCAGGTTGTGATTCCACTGGCCAAATATCTGGGGGTATACGCGCTGGGCACGCTGATCTTCCTGGTTTTATGGCTGCTGGTGGTTTGCGCCTATTGCAAGGTGAGCCTTCCCAGGCTTGCGCGCAATATGTTTGATATGTCCATCATGGCGCTGGCCACAACCTCCTCCGCCGTTACGCTGCCCACGGCACTGAAGGACTGCCAGGAAAAGCTGGGTATCGGCGAAAAGGTTTCCAAGCTGGTGATGCCCTTGGGCATGTCCCTCAACAGCAACGGCTCCGCCATGCATATGGCAATAACGATAGTTGCCATTGCGCAAATGTACAACATCGGCTACGGCTGGGATCAACTCGTGTACATTGCCGTATTGGCCACCCTGGCTTCGCTGGCTAACGCGGTGGTGCCGGGCGCGGGACTTGTTTCACTGGCCATCGTTGTCCCCACTATGGGACTGCCATTGGAAAGTATAGCGCTGCTGGCCGGAGTGGAATGGTTTGTGGGTATGCTGCGCACCATTCTCAATGTGGATTCCGACGCGTTTACGGCTATGCTGGTGGCAAAATCGGAAAAACAACTGGATCATCTCATTTTTAAAGGAGCGCGTACATATGTCGAATCTGGAAGTAGTACTTCTGGCAAAGGAACAAATTATTGAGTTGGTCTCCCAAAAGCTCAAGCTGGCCGGCCTGCCCATGGCTCAGGCGTTGCAGGTGGCGGATCATCTGGCCTACGCGGATTCCCTGGGCGTGCATTCCCACGGAACTGTCCGGGTGGAATATTATGCCGAGCGAATTTCCAAGGGCGGCAGCACAATCCATCCCGACATCGTCACCGAGGAGACGGGGCCTTGCTCGGCTGTGGTGGACGGCGACAACGCGGTGGGCTTTGTGGTCGCGAATATCGGGATGAAAAAAGCCATAGAGCTGGCCAAGAAAAACGGCATTGGCATAGTGGGTATGAAGCGCATGGGCCACTGCGGCACCCTGTCCTACTACCTGCGCCAGGCGGCAAAGGAGGAATTGGTGGGCATTTCCATGTGCCAATCCGACCCCATGGTGGTGCCCCATGGCGGCGCCCAGCCCTTCTTTGGCACACATCCCATCGGCTTTGCCTGCTCCACGGGAGACGGCCCGCCCATTGTGTTTGATATGGCGACCACCGTACAGGCATGGGGCAAGGTTTTGGATTCCCGTGCAAGAAACAAGCCCATCCCGGACACCTGGGCGGTGGACGGGGACGGCAATCCCACAACAGACCCCTTTGCGGTCCGCGGGCTGGTTCCCATCGCCGGGGCAAAGGGATATGGGCTGATGATGATGGTGGACATCCTGTCCGGAACCATGCTTGGCGTTCCCTTCGGACATCACATCACGTCCATGTACAAGGGCCTGGATCAGGGCCGCGAGCTGGGCCAGCTCCATATCGTCATAAATCCTGCATATTTTGGGGATCCAAAGCTCTTTACGGAAAGGATCGCCCGAATGGTCGAGGAATTGCATGAGCTGAAACCCGCCCCCGGCTATGAAAAGGTGATTTATCCCGGTGAGCGCTCCGGGCAGGTGGAGGCGAACTACAAGAAAAACGGCATTCCCGTGGTAAAAGAAATCTACGACTATTTGACTTCCGACGCCATTTATCTGAAAAGCTATGAGTTGGGAGATCCCTTTGCGGTAAGAAGATAACGTTAACGTTATGCTACTGCTGCTCCCCTTCTATTTTATACTACAAATTACATCAGCGCAAGGAACATCCCGCTTTCATGGCAGCGTGAAAGCGGGATGATTTATCAAGCCCTGGTATTACCGCGCGCCCAGGTACTGGGCAACGCCTATCTCGTAGAGGTTGTTGCCCTGGGTGTCGATGACGACGGTGGCGGGAAAATCCTTCACCGTGAGGCGGCGTATGGCCTCGGCGCCCAGGTCCTCGTAGCAGACTATTTCGGAGCCGGTGATACATTTTGAAATGAGCGCGGCGGCGCCGCCAATGGCTCCAAGGTACACGGCCCCGTGCTTTTTCATGCTGTCGATGACCTCTGCGGAGCGCTTGCCCTTGCCGATCATACCGCGCAGGCCAAGCTCTATGAGGCGCGGCGCGTAGGCGTCCATGCGGTAGCTGGTGGTGGGGCCTGCCGAGCCGATGACTTGCCCGGGCTTTGCCGGGGTGGGGCCGACATAATAAATAATGGCGTCGGCGATATCAAAGGGCAGCGGCTCGCCCTTGTCGATGAGCTGGACAAGGCGGGCGTGGGCGGCGTCCCGGGCGGTATACAGCGTGCCGTTTAAGAGCACCGTGTCTCCGGCGCGGAGCGAGGCGGCGGCCTCCTTGGTCAGCGGGGTATCAATGCGTATATCCATGTCCTTTTCCTCCTTTTAAAGCGTAACTTGCGCGTGGCGTGTGATGTGGCAGTTGATGTTTACGGCCACGGGCAATCCGGCGATGTGCGTGGGGAATGTCTCGATGTTGACGCCCAGGGCGGTGGTTTTTCCGCCAAAGCCCTGGGGTCCGATGCCCAGCGCGTTGACGCTTTCCAGAAGCTCCTCCTCCATGCCGGCGTAATACGGGTCGGGATTGCGGCTGTCCACAGGGCGCAGCAGGGCTTTTTTGGCAAGGGTGGCCACGCGGTCGAAGGAGCCGCCCACGCCCACGCCCACCACAATAGGGGGGCAGGGGTTGGGCCCCGCCATGCGCACGGTTTCCACGACAAAATCCTTCACGCCCTGCTCTCCGGCGGAGGGCGGGAGCATCACAAGGCGGCTCATATTCTCCGACCCGATGCCCTTGGGCGCAACGGTGATGGAGAGCTTGTCGCCGGGGACAATATCCACGTGGATCATGGCGGGGGTGTTGTCCCCGGTGTTTTTGCGGCGCAGGGGATCGCCCACGATGGACTTGCGCAGGAAGCCCTGAACATAGCCCTGGCGCACGCCCTCGTGGATGGCCTCATAGAGGTCTCCGCCGGTGATATGTACCTCCTGCCCCAGCTCCAGAAAAACACAGGCCATGCCGGTGTCCTGGCAAAGCGGGGCGTCCTCCTCCCTGGCGATATCCATGTTTTCAATGAGCTTGCCAAGGGTTTCCCGGGCGGGGGCCCAGGGCTCGGATTTGTGGCAGGCGTGGATACGCGCCGAAACATCCCCGGGCAAAATATTGTTTGCCCGGATGCACATGGCGCGTATATTCTCGGTTATCAGACTGACAGCAATTTCTTTCAAAACACACAGCGCTCCTTTCTCTTTCAAAAACGGATAAATATACTAATTGACAAACAAATAACAAAATTGTCATTTTTCTATCAATATCGTCAGCTTAAAACCTTGGAGTGGAAAATTTTCAGTTAAAAATGGAAAGTGAATGTATGTGCTGCGGCGAATTTATTTTAAATAACCTTGCGCTTGGCGCAAATACCACAGCTTTCAACCTTCTATTTTACACTGCCAATTTAGAAAAACACTTAAGTTAACGCCATTGCTTCTCGTCTAGTATATTCGATTTGCCTTTGGAAGTCAAACGGTTCGTAGTGAAATTACATGTAAATAGTTCGATGTCCTCCTATAAATTTTGAATATATTAACACTTGATTTCCACACGGCGGTAAACTATACTAATATATGGAAGGGATTGTTTAAATTTTAACGAAGTGAATGTTAAATGTGAAATATTCAATTCAAGATGCGAAAATGCTTGAAGGATGGGGGGCGGATCCGGTGCGGACAACACCGGATAGATGATATGGAATTTTGTTATTATCCCGGCTGCACGCTGAAGACAAAGGCAAAGGACCTGGATACCTGTGCCAGAAGCGCGGCACAGGCGCTGGGCGTGACCATGACGGAGGTGCCCGACTGGCAGTGCTGCGGGGCGGTTTACCCCATGGCGCGGGACGAAATCGCAACCCGGCTCGCCTCTGTGCGCGCCCTGCGCTGCGCCGGGGAGCGCCGTCAAAGCCTGCTGACGCTGTGCTCCGCCTGCCATCACGTCATCAAGCGGGTCAACCACGATATGCACACAGACGCCGATATCCGGGCCAAGGTCAACAACTACATGCGGCCGGACACGGAATACGCCGGGGAGACAAGGGTGGTCCATTACCTGGAGATGCTGCGGGACACCGTGGGCTTTGACGAGCTGCGCAAAAAGGTAAAGGCGCCGCTGACCGGAAAGAAAATAGCCGCCTATTACGGCTGTCTGCTGCTCCGGCCCAGCGCGGTGATGCAGCTTGACGACCCCGAAAATCCCACCATCATGGAGGACCTTATCCGGTCCATGGGGGCGCAGCCCGTGGTGTATCCATACCGCAACGAGTGCTGCGGCGGTTACATAACCATTGAAAACAACGCCGTTGTGGCCGAGATGTGCAAAAACATATTGGATTCGGCTGTGGAAAAGGGCGCCGAGGCAATTATCACCGCTTGCCCCCTGTGCCTGTACAATCTGAAAAAGAATGGAAAGCACGCTCTGCCCGTCTATTATTTTACCGAGCTTTTGGCCCAGGCCCTGGAGGCCGGGGCAGTGGAAGGGGGAACGGTCCGTGCAGGTTAGCGAGAGGGAGATGGCGAAATCCATTCTCCGCATCAGCGGCGTGGACACAAAAAAATGCATGAAATGCGGCAAGTGCTCCGGCGCCTGCCCCGCCTTCGGCTCCATGGATATCCACCCCCATCAGTTTGTCTCCATGGTGGAGGAGGGGAACATCGGCGCGTTGCTGGAATCCAAGTCCCTGTGGAATTGTCTGTCCTGCTTCGCGTGTGTGGAGCGGTGCCCGCGCAATGTGGAGCCCGCCCGGCTCATCGAGGCCGTGCGGCTCATCGTCATCCGCCGCCAGGGGGCAAACCACCTGAAGCCGGAGGAGATCCCCGGACTGCTGGACGCGGACCTGCCGCAGCAGGCCATTGCCAGCGCATTCCGAAAGTACAGCAAATAGGGAGATGAAAATTCATGCAAAGAATCGGAGTATTCGTCTGCTGGTGTGGCAGCAACATCGCGGCCACCGTGGATGTGGCGGCGGTTGTGGAGGCTGTCCGGGGGGAACCGGGGGTTGTCTGCGCGGCGGATTACCAGTACATGTGCTCGGAGGGCGGCCAGTCCGCCATCCGCAAGGCCATAGAGGAATACGGTCTCAGCGGCTTTGTGGTCTGCTCCTGCTCGCCCAGGATGCATGAAGCCACCTTCCGCAAAACCGCCGCCAAGGCGGGCCTCAACCCATATATGGTGGAGATCGCAAACATTCGCGAGCAGTGCTCCTGGATTCACAAGGACAGGCAGTACGCCACGGAAAAGGCCATTATTCTGACGAGAGCGGCGGTGGCGAAGCTGAACCTGAACACGCCGCTGGTGGCGGGCGAGAGCGACGTCATAAAACGCGCGCTGGTCATCGGCGGAGGCATTGCGGGGATACAGACCGCCCTGGACATTGCCGACGCGGGCTATGAGGTGGATATTGTGGAGAAATCCCCCACCATCGGCGGCAAAATGGCGATGCTGGACAAGACCTTTCCCACCTTGGACTGTGCCGCCTGTATCCTGACCCCCAAAATGGTGGACGCCGCGTCCCACGACAACATCAAGCTGTACACCTACAGCGAGGTGGACGAGGTCTCCGGCTTTGTGGGGAATTTCACGGTAAAAATTAAACAAAAGGCGCGCAGTGTCAACAAGGACCTGTGCACCGGCTGCGGCGTGTGCGCGGAAAAATGCCCGTCCAAAAAGGCAAGGAGCGAATTTGACCAGGGCCTGCGGAACCGGGGGGCCATCTACATCCCCTTTGCCCAGGCCATCCCCAACGTGCCGGTCATCGACCGCGACGCGTGCATTCATTTCAAAACCGGCAAATGCGGCCTGTGCGCAAAGGTGTGCGGCGCGGGCGCCGTGGACTTTGGCCAGCGGGATGAAATCGTCACCCGCCAATACGGGGCCATTGTCGTGGCCACGGGCTTTCGGCCCATCGCCCTGGACCGCTTGGGGGAGTACCAGTACGCGCAGTGCGCCGACGTCGTCACCTCCCTGGAGTTTGAGCGGCTGTGCAACGCCGCGGGCCCCACAAAGGGCAAGCTGGTGCGGCCCTCCAACCACGAGCACCCCAAAACCATTGTGTTTGTCCAGTGCGTGGGCTCCCGGGATACCTCCGGCTGCGGCAAGGAGTACTGCTCAAAAATCTGCTGCATGTACACCGCCAAGCACGCCATGCTGGTGCGGGAGAAATACCCCGACACCCAGGTCTATGTCCTCTATATCGACGTGCGCACCCCGGGCAAAAATTTTGACGAATTCTACCGCAGGGCCGTGGAGGAATACGGCGTGCATTACATAAAGGGGATGGTGGGCAAGGTGGCGGAAAAGAATGGCCGCCTGTCGGTGCAGGCCTCCGACCTCATCGCCAACACCCAGATGACCCTGGAGGCGGATATGGTTGTGCTGGCGGCGGCCATCGAGCCGGACCCCACCGCCAGGAGCATCGGCACCATGCTCACCGCCAGCATGGACACAAACGACTTTTTCACCGAGGCCCACCCCAAGCTGCGCCCTGTGGAAAGCCCCACGGCGGGCGTCTTTTTGTCCGGCGTCTGCCAGGGGCCCAAGGACATCCCGGAGACCGTGGCCCAGGCGGGGGCCGCCGCGTCCAAGGTCATCGGCCTGCTCTCCAAGGAGAAGCTGGTGGGCAACGCCTGTGTGGCCGGTTCCGGCGAGACGCTGTGCAACGGCTGCTCGGCCTGCGAAAACGTGTGCCCCTACGGCGCCATTGAATATGTGATCAGGGAGGTAAGCGACCACGGCAAGCGGGAGCTGCGCCGGGTGGCCCAGGTCAACGAGGCCATCTGCCAGGGCTGTGGCGCGTGCACGGTGGCTTGCCCCTCCGGCGCCATGGACCTCAAGGGCTTTACCAACCTGCAAATCTTGGCGGAGGTGGACGCGATATGCCGATAGAGAGAGAATGGGAGCCGCTGATAGTGGCGTTTTGCTGCAACTGGTGCAGCTACGCCGGAGCCGATCTGGCGGGCACAAGCCGCCTGAATTATCCGGCCAACGTAAAGATCATCCGCGTGCCCTGCTCCTGCCGCGTGAATCCGCTGTTCATCCTCCGCGCGTTCCAGAGAGGCGCGGACGGCGTGATCATGGCGGGCTGCCATCCCGGAGACTGCCATTACACCTCCGGCAATTACTACGCGCGCAGGAGAATGACCCTGTTGTTCAGCATGCTGGATTACATGGGGATTGAGAGCGGGCGCACGCGTGTGGAGTGGATTTCGGCGGCGGAGGGAGGCAAATTTGCCGCTGTGATGAACGAATTTGCCGGTGCTATTCACGAATTGGGCGAGAACAGAAGGTTGGGGGATATCCGATGCAAAAATTATCAGAAATGATGCGGGCAAGGGCCGCGGAGCTGCTGGCGCAGGGCGCGGTGGGCCGGGTGCTGGGCTGGAGGTCCGGCGGCCTTGGCTACGATCCGTCCCCCGCTTTTTTTCACAGCGCGGAGCAGCTGCCGGAGCTTGTGTACAACGGATTTTGCGCCGCCAACCTGAGTAAGTATCTCATCAAAGCGGGAGAAAATGACGGCCGGACACTGGTGTTTTTAAAGCCCTGCGACACCTACGGCCTAAACCAGCTTCTCAGCGAGCACCGGATTGACCGGGATAAAACCTATCTTCTGGGCGTGGGCTGCGGCGGAATGCTGGACATGGAAAAGGCCCGGGGCAAGGGCATAAAAGGCGTGGGGAGCCTGGAGGAAGCGGGTGGCGCGGTTGTCTTCCAGACCCTGTACGGGGAGAAGAGCTGCCCCCGGAGCGACCTGCTTTTGGAAAAATGTATCGCCTGCAAGGGCGGGGAGCACATGGCGTACGACGAGCTGCTGGGCGCGGAGGAGACGGCGGCAAACACGGGCTTCGACCGCTTTGCCGGGGTGAACGAGCTGGAGGACATGCCGGCGGGGGAGCGCTTCGATTTTTGGAGGGGCCAGCTCTCCAAGTGCATCCGGTGCAACGCCTGCCGGAACGTGTGCCCCGCCTGTTCCTGCAACCAATGCGTCTTTGACAACGCGCGTTCCGGGGTGAGCGCAAAGGCCAACGCGGACAGCTTTGAGGAAAACCTGTTTCACATCATCCGGGCCTATCATGTGGCGGGGCGCTGCACCGACTGCGGCGAGTGCAGCAGGGTGTGCCCCCAGGGGATCCCCCTGCACCTGCTGAACCGCAAGCTCATCAAGGACATCAACGCCTTTTACGGCCCATACCAGGCGGGGGCGGACCCGGACTCCCTCCCGCCCCTGACCGATTACACCAAGGAGGACGTGGAGCCGGGCGTCGTCACAACGCGAGGAGGTGCCACAGGATGCTGAAGCTTTCCGTAAGCCGGATACCGGAGCTCCTGGCCGCCATTGGCGGCGCGCGCGCTTTGTTTTTGCCCGCCCGCTCCGGCGGCCAGGTCAATTTTACCCGCTGGGACACCGGCGTCGAATATTGTGGGGAGGCGCTGAACACCGTGAAATCCGCCAAGGATTTCTTCTTCCCGCAAAGCGAGAACCTCCTCACCTTTCAGACCCAGGGCAAAAGCATCTCCATCACACCCGGCGGCGTGCCGGAGGAGCCCTTTGTGATCTTTGGAGCGCGCCCCTGCGACGTCCGGGCAATGGATATTCTGGACATGGTGTTCCTCAGCGACCCGCAGGACAGCTTTTACAAGGCGCGGCGGGAGAGCGGCGTTGTCGTCGCCATGGCCTGCAACGCGCCGGAGGAAACCTGCTTCTGCGGTTCCTTCGGAATTGACGCGGCGGATCCCCCGGGCGACGTGGCCGCCTGGATTGTGGGCGATACCTTGTACTGGGACGCGAAGACCGAAAAGGGGGAGGCGCTGACCGGGGAGCTGTCCGCGCTGTTTTCCCAGGCGGACGGGGGGGACCTGGCGGCGCTGAAAACGCACAAGGAGGAGATCGCTTCCATCCTGGAGCGGCTGCCCCTCAGCGACCTGCGGCCCCAAAGCGTGGGCGGTTCCCTCCTGGAGCTGTTTTCCTCGGAGAAGTGGGGGGAATTGAGCCAGGCCTGTCTGGGCTGCGGCGCGTGTACCTTCGTCTGCCCCACCTGCCAGTGCTACGACATTCAGGACTTTAACACGGGGCACGGCGTGCAGCGGTTCCGCTGCTGGGATTCCTGCATGTATTCCGATTTTACCATGATGGCCCACGGCAACCCGCGAACCAGCCGGCTGGAGCGGTTCCGGCAGCGGTTTATGCACAAGCTTGTGTATTTCCCCGAAAACAACGGCGGGCAGTATTCCTGTGTGGGCTGTGGAAGGTGTGTCTCGAAATGCCCGGTTTCACTGAACATTACCAAGGTAATAAAAGCGTTTGGAGTGAAGGAAAATGTGCGGTAATCAAAAGCACGCGGTGGATTTGCTAATTCCCACGCTGGGCGTCGTCACCGGCATCCGCACCGACACGGCGGATGTGAAGACCTTTCGGGTGAACGGCGTGGACGGCGGGGTTTGCTTTGCCCACATGCCGGGACAATGCGCCATGCTCTCCATCCCGGGCGTGGGGGAGGCGATGTTTTCCATCACCTCGTCCCCCACCAACACCGGGTATATGGAATTCAGCATCAAAAAGTGCGGCAGCCTCACCGACTGGCTGCACCAGATGGAGGTAGGGCAGCAAATCGCCATCCGGGGCCCCTACGGCAACGCCTTTCCCGTGGAGACCGCGCTGCGGGGCAAGGACCTGTTGTTCATCGCCGGGGGCATCGGGCTGGCGCCCCTGCGCTCGGTCATCAATTACGTGCGGCATTACCGCGGCCACTACGGCGCGGTGGACATTGTCTACGGGGCGCGATCCAAGGGCGACCTTGTGGACTATGAGGAAATTAAAAATGAGTGGAGCACATCGGAGGGGATACAGGTACACCTGACTATCGACCGCCCCCAGGTGGGCTGGAACGGCCACGTGGGCTTTGTCCCCGATTACGTGAAAGCCCTGGGGTTCGGGCCCCACCGCACGGCGCTGGTCTGCGGCCCGCCGGTTATGATAAAATTTGTACTGGCGTCGCTTTTGGAAATGGGCTTCGCCAAAACCCAGGTGTACACCACGCTGGAGCTGCGCATGAAGTGCGGCATTGGAAAGTGCGGACGCTGCAACATCGGCTCCAAATATGTCTGCAAGGACGGCCCGGTCTTCCGCTGCGACGAGTTGGATCATCTGCCGGACGAATACTAGATTGGAAGAGAGGCACGCGTTATGGAAGATATGGTCAATGTCTTTTTACAGGGCAAAAAATATGTGGTTCCTGCAAGCCTTACAATTATGGGCGCCATGGAATACGCGGGCTACCAGCTTGTCCGGGGCTGTGGCTGCCGCTCGGGCTTCTGCGGCGCCTGCGCGACGATATACCGCATCAAGGGGGACCGGGAGCTGAAGGTCTGCCTTGCCTGCCAGACCAAGGTGGAGGATGAAATGTATGTCGCCACCCTGCCCTTTTTTCCGTTGGTGAAGGAGCGGTACGACATGGAGGAGATCCGCCCCACGGATCAAATTATGATGCGGCTCTATCCGGAGATCTACAGCTGTATCGGCTGCAACAGCTGCACAAAGGGCTGCCCCCAGGAGCTGGACGTTATGCAGTACATCGCCTGCGCCCAGCGGGGGGAGTACGCGGAGTGCGCGGAGAAATCCTTCGATTGCGTCATGTGCGGCATCTGCTCCTCCCGCTGTCCGGCGGGGATCTCCCACCCCCAGGTGGCGCTGCTGGCGCGCAGGCTCACCGGGAAATATCTCGCACCCGAGGCGGCCCACCTGAAAAGCCGTGTGGCCGGGATTGAAAACGGCGATTTTACCGGGCTTGTGGAGAGCTTGACGCAAAAGCCCATTGAGGAAGTGAAGGAGCTCTACAACCACAGGGACATTGAGGAATAGGGGAGGGACGCACATGTTTACACCGGAGATGCGCGCATCGGTCAAGAATGTCGAGGCCACAAGGGAATCGCGAATGGGCGCGGAGCTCCGCAGGATGACCGCGGAGGAAAAGGAAGCCCTGCTGGGCCAATACCACCCGGATTACAAAAAGGACAGCTTTGAGACGCTGCGCGTTGGCCCCAACAAGGGGGACAAGGCCCCGGCGGAGCTGGTGGCCCTCCTCCAGGGGAGCAGCCGGATATTCCGGGAGGATGTGGATTTGACGCGAATCGATTACGATGTGGACGTGCTGGTCATCGGCGGCGGCGGCGCCGGTGCCTCCGCCGCCATCGAGGCCGACGAGAACGGCGCCAATGTCCTCGTCGCAACAAAGCTGCGCCTGGGCGACGCCAACACCATGATGGCGGAGGGGGGGATCCAGTGCGCCGACAAGGCAAATGATTCCCCCGCCATCCACTACCTGGACGCGCTGGGCGGCGGGCACTACGCCAACAAGCCGGAGCTGCTGAAAAGGCTGGTGCTGGAGGGCCCCGGCGCGGTGAAGTGGCTCAACGAGCTGGGCGTGATGTTCGACAAGGAAGCCGACGGCACCATGATCACCACCCACGGCGGCGGGACCTCCCGCAAGCGGATGCACGCGGCGGCGGATTACTCCGGCGCGGAGATCATGCGCGTGCTGCGGGACGAGGTGCTGAACCGGGACATCACCGTGGTGGACTTCACCGCGGCGGTGGAGCTGATTCTCGATGTGGACGGCAGGGCCGCCGGGGCGGTGCTTGCGAATATGGAGACCGGCGAATACCTTGTTGCCAGGGCAAAGACCGTGATTATCGCCACCGGCGGCGCGGGCCGGCTGCATTATCAGGGATTCCCCACCTCCAACCATTACGGGGCCACCGCCGACGGCCTTGTGTTGGGCTACCGGGCGGGGGCGCGGCTGCTCTACGCCGACACCCTGCAATACCATCCCACGGGGGTGGCCTATCCCGCGCAGATATTTGGCGCGCTGGTGACGGAAAAGGTGCGTTCCCTGGGCGCGATGCTGGTCAACGCGGACGGCGAGGCCTTTATGCACCCGCTGGAGACCCGGGACGTCTCCGCCGCCTCCATCATCCGGGAATGCAGTACCAACGGCAAGGGAGTTGCCACGCCGGAGGGCAGCGGGGTCTGGCTGGACACCCCCATGATCGAGTTGCTCCACGGCGCCGGCGCCATTGAGAAGAGAATCCCCGGAATGATGCGGATGTACGCGAAATACGACATCGACATCCGCCGCTGGCCCATACTGGTTTACCCCACGCTCCACTACCAGAACGGCGGGCTGGAAATTGACGCCAACGGCCGGACCCCCGTGGAAAACCTCTTTGTCGCCGGGGAGGCGGTGGGTGGCATCCATGGACGCAACCGCCTCATGGGCAACTCCCTGCTGGACATCATCGTATTTGGCCGGGGCGCGGGGAAATACGCATCCCGGCAGTCCAAGGGGATACGCACGGGCGAGCTGACCCTGGAGCACATCCATCGTTTTGAAAAGGAGCGCCGGGACGCGGGCGTGGAGGACGCCGTCTCCTCGCCGCTGCTCCTTCCCACGTACACCCACAGAAAAGCGTGATTTTTAACAGATGCAGTCGTTTTAATAGAATGGCACGACAAACGCATGAAAATCGAAAAAAGCAGATGAAAAATGAATAATGAATGATTATGGTATCGCCATTCGGCGATGAATTGAATCACAAATGGGGGACTACTGTTTTATTTTAATTCATCCGCCGCAGCGGATTCCACAATTATTCATCATTCATCATTCCTTTTTCATTCATGCGTTTGTCGTAAATAGAATGGCAATATATATTTCCCCAAAGAATAAAATTGTGATATATGTAGAAAGAGGGTCATCAAATGTGCGCAAAGAAAGTACCGACGCCGGAGGAACGGGCAGCGGAGACCAAACGCCTCACCGCCTATCTCGGCGACAAGATGGCTAAGGCCGAAAAGGCCTTAGCGGAGCTGGAGTCCTATACCCAGGAGCAGGTGGACGCCCTGGCAAAGGCCTGCGCCAAGGCGGTGTACGACAACGCGGAGGAGCTTGCCCGGGACGCCGTGGACGAGACAAACATGGGCGTGTACGAGGACAAGGTGGCCAAAAACAAGAACAAGGCGAAGGTAATTTGGTGGTCGCTGCGGGATAAAAAGTCCGTGGGGATCATCGAGCGGGAGCAGGGCACCGGCATTGTAAAGGTGGCAAAGCCCGTGGGCGTTGTCGCCGCCATCACCCCCATGACCAACCCCGTCGTCACCCCCATGTCCAACGCCAGGTTTGCCCTCAAGGGCAGAAACCCCATCATCATAGCCCCCCATCCCAAGGCCATGGCCTGCGGGGTGAAGACGGTGAACTACATGAACGACGCGCTGAAAAAGCTGGGCGCGCCCGAGAATATTGTGCAGATACTGGAGATCCCCTCCATGGAGCTCACCCAGCTGCTCATGCGGGCGGCGGACGAGGTCATCGCCACCGGCGGCATGGCCATGGTGCGCTCGGTGTACTCCAGCGGAAAACCGGCGCTGGGTGTGGGCGCGGGCAATGTACAGTGCCTGGTGGACAGCGGCGTGGATTACGAGAGCGCCGTGAGGATGATCGTTGCCGGCAGGGCCTTTGACAACGGCATCATCTGCACGGGGGAGCAGAGCGTCATCGCGCCCCGGGCCGACTTCGACGCGATCATGAAGCTCTTCGGTGAAAACGGGGCCTATGTGGTTCCCGATTCCCAGCGGGACGCTTTGCGCGACGCCATTTTCCCGGAGGGTGTGATGAGCCGGACCCTGGTGGGCAAAAGCGCCGGTGAGGTGGCCGCCGCCGCGGGCATCCAAATCCCCGGCGGAACCAGGATTCTGGTGGTGGAGGCAAAGGATTTGGAGGACATATTGGGCAGCGAAAAAATGTTCCCGGTCCTCACCTCCTACCGCTACGACAGGTGGGAGCAGGCCATCGCCATTGCGCGGGCCAACCTGGGCAAAATCGGCAAGGGCCACAGCATCTGCGTCCACTCCAACAACAGCGCCCGCGTGGAGGAGGCGGCGCTGAAGACGGAGGTTTCGCGGATTGTCGTCAACCAGAGCTGCGCGTCTTCCGGCGGCGGCAGCTTCCAGAACGGGCTGAATCCCACCAATACGCTGGGGTGCGGGACATGGGGCAACAACTCCATCTCCGAGAACCTCACCTATTACCATCTCATCAACATCTCCCGCATTGCCAATGTCCTGGGGGACAGAACCGCGCCCGCCGACGACAAAATTTGGGCTTAGAAAGGTGAGGTTGCGACTATGAGCAGCTTTTCAGTGAATACGACAATTACCCAGTGCGATTCCTTTCAGAGCTTTTTGAAGGAGTGGGACGTTGGAAAAACCGATTTGATCATCACAAACGAATATGTGCTGGCGCCCCACCTGGGGAAGGCCGCGCCCTGTGACGCGTTGTATCAGGAGAAATACGGCAGCGGCGAGCCCAACGATGAAATGGTGGACGCCATGCTTAAGGCCGCCGGGGACAAGGAGTACAGCCGGATCATTGCCATTGGCGGCGGCACGGTCATCGACATCGCCAAGCTGTTTGTCTTCGGCGGCAACCTGTGCTGCGAGGAGATTTACGCCAAGGGGGCGTCCCTTCCCCGCAAGCGCAAGCTGATTGTCATCCCCACAACCTGCGGGACGGGCAGCGAGGTGACGGGCTTATCCATTATTGAATTTAAGGCGAAGCGCACAAAGCTGGGCCTGGCGGTTCCGGCGCTCTTCGCCGACGAGGCGGTGCTCATCAGCGGCATGCTGAGCACGCTGCCCTATAACGTCTTTGCCTTCAGCTCCATCGACGCGCTGATCCACGCGGTGGAGTCCTGTGTGTCGCCCAAGGCCAACGCGTTCACGCGCTCCCTGGGCAAAACGGCGATTCTGATGATTATCGGCGGCTACAAGGCGCTGGTGGCCGGCGGCAAAAAGGACGCCCTGCCAAAGGATATGCAGGACTTCCTCGTCGCCAGCACCATGGCGGGCGTCGCATTTGGCAACGCGGGCTGCGCGGCGGTCCACGCCCTTTCCTACCCCATCGGCGGCATTTATCACGTGCCCCACGGGAAAGCCAATTACCTGATGTTTGAGGAGGTCTTCGCGGCGTACCGCGAGCTGGGCGCGGACCTCTCCCCTTTGGAGGAGGTGTTGGCCCAGGCGCTGGACTGCCAAGGCCCCGGCGTGTGGAAGGCGTTGTTTGCGCTCCTTGACAACATCCTCAGCCGCCAGCCCCTTGGCGAATTGGGCGTGGACGAGGCCCAGTGCGTTGCGATGGCCGATTCGGTGGTTAAAAACCAGCAGCGGCTTTTGGGGAACAACCCCGTCCCGCTGTCCCAGGATAGGATTGCGGAGATTTACAGGCGCTGCATGTAGAGCACGTGAGAAGAAAGGTGTGCCATATGAACATTCATGAATATCAAGCGAACAGACTGTTCCAGCAATACGGGATTCCCGTGCTCAGCGGCGTTGTCGCCGCGTCCGGGGAGCAGGCCGTTGCGGCGGCGGAAAGCCTCGGCGGCGGGAGCTGGGTGGTCAAGGCGCAGGTTCACGCCGGCGGACGGGGCAAGGCGGGCGGCGTCAAGCTGGCCCATTCCCTGGCCGAGGTGGGGGAATTAGCGGACAAAATGCTCTCCCACCGCCTTGTCACCCATCAGAGCGGGCCGGAGGGAGTGCCGGTGGACAAGGTGTTCATCGTAAACGGCGTTGAAATAAAAAAGGAATACTACCTAGCCCTGGCCCTGGACGCGCAAAACGCGGGACTTATGTTCATCGCCTCCTCACAGGGCGGCACGGAGATTGAAAAAACCGCGCGGGACATGCCGGACGCCATCGCGCGGCAGCCCGTTGACCTCGCCGTGGGCGTAAAGCCCTACATGTGCGCCGCCGTTGCGGAAAAGCTGGGCATTCCCCGGGAGCTGCAAAAGCAGTTTCACCGCATCCTGCTGTCCATGTACCGGCTGTTTACCGAAAAGGACTGCTCCATGGTGGAGATAAACCCGCTGGCCGAGATTTCCGGCGGGCTGGCGGCGCTGGACTCCAAGATCAATTTTGAGGACAACGCTTTGTTCCGCCACCCGGACATTTTGGAGCTGCGGGACGTGGGGCAGGAGGACTCCCGGGAGGTGGAGGCCGCCAGGTACGATCTGAATTACGTGGGTCTCGACGGCAATATCGGCTGCATGGTCAACGGCGCGGGGCTCGCCATGGCAACCATGGATATGATCCAGCACCACGGCGGGGCTCCGGCCAATTTTCTGGATGTGGGCGGAAGCGCGTCGGAGGAGAATATTGCCGGTGCGTTTAAAATACTGCTCTCCGACCGGCACGTGAAGTCCATCCTCGTCAACATCTTTGGCGGCATTATGAAATGCGACGTCATCGCCTCCGGAATTGTGGCCGCCGCGAAAAAAACCGGCGTCCGCGTGCCGCTGGTAGTCCGTCTGGAGGGTACCAACGCCGAAATGGGGAAGAATATTCTCGGGGATTCGGGACTTGCCATTCTGTCGGCGGATACATTTGAAAGCGGCGTCCGGGCGGCTGTCCAAGCCGCCGGGGCATAGAGATGGAGGAAAAGCCATGAGTATATTAATCGGCAGGGATACAAGGCTTCTGGTGCAGGGAATCACCGGAGGCGTCGGCCGCTTTCACACAGAGCAGATGAAAAACTACGGCACCAATATTGTCGGCGGCGTCACCCCCGGAAAAGAGGGGGAGGCGGTTCTGGACATCCCGGTGTTTGGCACCGTGTCCAAGGCCGTCCGGGAAACCGGCGCCAATGCCTCGGTCATCTACGTGCCCCCCAAATTTGCCGCCGATTCCATCTACGAGGGCATCGACGCCGGGCTGGAGGTCATCGTCTGCATCACGGAGGGGATTCCGGTTTTGGATATGGCCCGCATCAAGCGCTATCTGGAGGGCAAGAAGACGCGCCTTGTGGGGCCCAACTGCCCGGGGCTGCTGTCGCCGGGCCAGCGGTGCAAGGTGGGCATTATGCCCGGGAACATCCTGATCCCGGGGCATGTGGGCGTTATTTCCCGCTCCGGCACACTCACCTACGAGGCGGTGGCGCAGCTCACCGCCCAAGGCGTCGGCCAATCCACCGCCGTGGGCATCGGCGGGGACCCCATCAAGGGGATGGGCTTTATCGACGTCCTGGAGCTCTTTGCAAAGGACCCCGACACCTACGGCGTCGTCCTCATCGGCGAAATCGGCGGCGGCGGCGAGGTGGAGGCCGCCCAGTGGATCCGGGACAATATGAACAAGCCCGCGGCGGCCTTTGTGGCGGGGCGCACGGCTCCTCCCGGCAAGCGCATGGGCCACGCCGGAGCCATTATTTCCGGCCGGTCCGACAGCGCGGACGCCAAAATCCAAAAGCTCGGCGCCCTGGGTGTCACCATGGCGCAGACCCCGGACAAAATTGGCGACGCCATGGTGGAGGCGCTGAAAAAGGCGGGGATCTATGAAAAATGCCTGACCCAAAAGACGGGGGCCATGTGCTAAGTGTAATAAAAATGGATGAACATGATGGGAGATTCAGATAGTGAAAAAAGGAAAGAAGGTTTGCATCCTAGGCGCTGGAAATGTGGGCGCAACCATAGCATACACGCTGGTCATTCAGGGAATTGCCTCGGAAATTGTCCTTGTTGATATCAACAAGGACAAGGCAAAGGGCCAGGCTATGGATATCATCCAGGGCACGGCCTTCAGCAAGCAGATCAATCTGTACGCGGGCGGCTATGAAAACGCGGCGGACGCCGACATCGTGGTCGTCACGGTGGGCGTTGGCAGAAAACCGGGGCAAAGCCGCCTGGATCTGGCCCAAAGCAATGTGGATACCATCAAGGAAATGATTCCGTTGGCGGTAAAATACGCGCCGGACGCGGTGTATGTTGTGGTGAGCAATCCCGTGGACATACTCACCTATGTGATCACGCAAATATCCGGACTGCCCCGGCACAGGGTTATTGGATCCGGAACCATATTGGATTCCGCCCGGCTGCGCTCCGCCCTGGCCACCCATGTGGAGCTGGCCACCCAAAATGTTCACGCCTATGTGCTGGGCGAGCACGGTGACACGTCGGTGATCCCGTGGTCCCTGGCCAGCATTGCCGGCACGGAAATTAAGAAATACTGCGAGGGCGCCTGCGACAGCGCCCACAGCCTGACACGCCGGGATTTGGAGAATATTGAGGACGACGTCCGCACCGCCGGCGCCAAGGTCATCGCCTGCAAGGGCTCCACCTTTTACGCCGTCGCGCTGTCGGTACAGCGCATCTGCGAGGCGATTCTGCGGGACACCGACTCCGTGCTCACCGTTTCCAGCCTGCTTCAGGGGCAGTACGGCATCCACGACATATGTCTCAGCCTGCCCTATGTCATCGGCTCACGGGGGATCAAGCGCTGCATTACGCCGCCGCTGACGGCGGAGGAGGAGAGAATGCTGCATATCAGCGCGGACTCCTTAAAATCGGTTCGCGATCTTTGTAATTTTCAGACGGCGCCGACAAGCAAAAAATAACACGTAAACATGAAGAAAGGGGTAATTGGCAATGATGATGACGGGAGAACAGTATATCGAAAGCATTCGGAAGATGAAGATGGAAATTTACATGTTTGGCGAAAGGATTGAAAGCGCGGTGGACAGTCCCATCCTGCGCCCCTCGCTGAATTCGGTAAAGGCCACCTACGATCTGGCCTGGCAGCCGGAGTACGAGGACCTGATGACCACGGTGTCCCACCTGAGCGGGGAGAAAATCAACCGCTTCTGCCACATCCACCAAAGCGCGGACGACCTGATTAAAAAGGTGAAGATGCAGCGGCTCTGCGGCAATAAGACCGCCTCCTGCTTCCAGCGCTGCGTGGGTATGGACGCCATGAACGCGCTGTACAGCACAACCTTTGAGACCGATATGAAGCACAACACCACGTACTACCAGAATTTCCTCTCCTACCTGAAGCTGGCGCAGGACAACGACTGGACCGTGGACGGCGCCATGACCGACCCCAAGGGCAACCGCGGCCTTTCGCCCAGCGCCCAGGCCGATCCGGATTTGTACCTGCGGGTGGTGGAGCGCCGCCCCGACGGCATTGTGGTTCGCGGCGCCAAGGTACACCAGACCGGCATGTGCAACTCCCACGAGGTCATTGTCATGCCCACTGTGGCCATGAAGCCGGAGGACAAGGATTACGCGGTTTCCTTCGCGGTACCCGCGGACACCAAGGGAGTCTTTATGATTGTGGGCCGCCAGAGCTGCGACACCCGCAAGCTGGAGGGCTCCCCCCTGGACATGGGCAACTGCGAGTACGGCGGCATGGAGGCCCTGGTGGTCTTCGACGACGTGTTTGTGCCCAACGAGCGGATCTTCCTGGACGGCGAGACGGACTTTGCCGGAATGCTGGTGGAGCGGTTTGCCTCCTACCACCGCCAGAGCTACGGCGGCTGCAAGGTGGGCGTGGGCGACGTGCTCATCGGCGCGGCGGCCCTTATCACCGACTACAACGGCGCGGCCAGGGCCAGCCACATCAAGGATAAGCTCATTGAAATGACCCACCTCAACGAGACCCTGTATTCCTGCGGCATCGCCTGCTCCTGCGAGGGGCACAAGACCCTGTCGGGAAATTACTACGTGGACGGGCTGCTCGCCAATGTCTGCAAGCAGAATGTCACCCGGTTCCCCTATGAAATTA
>Ga0153946_1000323_pt1 | contig 20501 bp, 14 predicted proteins | sample TSNJ030MetaG_FD_104751 | JGI IMG/M metagenome (GOLD analysis project Ga0153946, IMG submission 104751) | Attine ant fungus gardens microbial communities from New Jersey, USA - TSNJ030 MetaG | ecosystem: Host-associated > Fungi > Mycelium > Unclassified | place: USA: New Jersey, Wharton State... | reverse complement strand
CGGAGTTAAAATCATCACAATGGATATTGACTGCGCCGGTTCCGACGCGTTTGTCGCCTCCAACAACGTCCTTGTCGGCGAAATGCTCGGCGACTACATCATTGAGCAACTGGGCGGCACAGGCAAAATCGCCATCATCGACGGTATCAGCGTGACATCCCTGAAGGACCGCTCCGAGGGCTTCCTCGGCAAAATCGCCGCAAGCGACATTGAAATCGTGGCCGAGCAATACGCGGCTATGGAGCGTTCCACCTCCCTGGAAGCTGCGGAGACTATCCTTCAGGCTAACCCTGACATCAAAGCGTTTGTCGGCGTAAACGAGAACTCCGGCATGGCTATTCTCAGCGCGGTAACAGCGGCAGGACGCCTCGATGATATCATCATCACCACCGTCGATGCAACCAGCGAAAACTTAGCGGCAATCCGCGATGGTAAAGTGGAGGTCGGCGTCTCCCAGAACCCGTACCTGATGGGCTATCAGGCGGTAGAGCAAGCTGTCCGTATGAAGAAGGGCGAAAATGTTGAGAAGTTTGTAGAGGTCGAGGTCTCCTACATGACCAAGGAGAACGTGCAGGAATTCATCACCCGCGAACAGGGATACGGAGTGGAAATCGAATAGCTGCAACAACAGTTGGGAAAAGCCGCCTGCCACACAGGCGAGGCGGCTTTTCCGTGTTTTTCTATAGCTACATACCTAAAAAGAGGTGAATTTATGGCTCAAACCATAGTACAGATGGAGGGAATCTCCAAATACTTTGCGGGGATTAAGGCTTTGGACGGCGTTCAAATTGACCTGAAAAGAGGCGAGGTTCATGCGCTGATGGGGGAAAATGGAGCCGGAAAATCCACCCTAATGAAGATTATGACCGGCGTTTATATCCGCGATGAAGGCATTATGCGCATCCTCAACGATGTCTCCGGACAGCTTGAGGAGGTAGAGGTCAAGACCCCGCTAAAGGGACAGCGGCTGGGTCTTAGCATGGTATTCCAAGAGCTTAACCTCCTCGAAAACATGTCAGTTGCCGAAAATATCTTCCTCGGGCGCGAGCCTGTTAAGCCGGACTACCGCTTGGACAGAAAACGGCTGCGCGAGATGGCGGCGCGTGAGCTTGAAAAAGTAAAGCTGGACATAGATCCCGACACGCCGATCTCTGAACTCAGCACCGGTCAAAAGCAGTGCGTGGAGATTGCTAAGGCGCTTTCGTTTGAGGCGCGTGTCGTAGTGTTCGACGAACCGACCGCAAGCCTCTCAGAGCGGGAATCCCAGACGCTTTTTGAACTCGTTCGGGAATTGAAAAGCAGGGGCATCTGCATTGTCTACATCTCCCACCGTATGGAGGAGGTGTTTGAACTTGCCGACCGTATAACCGTGTTCCGCAATGGTCAGTACATTGGCACAATACCCAATGAGAACATCACCGAGCAGAGCCTAATCAAGATGATGATAGGCCGCGAGTTGAGCCGGAACTTCCATAGCGTGGCACCCGTTGATCGCGGCGAGCGGGTCCTGTCGGTGCGGAACGTAAAGGTGTTTCCGAAATCCGCGCCGGTAAGCTTCGACCTGCACAAGGGTGAGATTCTGGGCTTCTTCGGACTTGTCGGGGCGGGGCGTACGGAGCTTACGCGGATACTGTTCGGAATCGACCCAATCGGCGAAGGGACGCTTACCATCCACGGACAACGGCGGACGATAAAAAGCCCCCGCGACGCGATAAACTCCGGCATCGGCCTTGTCCCCGAGGATAGAAAAGGTCTTGGGCTTATCCTTGGTATGAGTATCAAGGACAATATGCTGATATCAAAGCTGGGCCAACTCAAAAGCGCGATACTCAACACAAGTGAGCTTAAAGATATTACCAGCGGCTACAAAAAAGGCCTCGGCATCGTAATGCGGGACGAGGGGCAGCCTGTAAAGGATTTAAGCGGCGGCAACCAGCAAAAGGTGGTCATAGCCAAATGGCTTGCGATGACACCGGATATCCTGATTATGGATGAGCCTACCAGGGGCATCGATGTTGGCTCCAAGCGGGAAATATACAACCTCATACGCCGCCTTGCAGACGAGGGCAAGAGTATCATCATGATATCATCTGAGGTGACGGAGATTATACAAATCAGCGACCGCATAATCGTCATGCATGAGGGTGAGATATCCGCGGAACTGGATATGGAGCAAGCAACTAAAAATAATATCGTGCAGGCGGCATTCGGGGGGACTAAAGAATGAAGAAAATAAATCTCAAAACTTTTCGGGAGTTGCTTCTCATCGGCGTTGTGATCCTTTTGTGTATCATGTGGACGATGATGAACCGCCAGTTTCTGACCGTCAATAATATAACAAACATCCTCCGGCAGGCCTCATACACCGTAATTGCCGCGGTGGGGATGACAATGGTTATCATCATCGGTGAAATTGACCTTTCGGCGGGTTCCCTGGTCTGTGCATCGGGGCTTGTGGGCGCGATGGTTTGCAAAAATACCGACAGCGTATTCTTGGCGATTCTCGCGGCAATTGCAGTGGGAGCCGCGGTCGGACTGATGAACGGAATCCTATGCGCAAAGGGCAAACTGCCCGGCTTCATCGCAACGCTGGCAAGCATGACCATTCTGCGCGGGTTTGCCTACATCATCACCGGCGGCAACTCGGTCGTCTGGACGAACACGACTTTCACTGCCATCGGTACCGGTTATGCCGGGCCGGTACCCGTCCCGGTTATCATCATGATATTTGTCGTGGTATTTGGGATATTTCTTACATCAAAGCTTCGGTTCGGGCGCTATATTTATTCTGTGGGCGGAAACGCCGAGACAAGCCGATGGTCAGGCATTGCGGTAGACAAAGTGAAAATTATCGTTTTTACCATTATGGGGATTCTGACCTCGATTGCGGGGCTTATCATTACGGCACGGCTCGGCTCGGGGCAGCCATCGGCCGGCACAAGCTTTGAGATGGACTGCATCACGGCGGCTGTTGTAGGCGGCACCAGCATGTCGGGCGGCAGAGGTAAAATAATGGGAACCGTAGTCGGCGTGTTGCTGTTGACCGTTTTGACCAACGGCATGACGCTCGTCGGAATCAACACATACTGGCAGCAGGTCTTCAAAGGCGTTATCATAGTGGTATCCGTTTTCGCGGACATGCACAGCAAAAAAGCGTAATAATGATTTGCCAATATCACAATAATTCGAAATGAATCTGATTGTATCGGTTTACCGGAGCATAAGTTATCGGTAAGCAAAGCGCGGCGGTGTATATCTGCCGCGCTTTGCTTATACTGAACACTGATTAAAAACTGAACCACCACCGGCTGAAGCCGGTGGGTTCGGGTTGGCGGCTGAAGCCGCCTAAAGTACGGGGAAAGCCCTCCCCCGTTAGCTTTGCTTAAGGTGCGTTGCGAACACGCAGCGTTTTATCCATGTGCAGTGCAGGGTTAACCTAAAGGCGTCGCCTTAAGGCGAGGGCTTTAACCCCAGTATACAGACAGTGATAATAAATTAATTTCTGACCACTAAAACGGGAAAAAAGAGCGGCCACAATCAATTATCGGTCGATTGAAATGTTCTGGAAATATGCCCATCAGTATGGTATAAATGACACGTCTGTTAATTATTCTTATCTGCGCTGTCCGGTTTTCAGGTGGATGGATTTGAAAATTTATATAATATGCAAAAGGTATGGTCATAGATATGAGAACAAAAGACAGTGAGCATCAGATAATGTATGTTCGGCATATGTCAACAAGCTTATTGAATGGGGACGTGAGCATCGAGCCTTAATTGAGGAAACTATTATACTAATTCTATATCACTATTTGCAACCCCTCCCCAAATCATTTCAAGATACTCAGCCACTTCATCATGAGTAATATTCTTGTGGTTGACAGATAGATAATTCATCAGTGACAATACCGCGCCAAATACAAATTGCAGTATCAACTTTACCGGCAAATCCCGAAATATTCCCTCTGCAATACCACGTTCTACCAAATTGAAAAACGTCACAAAAGAATCGTTGACCTTTTCCCGCATCTCACCCGACAACTCCGGAGCATCTGTGAATTGATCATTGAACCGCGCATGAAGTCGATTCTCCAGATAGTACTGAATCAGTCGGCCATACAACAGCAGGAATTGTTCCTTTACTGTTTTTATATCATGGAATTCATCCATGCCCTGTTGGATGAATTCCAATTCCTTCATCTTCACTGAAAAAAAGGCTTCATCCACCAACTCGCTTTTGCTGCTGAAATAGATGTATATAGTACCGACCGATACACCCGCATGCTTGGCTATCTTTGACATGGAACTTGCTTGGATACCATTACTGGTAACCAGATCTACCCATGCATTTATAATTTGTTCTCTTTTATCCATTCTTCTCCTATCCTAAAAACAATCGTTAGAAAGCAGGCCTTCCTAACGATTGTTTTTATGCCCTATTTTATTATATTATATCTCGGACAGGAAGAAAAAGCAACCTCAATATCAGTTCATACTATACAGGCTTTTTTGGAAATCTTCCATGGTTTGTATTAAAACATAATCGCGCTCAAGCATTCGATGACTACAGCCTGTCAGCATCTTGCGAGTTTCGTCATACGCTTTTTCTCCAATTGTATCTTTGGACTTCTCAACAAGCTTGCGTAGTTCAATCGAGATTCGGCGTAACGCATTGTTCTCATCTGTGAGAGATTCATAGCTGCAATAGATATCACGCTTAGGTGCTTGGATTTGCTCCTGTTCCAGCTTTAGCAGCTCAGGCTGTATCGAATTCACTTGAACCGATTTCAGCCTGCCGATAACGGCATTGATGGTTGCTTGCATATCCTCGTTGGAATCCACAAGCGTCTTGTTCTCATGCTTGGATCTCAACGCCAGATGTTCAGCAAGCGCACCAATGATACGCCCTGAAAAAATGGGCTGAGGGGCAGATAGATCCGGCACGATGAGCGTATCCAATGTAATCCTGATCGCTTCAAGAAGCCTCTCGCTAGACGGTAGCATAAAATTTCCCCTCTTCAAGTATTTGAATCTTACTAAAAGCTTTCCTCATTTCCAGCGTACCGAATAATGCACCGGAATATCCGCTGAAAACGCTTGAGGTGTTTCCGGATACAAACTCGTTCAGCGCAATTGTGGTTATTACCGCCAACCGGAAATTCCAAAGTGCCCGGTAATAATCAATGCTTTTTTGATTGATCTTAATGCCGGAATACTCCTCATAATACTGATAGAACTCTTCCGTAGTCATTAGGGTTTCCGTGGTTTCACATTTCCCAAGGAACATCCCGATCTCATCCATTGGGTCGCCAATATGCGCCATTTCCCAATCGATGCATCCGGTCAGGCGGTTGCCCTCATACATGAAGTTGCCGGGCCCCGGGTCGCCCCATAACAGGGAAATCCTGGCGACATCGGTCGGTTTGTTGGCTTTCAGCCAGAGCACCACCTCTTCAAACGCCGGGTCGGGGAACACCGAATGTGCCCGATAAAGCTCTTCCCATTTCGCAATCTCTCTCTGGGCGCAATCTACGCTGGATGTAGGGATACCCAGAAAGGCGAGCTTTTTAATGTCCACCAAATGGATTTTGGCCATATTTTCAACAAGCTGTCGGGCAAGTGTTTTCCGCAGCTCCGGGTCCTTGCGAAAGGCGGTGCTGGACGTCGTTCCCGGCAAGCGCTCCATAACATAAAACTGATCGCCCAGCCATTTTTTATCATTTTCCGCCCAATATACTTTGGGGGTTTTAATATCGGTATCCATGAGCGCTTTTAAAATCTCAAACTCGGCCATTTGATCAGACGCATCCGACAGGGTTCCGGCCGCCTGATGAATTTTAAACACCATGCCCAGCTGTTCTTCCTTGTTCTTCTCTACCCATTTCAGGTCGACAAGAACCGTCAATCCGGAGGCACCGCCTGCCAGTACCGTCGCTTTCAACACCTGCGCAGTCGGATTTTTGGATTGAAGATAGGCCTCAATTTTTTCCTTCATATTAGTTTTTTCCTTTTATTAAGAAGTTCAGTACATCATTGTCTAGGCTTTCATCCCATTTGCCGATATATGGCCTGCCATCCCAGGTGCCTCTCGCGGTAGATGATGCGGTAATATTGTTGTAGGGGAATAGAATGGGGAGATATCCCACAATGTCGATATGCACCTCATGCTTATCATTATCTTCATCTGTGACAACTGCATCCATATGAACCGGGCGCCATTTGTTGGTATCGCGCGTTACTTCAAGATCAAATCTGCGCACCTCTTTGGCGACACCGTCTTTTAAAATCCAGCTGGTTGGGAGGAATTCCGCATCCTCCACTTGTGCGGAAAAGGTCGGTTTTGCAGTCGATCCCAGTTGCAACGTTTTCTGATCAAATCCAAAGATACCAAACGCGTTTTTCTCATCCAACACACCGGCAATATAGTCGAAGGAGGGGCCTTTTACGACAGGCGCGTCGTTCCGGGGCGCCCAGCCGCGATCGCGGATGTTGTATGTATCGAAATCAAATTTCTCAGCGCGCAGCTTTAAGGTCCCCTGTACACGGCCAACCTGATCAAAATGGTTGTCTGTGATCCACGGGAAACGCTGGGACACGGCGGTCCAGGTAAAATGAACCTCGGTATCTCTCGCCTTATCCACAAAATCAATCTGATATTTTTCGCCCGGAATAATTGCCCTTACCCCCAAGCCGTTGATAAATGTAATGCCTTTCTCATCAAAATCCTGTCCCTTAGGAATAGGCGCCCACATACGGAAGTCTATATACTCGGCGGCAGCCTGGGTCTCCTTGATACCTTCCCAGATTGCAATGCCTTCCCAGGCAACGCCTGCTGTCATCCTCATGTGGATATATGGCCATATCATAATATGTCTGCCGGGCGTGGGCTCCAGATGGGTAACCCCAAACCATGAGGTTTCGATCCAATCCCAATTGTCGGTTTGAATTGGATGGATTAGTTCATCCTTGTTGGTGATCATGGAGTTCTCGAATCTTGCTGACATTACATTCATCCTTTCTTTCTGTATGGCAAATGATATTTGTGGAGGACGACTGGGCAGCCGAGTCCCCTCCGGTAAATGAATGTTCATTCATTTACCTATAGATTATCATAAACTGATCTCATTTACAATATCTAAGCAATAATTTAGCGAATTTTATAACAACCGGCTAATTTATTTATTCATTTTTACAATATAAGGTTTGTGAAAGCTATGCTTCCATTATTTTGAAAGTGTGCATGGCTTTGGGCGTAATTTATTGATGAAAAATGCAATTTGCTTATGTCGCTCATAAAACATCAATCAAACAAAGATTTTACATTTACAGCCACTCAAGTATCGCCAAACAAATAGTGTTTGTGTATCTAAAGTAGTATCGACAGATTTTTATTGGACAGAAGAAACCAAATCTAAATGCGCATATCGAATATAATAAGCATTCGTGACGCAATCGCTAAAATCGTTCTTATGCCGTAATTAGCGGAATTAACCACAGCCGGTCTGCGCGACGAGGAAATCACGGGCGAGGTTTGGGATGGACCGAACTCCCTTATGTCGGCGTTATACTGAACACTGATTAAAAAGTGATAATAAATTGCGAGGATATTTTTGGACCAGCTAGGAAGACGACGCAGGCGGGCTGTCGCCCGGCAAGGAGGATGACAACGCTGGACGGAAAATAGACCGCAAGTTATGTCGCTTTTTAGTCAGTGTTTAGTATTATGCACTGCATGCCCGGCAACCGTTTACGCTTGAAAGCACACCTCACTGCAGGAAACAAGGGTGTGTTTTTTAAGTTGCGATTCGAACAACGTTCGGATTTTTTTGAAGGTTTCTAATGCGAATTAGTATAAGCGGCAGGTTTCCATTGCATTCCGCAATTTTTAGGATTATAATGGAACAAGATTATTGATGTGTTTTTCACAATATATACTGTAGAGAGGATGTTTGAATAATGTTAGTAACCGCAAAGGAAGTGCTGGATCACGCCAACAAGCACGGCTACGCCGTGGGGGGCTTCAATGTGAGCAATATGGAGGTGCTGCAGGGCGTCATTGCCGCCGCCGAGGAAGAGCGCGCGCCTGTTCTCATTCAGACCTCCCAGGGAGCCCTTAAATACGCGGGCGTGGAGTTTCTCTCCCAGCTGGTACAGCTGGCGGCGCGGAAAACCAAGGTTCCCGTGGCGCTGCATTTGGATCACGGCACCAGCTACGAGGTGATTATGAGCTGTATCGTCAACGGGTGGACCTCCATCATGATCGACGGCTCTCACTATCCCCTGGAGGGAAATATCGCTGTGACCCAGGAGATTGTCAAGATGTGCCACGCGGTGAACATCTCGGTGGAAGCGGAGCTGGGAAGGCTGTCCGGCGTGGAGGACAACATCTCGGTGAGCGACAAGGACGCTATGTACACAAACCCCGCCGAGGCCCGGCAGTTTGTGGAAGAAACCGGGGTGGATTCCCTGGCCATCGCCATCGGCACCGCCCACGGCAAATACAAAGGGGAACCCAAGCTGGACTTTGACCGCCTTGACGAGCTAAAAAAGCTGCTGGCAATGCCGCTGGTGCTGCACGGTGCCTCCGGCGTCCCCGAGGACAGCATCCGCCGGGCGGTGAGTCTGGGTATCAATAAAATCAACATCGATACCGATTTGCGTCAGGCCTACGCCGACGGGATCAGCGGCGTCTTTGCCAAAAAGCCCGAGGAATACGACACCCGCTCCCTATGCGGCGCCGGCCGGAAGCTGGTGCAAGAGGTTTGCGCCGGAAAAATCCGCATGTTCGGCTCCAGCGGCAAGGCGTAAGGCATATTTGGAATTGGGTTGTTCCCCCGCCAAGGGGGACACAGCGGCAAAATTATCTGCAACGATGATTAAAAGAACATATAGTAATTCAACTTCAAAATAATAGTATTTTGAAGTTGAATTACCGAATGGGAATCAACTTTTTCCTCTTTCTTTTTTCGATTTTAAAGTTGATTCACTATACCGGCTAGAAAAAGGATTGCCTCCTGTGGCAGTCCTTTTCTCTTTTCAGCCGGTAAATTGAATATGAAATTTACCAACCTTCGGTTGTTTTTTACAAAATTGAATGGTAGTATTATATCGGCTGATCGTATGAAAAATATATCCAGTTGCCGCAGTAAAAAATATTCCAAAAATTTCTTTACGGAGGTGATCCTGTGCGAAGGTGTGGTGTGCTGCTGCCGCTGTTTTCCCTGCCCGGCCCAGACTGCATCGGCACCATGGGCTCGGAGGCGCGGGCCTTCGTGGATTTTTTGGCCGGGGCCGGTCAGAGCGTGTGGCAGGTGCTGCCCCTGACCCTGCCCGCCCGGGGAAACTCCCCTTACTCCGCTGTCAGCGCCTTTGCCGGAAATCCCTGCTATATCAGTTTGGAGCCACTGGTGGACAAGGGATATTTGCAGGCGCGGGATTGCCTCCCCCTGGGGGACAGCCCGGAGGGGCGCGTGGATTATGACGCCTGCCGGAAGAAAAAGCTGCCGTTGCTGCGCCGGGCCTTTGCCGCCGCGCGCGGTCCGGAGAACCGGCAAATTGAGGAATTCCGCCGCGGGCACAAATATTGGATAGAGGATTTTGCAAGCTTCATGGCGGGGAAGTGCGTTTCCCCGGTCGCCGGCAAAACAGAGGGGCCGCCGGAAGCGGAGGAAAGGGCTTTCTGGGTGTATACCCAATACCTGTTTTTTGACCAGTGCCGCTTACTGTGCCGGTATGCCCGGCAGCGGGGGGTGCGCCTCATGGGGGATATCCCCCTCTATGCGGATGTGGAAAGCGCGGATGTGTGGGCCCATCCCGAGCTCTTTCAGCTGGAGCCGGACACGGGCAGGCCCCTGGCGGTGGCGGGGGTCCCCCCCGACGCCTTCTCCCGGGAGGGACAAATCTGGGGCAATCCGCTTTATGACTGGAAGGCGCTGAAGAAGACGGGCTACCACTGGTGGATGGAGCGGCTGCGGGTGTGTGCGCTGCTGTACGACAGCGTGCGCATTGACCATTTCCGGGGGCTGGCGGAATATTACGCCATTCCCGCCGGGTCCTCCACCGCCCGGGGAGGACATTGGGAGGAGGGCCCCGGGGAGGACTTTATACGCCGGCTGAAAGCACTTCCCTGTGATTTTGTGGCGGAGGACTTGGGGCATCTGACCCCCGGCGTGACCAGACTGCTGCGGCAGAGCGGATTTCCGGGCATGAGGGTGTTGCTCTTTGCCTTTCACCCCGGCGAGGAATCCTCCTATCTTCCCCACAACATGGTGCGGGACTGCGTGGCGTATATCGGCACCCACGACAACGACACCGCCCGGGGCTGGATGGAGACGGCCCCCGCCTGCGAGACCCGCTTCGCGCGGCGATACCTGCGCCTCACCCGGCGGGAGGGGTACCATTGGGGCTTTATCCGCGCCCTGTACGCCAGCGTAGCGGACAGCGCCATTGTGCAGATGCAGGATTTTTTGGGATTGGGCAACGAGGCCCGCACCAACATTCCCGCGGTTCCGGAGGGAAACTGGGAGTGGCGGATGTCCCCGGGATATTCGGAGGATGGACTGGCAAAAAAAATTAAAGCCATGGCACGGCTGTATGGGAGGCTGCCAAAATGAAGCATGCGGCGTTATTACAGGATTTTGAAGAGCGGCTAAACCACCTGACCACAGACGCAGCCTGTACGGTGCACGACTTGCACCGCGCCCTGGGCGACGCTGTGTTGCGCGATTTGCAGCCCGAATGGGAGCGGTGTGAGCAGAGACGGCAACAAAACCGCCGGGCTTTTTATCTCTCCGCCGAATACCTTGTGGGACGGGCGGTGCACAACAACCTCATGTGTCTGGGCGTGTTGGAGGAGATCCGGGGGATATTCCGCGTCCACGGGCATTCCCTGGAGGATATGGAGCAAATCCCCGACGCCGCTCTGGGCAACGGGGGGCTGGGCAGGCTGGCGGCCTGCTACCTGGATTCCGCGGCCACCACAGGCGTTCCCCTGGACGGCTATGGCATCCGCTACCGGGACGGCTTGTTTCGGCAGACCATCGTGGACGGCTGCCAGCGGGAGGAGCCGGACAACTGGCAGGAGGGGGGAGACCCCTGGTCGGTGCGCCGGGAAGAGGAATCGGTGATTGTTCCCATGGGAGAGGGGGATGTGCTGGCGGTTCCCTACGACACCCCGGTGCTGGGGTATGGCAACGGCAACGTGTGCACCCTGCGCCTGTGGCAAAGCGAAAGCGTTACCCGCTCCCGCTCCGCCGCCCAACCGGGGGAGTGGGAGCGGGCCGCCCGGCTCTCGCAAAACCTGTACCCCGACGACTCCACCCGGGACGGCAAGCTGCTGCGGCTGAAACAGCAGTACTTTCTTTGCAGCGCATCGATGCAGGATATGGTGCGGCGGTATCTCCGCACACACGGCGACGGGTTGTCCGGCTTCGCCGGCGCCTGTGCCGTGCAGCTCAACGACACCCACCCGGTGGTTGCCATCCCCGAGCTTATCCGCATCCTGACAGCCGATTACGGATTTTCCTTTGCGAATGCGCGGAATATCGCCAAAAAGACCTTTTTTTACACAAACCACACTCTGCTGCCGGAGGCCCTGGAGGCCTGGGATATCGATATTTTCCGCGACGCGCTGCCCGCTGTCTTTAAAATAGTGGAAATGCTGGAGGACAGCCTTATCTGCGAGCTGTCCCAAAGGGAAATCGAATTGCCCCAATTTACACCCTATAAGATCCTCGGCGGGGGCAGGGTGCACATGGCAAACCTAGCCGTATACATGTGTGGCCGGGTCAACGGCGTGTCGCAAATCCACTCCGGTATTGTAAAGGACACGTTGTTTGCCCACTGGGATGCGCTGTCCCCCGGCAAAATCTGCAATGTCACCAACGGCGTAACCCAGCGCCGCTGGTTAAAGCTGTGCAATCCGGGATTGTCGGGGCTGATCACCGAGCTGTGCGGCGAGGGATGGGAGAGGGAGCTCACAAAGATAGGCGCCTTGCGCGATTTCGCCGGGGATCGTGGCGTTCTGGAGCGGTTTGGCGCCATCAAGCAAGACAATAAGCGGGAGTTCTGCCGCTATCTGGAGCAGCGGCACGATATTCGGCTGGACGAACACCTTGTATTCGATGTACAGATCAAGCGGTTTCATGAGTACAAGCGGCAGCTGCTCAATATCCTTTCGGTGCTGGATCTTTACTTTGATCTAAAGGATGGAGAGTTGCCCGGCTTTGTCCCCACTGCCTTTCTTTTTGGCGGCAAGGCCTATCCGGGATATGTGCGGGCCAAGGCGATCATCAAGCTCATTGGCGAGGTGGCGCGGCTTGTGGACGGCGAGCCGGCTGTGAAAGACATGCTCCGGGTGGTCATGGCGCCGGATTACAACGTGTCGGTGGCCGAAAAAATCATTCCGGCGGCGCAGCTCTCCCAGCAAATATCCACAGCGGGAACCGAGGCCTCCGGCACCGGGAATATGAAGCTGTCCCTCAACGGCGCGGTGACCGTGGGGACCTACGACGGCGCCAATATTGAGATTTTCCGCGACGCGGGCAGCGAAAACAATTACATATGCGGCGCCCGCGTGGAGGAACTGCGCGAAATCGCCGACAGCTACGATCCCCGCATCCTCTGCGGGAAGTCCCCACGTGTGCGGCGTGTGGTGGACGCCTTGGTGGACGGAACCCTGCGGGATGACGGGACAGGGTGGTTTCAGGAGCTGCATGCTTCTCTCCTGGAGGGCGCCCCCTGGCACCGCGCGGATAACTACTTTGTGCTGCAGGATTTTCTATCCTACTGCGATACCCGCCGGAGGGCTATTGCGGACAGCGCGGATTCTATGGCGTTTTGGCGCAAAGGGCTGCTGAATACAGCCGGATGCGGCGCTTTTTCCAGTGATCGCGCTGTCTTGGAGTACGCCGCCGCAATTTGGAATGTCGCAACGGAGTAATTTTGCATATACTGGAAATGAAAAATATAAATTCACCCCATAGCACAGAAAAGTGCCAGGCAAATTGAGACGGTCTTGGATTTTCGCTTCAGAAAGTCGGGCAATTCCTCCCAATTACCTGTTGGGTAAAGTGGCTAAACACCCGGTATTACATAGTATGTAATACCGGGTGTTTTCTGTTATCCTGGAAACAGCCTGCTGTGAAATACGCTTTCCAATACAATTAGGGGGGATAGCCGAGGAGGTGGCAGGCGGAAGGGCCTTGCCCATGAACAGCCTCCTTGGCCCCGATTCTCTCCATATTATAGTGAATCAACTTTAAAATCGAAAAAAGAAAGAGGAAAAAGTTGATTCCCATATAACCGCAGAAACGGCTTTGGTCATTTCTGCGGTATTGTATATTCGCGCTGTGAATTCGATGAGTGCCAGTACATAAATTCGGATCACAGTATCATTTGCCAAGAGTAACAAACTAATTGATTGTTGGAAGTAAATATTGTACAATATTCTTACACGGTTCTGCCGATGTCAAAACCCTCGTGTACCGCATTGAAGATTTTTCTCGGTTTAAGATTATCGCCAATCACCGTATACTCCACAAGGCCGTCCAGATCAACGACAAGCTGATTGCTGGAAACATATCCCGATGCAATTACAACAGCATCACAGGGGATTTCTACCGATTTCCCGCCGGTTTCTATCATAATCTGTCCATCCTGCACTTCTGCCAGCTTTGTATTGGTATGGATTGCAATTTTGTTAGCCTCGAGCAGATGCCGCAAGCTCAAGTCATTATTGACGCAGTGCTCTGCGGTGGCAAGTATATCGTCAAGCATTTCGATGACCATGACTTCTTTGCCTTTTTGGGCCAAATGTATTGCAGTTTCACATCCAACCAATCCACCGCCAATGACTGCCACACGGTTACCCTCAACGGAAGCGCGATCCATCAGTACATCGGTGGAAGTATATACGTATTTTCCATTAATTCCTTTGAGAGATGGTATGAATGATTCCGCCCCAGTGGCGATGATGACATAGTCGAACCCGCCTTTAAGGATGCCGTCCACATCTGCTTCGGTCATGAGTCTCACATTGATGTTGGCTTTGTCCACCTGCCGGATCATGTATTCCGTGTAATCCCTTACCGAATATTTAAAGTCAGGTCCACCAGCTGCCCACAACAGGCCGCCTAGCCGGTCATTTTTTTCCCACAGGGAGACGAGGTGTCCGCGGCTGGAAGCTGTCAATGCCGCCTGCATGCCACCCGGTCCTCCACCAACAACAAGGACTTTTTTGGGTTCTTTAATGGGATCCAGCATATTCATGTTTTCCTTGTGAAGCTGTGGGTTGACGGTGCAGGTGATATGAAGGTTACTAAAATGATGTCGCAGGCATTCATTACACCCGATACAAGGGATAATATCCTTTACCTGGCCTGTCTTGACCTTGTTTCCCCAATGAGCGTCGGCCAGCAGTGAATGCCCCAGGCCAATGAAGTCTGTTTTATTGTCCCGAAGGGCCTGCTCCGCCACGCTTGGATCGTTGAGTTTGCCCTGTGCAATAACGGGGATGTTCACGGCTTGCTTGATTGCGGCTGCCATATCCAGTTGATGGCCGTCTTTTTGATATACAGTGGTGATGGCGTTGTACCAAACCTCATAGCATCCTTTATCGACATGCAGCGCATGGACGCCCTTCTGTTCAAGCCGCCGTGCAATTTCCTGACCTTCTTCAATCTGCCGGCCGCCTTCAATTGCGTGGTATGGATTGTATTTAACAATCAGCGGATAATCCTTACCACAATTCTCCTGGATAGAATCGATCAGCTCCATGATGAAACGCAATCGGTTTTCGAGAGAGCCGCCGTATTCATCGGTGCGGTGGTTCCACAGAGAGGTCATAAATTGGTCGACCAGATAGCCTCCATATGCCCGCAACTCCACAGCGTCCGCACCGGATCGTTTTGCGATCAGCGCTTCCCGGCCGACCTCATAAACAATTGTCTGGATATCCTCCTTGCTTAAAGGTTTGCACATCAAATCCTTGTTCCAATAGGAAGCAACATCACCACTGGCGGAGTAGGGCGGTGTATTCACATCATTAAAATAAATTCTACCTAATCCAGGACCTAATTGCATGCACACCTTCGCTCCATATGCGTGGCAAGCCTTGACGACCTCGCTTGCTCTTCCAATTTTTCCGAAATTGTCGAGCTTAGTGCAAGTAGTGATTTCATAAGTGTCCGATTCCGCACTGTACCCTGTAATAATCAGCCCTACGCCTCCCTTGGCGCGTTCAGCATAATAGGCAACATTTTCTTCGCTGAACCCGCCATCCGGATCAGCATCCACCGCCATAGGTGTCATTACAATACGGTTCTTAACCTCCATATTCCCTATTTTACACTTTTCGAATAATTTCATCCTAATCCCTCTTTTCATTTGCCATAATATATAATAATTATTATTATATGGATACTTTATGTATAAATAAATACTCATATATCATGTAGTGTTCAAAGTTTCCACATTTACTCGTAATTGTAAAGATGCAAGGAGTTAGCAAGCTATGATCGAAAAAGTAAGCTCAAAGAATTTACTAGCCGAGTCATTATTGCAATTGTCGAAGGCAAAACCGTTAAGTAAAATTACTGTAATGGAGATTGCACGGAATTGCTCCTTGTCACGCGAAGCATTTTACTATTATTTTAGTGATAAATACCAACTGATTTTTTGGATTTACAAAACTCATGTAGATCAATTTGTCGCGGAAGGCCGTTTCCAAGAAAAAATTATAGACATATGGGCTAATTCGCTGACAGTACTACAAAAATACGATTATTTTTATATACAGGCGATCAAAGACCCCCTTATTATTGAACAGTTACGAACTTTCTTTGTGGAGGATGTGACGACATGTGTCGCACACTATAACCAGGAACAGCTGAAAGATGATGATATTCGTTTTGCCATTGATTTCTATGCAAACGGATTGCTACAGGTTACTTTGGATTGGCTAAAAAACACAGAACGTATAGACGCTTATACTTCATCAAAGCGAATGTGCGCAATCATGCCGCAGATATTAAAAAAATTTTATATTTTTTAGTGGACGGTGAGAGTTGATGATACCCGAAAAAACAAACCAGATTTTCATGCAGGCACTATCAAAGCTTCTGAGCAGACGACCGATTGAGGAGATTACCGTTCAGGATATAATTGCAGAAAGCGGATTCTCCCGCCAGACATTCTACCGACACTTTCACGACAAATATGACCTGATGAATCAGGTATACAGCGCCGAATATGAGCGGCTTTTGACAAACGTATCGGTGGATAAATGGTATACCGTAGCAACAAAATTGATGGAATCAATCTTCAATGACCGTGCATTCTACAACCGTGCCTTTCAAGTGGAGGGACACGGTTCCATGTATAAGTATCTCGTAGAGTATAACTATCGAATCTACTCGCAATCCATACAGAAAAAAAGGGGCCGGCTGCTCAATGAGGAGGAACGCTTTCGTCTGCGCCTCTATGTTTATGGTTCCATTTCTATGTTGAAGGAAATGATTTTGCATGAAAAAGACATGACAGCGCTGAGAGCGAACGAATTATATTATGCTTCCATGCCCGATTTTCTGCGAGAGCTGTGGGATTCCGCCGCGCAACCGGTTACCGGATCAAGCGAGAATTAGGATGATACAATTCTCTGGTTTTGTATGATTTCACACAAAACTGTTTCCTTTGTTACTTGAAATACTGTGGTATTGTGATATGTTTGACACATTAGAACCTTCTATCGACAGTCACCCACAGTATGAAAGGTAAGGGAGAGTGCGCATGTACACCATGAAGTTGTTTGAAAAAAAGAAGATCGGGAACTTTACCGTGAAAAATCGCATTGTGATGCCTCCGATGGGAATCACCGCCGACCCGGACGGGGGGATGTCGGAGCGGGGAATCCGCTACTACGAAGAGCGCGCCAAAGGCGGAGTCGGCATGATTATTACCGGTTACAGCGCCGAATCGGAGATCTTTGAGCCGCGCGCGTGCAATGTTCTGGACAGTGTTTATAAAGTAGACCGTATGCATGATCTGGTCCAGCGCCTTCACGCCTATGACACTAAGGTTTGCGTTCAGCTCGGCCCCGGATTGGGGATGATTTCCTTTGTAGATCCCAATACACCGCCCTATTCGGCCAGCGACATCGATTCCTTCTGGTTTGCCGGCTTAAGGTGTAAGCCTCTGACAAAAGAAGAAATCAAGACAATAGTGGAAACGGTCGGATATTCGGCGGCACTTGCCAAAAGGGCGGGGGCAGACGCAGTAGAGTTACGCGAGTATGGCGGGTATCTTGCTGACCAGTTCATGACGGAGAAATGGAATAAACGTACCGATGAATACGGTGGGAGCCTGGAAAACAGGATGCGTTTCCCACTTGAGCTATTCGATTCCATCCGCAGACAATGTGGGGAGGATTATCCGATCCTGGTGAAATTCAACCCGTATCATGCAACCCCGGATGGAAGGCAGATTTCGGAGGGACAGGAAATTGCTAAAATATTTGAGAATGCCGGCGCGGCGGCACTCCATATAGACAAAGGCTGCTACGACTGTTGGTACAATGCAATTTCAACGGTATATCAACCGAAAGCCCATCAGATCGAGGTTGCAGCAGCTATCAAGGAAGTCGTCAATATTCCGGTCATTGCACAGGGCAAGCTAAACGACCCGGTCGTTGCGGAGAGAGTGCTGCAGGAAGGAAAAACGGACTTTGTGGCAATTGGTCATCCCTCAATTGCGGACGCTCACTGGAGCAACAAGGTGAAAGAGGGAAGAACCGAAGATATCATTCCATGCATCGGATGCAATGAATGCTTGAAGCACTTCTTTGACGGAATGCACCTCAACTGTTCAGTAAACCCACAATCCCAGCACGAAGATGAATATCCCCTCCTGCCGGCACAGCAGAGCAAAAAAGTGTTGGTCGTCGGCGGCGGTCCGGGTGGTATGGAGGCGGCTTTGGTCGCGGCGGAAAGAGGTCACCAGGTAGAGTTGTGGGAAAAGAAGAATGAATTGGGAGGACTGTTGCTCGCGGCTGGGGCCCCTGATTTTAAGGAACCTGTCATGGAGTATGTGGAGTACATAAAGCGTCAGATTGCCAAGTCGGATGTGAAGGTTCGGCTGATAATGGAAGCTACCGAGGAAAATATTCTCGCAGGCGGTTTCGATCAGGTGTTTATCGCCACAGGCGCCAACTCCGTTATCCCTCCAGTAAAGGGCATTGAGGGAAATAATGTGTATGATTCCACTGCTGTTTTAACAAACCAAGCCGTATTATCGGATACGGAAGTGACCGTGATCGGAGGAGGACTTGTCGGATGCGAAACCGCTGTGTTCCTGGCCAGACAGGGCAAGCGGGTCACCATTGTAGAAATGCTCGATGATATCTTAAAACTGGCCGATCACTCGTTGAATAACGATCAGTCACTGCGCGCGCTTGTCGCCGGTTCAAACATCACCATCCACACAAGCGCAAAAGTTATATCCGTCAATGCCAAGGGTGTGGAAATTGAAAAAAATGGCGCGAAATCAAATATCCCCTGCACAGCCGTCGTACTTGCATGCGGGTACAAATCGGACAGCAGCTTAGCGGAAAAATTGGATAGAAAACTGGAAGTCAGGATAATTGGCGACAGTGTCAAACCCAGGAAAATTATTTGCGCTGTACATGAGGGATTCCACGCTGCCAGAGTTTTATAGACAAGATTAAAAAATCCGCGTAAATTACATATTAACAATTCTTCGGATATGTGAAGATGAAGGAGGAGTGTCAACATGAAAGGGTATTGTATTCTTGGCAAAGGCAAAACTGGATGGAGAAACGATCTGCCAAAGCCTGTTCCGAAACCCAACGACTGCATTATCAAGCCTACTGCGGTGTGTCCTTGCACATCGGATATCCACATCGTGGACACACTGCCACCGACCTATTCCCACATAATCGGCGCGGTGTTGGGTCATGAGGGCATTGGGATCGTTACAGATGTGGGATCTGAGGTTAAGAGCCTAAAAGCCGGTGACCGTGTGGCGGGGCTAAGTATGTTCATGGATTTCCGCTCCATGGATTCACAAGCAGGGCTGGCTCAGTACAATCCGGACGACTCTTACCCAGACCGATTGGCGAAGTTTGGTGGAACCTTTGCTGAATCGGTATACGTTTACGAAGCCGACTCAAACCTTGCATTAATCCCAGACAATGTTACCGACAAACAGGCGGTAATGGTAACCGACATGATGTCGACTCCATTTACGCAGGCTGAATTGGCTAACATCCAGTACGGGGATACGGTGGTGGTGATTGGTGTAGGGCCTGTTGGTTTGATGGCGATCTGCGCAGCTCGCCTCAAAGGTGCGGGTAGGGTTATTGCTGTGGGCTCTCGAAAATCCTGCTTTGATCGCGCCCTGATCTACGGTGCCACCGATCTGGTAAACTATAAGAACGCAGACATAGTCGAGCAAATTCTGACGCTTACTAGTGGCCGGAAGCCGGACTCCGTCCTTGTGTGCGGCGGAGGGTCGGAAATGATTGGCAAGGCACTAAAGATCGTTAAATTTGGTGGCACAGTTTCTAATGTTGCATTGTTCTGGGGCGAAGACAACACCATCTTTCCTAACATCGACTGGGGCTTCGGCTGTGTGGAGCAAAAGACTATCACTGGCACTCAAGTCAAGGGCGGTCGCTACTGGACCGAGAAGATGCTGAATCTAATTTCTTATGGCTGTGTGGATCCATCCCATCTATGCAGCCACGAGTATTATGGGTTCGACAAGATTGAGGAAGCCTATTTCAAAATGTCCGACAAGGCGGATCCGGAATTGATTAAGCCGGTCGTATATATCAATGATCTGTGATTATTGATCTGTGATTATTGGGAAAACACGCCTGAGCCCATGGATATTTGTATACTTTTGTTCTATCTGTGAAAAACGGCCAAATTGAAGGGAAATCAAAATTATGATCGACAATTTGATTATTAATGCCAGGAAAGCTAAACGTAAAAAATAAAGAAAACAGAAATACATGTCTTGACAATCCAGACCATACCCGATATAATGGCATAGGTGATTCTGCGGCATTAAAAAAATTGGTATAAATAAAATGTCGGCTGCCCATTTTAACACGGCGGACATGCGGGCCAGTTAAACGCCGGAGCGCACAACCGAGAATCCCAATCACCGAATTGCCATTATGGAGAGATGGCTGAGCTGGTCTAAGGCGCACGACTGGAAATCTTATGGACGCTTCGGCAAAACGCAGCCAAAAAATCGCATGAACAAAGGGTTTTTCATCCCTTTAAAATGATATTTTCTAACAAGTTCTCCTCTTCTCTTCTCCGATTTGTCAGACCGTTGTAATCGGGTAAAAAGAGGATAAAATATAGCTGGAGAGATGGCTGAGCTGGTCTAAGGCGCACGACTGGAAATCGTGTGTACCCTAATACGGTACCGAGGGTTCGAATCCCTCTCTCTCCGCCACATTCTAAAAAACCGCT
>Ga0153946_1000322_pt1 | contig 20508 bp, 20 predicted proteins | sample TSNJ030MetaG_FD_104751 | JGI IMG/M metagenome (GOLD analysis project Ga0153946, IMG submission 104751) | Attine ant fungus gardens microbial communities from New Jersey, USA - TSNJ030 MetaG | ecosystem: Host-associated > Fungi > Mycelium > Unclassified | place: USA: New Jersey, Wharton State... | reverse complement strand
TTCCTCCCCCACCTTCCTTCCGGCTGGCACGTCGACGAAGCCATCAAATCCGAAGAAGACCGCGTGGTGGTCATTCGTTTCGGTCACGACTGGGACAAGCAGTGCATGACGATGGACGAGACGCTGTACTCTGTCGCTGAAAAAGTGCAGAATTTCGCTGTGATTTATTTGGTTGATATCACAGAAGTTCCGGATTTTAATAAGGTGAATTGGTATCCCTCCCCCCCACCAAAAAAAAAAAATTTTCATGTTGATGGTTTAGATGTATGAGTTGTATGATCCTTGTACTGTCATGTTCTTTTATAGGTATGTCTGTCTGTCTTCCCTTTGCTGTTTTCACTATATCATCATCGAAGGAACAAGCACATCATGATCGACCTTGGTACCGGAAACAACAATAAAATGTGCGTTTCTTCTCTTCTTCTTCGCTAATGCACCGCTGACCCAGATGCGTCTTACAGTAATTGGGCAATGGATAACAAACAAGAGGTAAAGAACGTCCTTGAAACCTTGTAGCGATCCATTGATGGCATTCGCCCCCCTCTCTTTCTCTCTAGTTGATTGATATCATCGAGACCGTCTACCGTGGTGCCTCCAAAGGACGCGGTCTCGTCGTTTCTCCAAAAGGTCCTCACATATCTCTTTCCTCGAAATCTGGGTCAACTCACTCGTGATGTGTTTGTTCATAGACTATTCCACGAGGTACCGGTACTAGAACCCAAAACTCGTGGTTTTCGCGATAGAACGATCACGACTCTTGACCCTGACCTGACCTGACCTATACACTACCGAATGCAGCTCCTTGATTCCTGTATGTATCATCACCGATGCCCTTCCCCTCCAACAAGACGCACAACAAGCATAGATTATCAAAAAAAAAAACCATCTGTTTATAAGATATGAAAAAACAGCATCATTTGTATTATTTATCAAACCGTTAATAAAAAGTCCAGCTCGTTCCCCCCCTCTACACCTCATCTAAACCAATCAAGGGAAAAGCCCAGCTATCCAGATACGTCAACACTCCTCTTTCTCTCTCTCAGACCCACTCCGAGTTCCAACGAGAAATCAATCAATCACTACCCATCATCTGGACGGAACCGCTTCATCGCTCCTCCATCATACCCACCATTCTGGCCCTGAATAAACGCAGGATTAACATGCCCCTGTTGCATACCATATCCTCCTCGACCCACCGGCACTCCACCTTGTTTTTTTTTGTTTTTGTTTTCGATATTGAAGAACGCATTGCATTGCCCGTTCAAATTTTTTTCAAAGATGTGAATAATTGGACAGTTCACGAGTTCAGAGCGTTTTCGTATCAGCAATATGTCAATTTTTGTTTTGTTTTGCAGAATAGATGAAGAGACGATGACACGCAAAGAGACAGACAGAGAGAGACAGACAGAGTTTTCGATGCCAAAGTGTAACAGGATCGCAATGCAACGGAGGACGAGAGAGAGACAGGGAGAGGGAGCAACAGAAGGAGATCACAGTAAGTCACGGTTGTTCTGACAATTTAAAAAAAACCCAGAAAAAATGCATAAAAACAGGAGAAAGACGATACAATAGTTAGATTGTACGCCTCATGAACATTGGACAAGTAGCAAAAGCTATCCAGCCAACCAGAAAACTGCAAGAAAGCAAAAAAAAAAAGATGAAATGAAAATGAAGGAACTAGAAACTCGTACCCAAACCATTCATTCCACCTCTCCCTCTCGGACCAGAAGACATTCCACCGCCTCTACCAACAAATCCTCCCTGATGTCCTCCTCCTCTTCCACCCATAAATCCACCAGGACCTACTCCGCCATTCAACCCACCCATCCCGGGCATAGCCATTGGGATACCCATACCAAACATGTTGGGAACGCCCAAATTCATAGCCATGTTGGCCATGGGGTTATTGATCATACCACCTCGTACCCCCATGTTCATGGGCCCCGCCCCTCCAGGTTGACCTCGGAAGCCACCTCCACCACGACCTGGAGCACCCATGCCTTGCTGCAATTGCTGAGTTCGATTCTCGCGTGGAGGAGGTTCTGCAGTCAACGGTCAGTTTTTGAAGACTTTCAAAGTAGGTAGGTCACTGTGACACACCCTTTGGTAGTGTGCGGAACGGGTTTCCTTGTTGTGAACTAGTTAACGTTGCTGTCGCGCGCCTGTTCTGGAATTCACTAAAAGGGAATTAATACCCTGCGCGGACCGGACGTCATTTTTGTTAATGGCTTACTCACTTGGTGTCAAACCAATTTTTCAACACAAGAGCAGAATTAGGATCATGACATTCAACATATGCAATTCTATACCAGAAACACATGAACATTCGTCTCATCGAGATAAACGATACAAAGAAACATGTGAAGAAGGAACCATACCCTTTACTCTTCCCGTTGACTTTGTGCTCAGAGAATGTGATGTCCTTATGGTCAATCGTAACACCAATGTCCAGCGCAACTTGACGTAGATCCTCATCGGTGGTCCACTAAAGCCTTTTAGCATGACACTCGAAACCGTGATAACGATACACGAACCCATTGCAAGTCACCAATATACAGTGCATCATAACCTTGTCCATGGCTACCTGAATTTAACAAGTTATTCATTGTACTGGCATAAGCGGCATTGGCTGAGTTCCCCGTGGCACGCTGAGGGGAATGAGACGCCAACGATTGATTGCCATGATGCTGCTCTAGATCATCTTCGCGAGGCCTTTTGTCACCTGTTGAAGGTTCAACCGTCGAAGTCAATGTTGATACTTTCTCGCCTTCTGCGAAGTCTTCAAGTGACTCGAATTCCTGTTTGATATGAGCAACGCAGGAAAAGGAAAGACAAGCATGGGAACGGACGCACTTCATCAATATGTTGTTGAGCTACGTCAAATCCCTCATCTTCACCATAAATATCGAAATCCCCATCTGTTGGAGCAGCCATTGCTAAAAATTCTCTTGCTGATCTGGTTTGCAAAGTTCCACAAAGTTCCTGAAAGTGTCGTGAATGGCGTAGGTGGGAGAATTGCAGAGGCACTTAGAACATGTACCACACTTCTAGAACAGGCAGTTTAACACTCGGGCTCGAAGAGCGAGATGATGATGAGAATAATTTTTGTTCTGCAAAGTAGAGAAGCACAAACACATGTTTGAGTAATCGACAACAAAGGTGAGTAGGGGACATAGAGGAGAGGCATGACATAGGTGGGCGAAGGAGACTGTTTTCTCTCTGTGAAAACCAACGAGATTGAGTGAAGACCACTGCTGTTTGCGTGCAGATGTGCAGGCGAGAAGTCTGGTGGAGGAATAAGTGACGGAACCTTACAGGAGATATATGTACACAAAACGACGGATGCTTGGTACAGGAGTTTCAGCGGACAATTCGACAAAGAGTCAACAAAAGGGAGACAATACAGACAGACGTGCGTGATGATGGTTGCAAGAAGAAAGAAGGTATCTGATGTTCTTCAAGCTATAATTTGTATGCGTGTTATTTGTCTCTATTTATCCGCATACACTGGGTATAGACGAGTCTAGAAAATAACCAGTTCTCATGCAACAGCCGGTGGAACAGTGAGATCCACAGGCGGGTTTAATGTATCCTGCACAATCGACTCTTGATGAGCAAGCCACACTCCAAAACTGGGCGATTTCAGCCATCTACGATTGAACAATCAGTGATCATTCTTGATGTGCTGCGCAGCGTGCGCATACTGACCTTTCATAAAATTGCATCCGTTTAGTATTGGATTTGAAAGGCAGGGAGCGACCGTTGTTCTTGAGCGATGCAAAAAAGCTAGCAGGGCTGAAAGGTTTAAGACGAAGTGTATCCCTGTAGGATCGGGCCTGGGCGACCTCTTGCGGTGAGGGTATCAGAGTATTTAGGTATCTTGCAAGTGGAGAAATTAGATCTGTAGTACGGGAGCAAAAATGCCGACGAAGAGCAACAGACGCCCAAAGTTCTGTAGCTCATTATTCTTTGATTTACGGAGAGATTGAAAAAGTCTCATACTCTGACGATCATCTCCTCGAGCGGCTGTCTCGAGTTCTCTGAGTAAAGTGTAGTCTTTTGATATATAGCGTTTATGGGTCTTGGTCCTCCATCCGGGGGATGGACCAATAGAATCACTATAAGATCCACCTTTAGTGATCTTTTCACTTGGTGTTCTAGGCATACCATGTTAACTATCAATAAGGCTGTGCCAAATCTAGGAAAGACACACTTGGTTTGTTTGCCTAAACTGAGGACATGCGGCCAATGCGCACAGGACTTCTCAAAAAAAGGGTTCGTAACGCCGATGACCAGCCCTGCTTTGGGTGGTAGCTTGTTGACCAGTATAATAAGGTCGCTGTCTTGCATTGTGAGGTATGGACGTATGTCACCTGCAAGGGGAATCTGAAGAAGGATGAGGGCACCTAAAATATGATAAGCACCGAAGCAGGACCCACTGGACGTATAAGATCTCTGAGCCACCATACTGCCTGACTCGTCTGCATGGGTGATTGTCCAAACACGAGTATCGGCTCACAAAGTATGAGGCATTCCCAGATGGACCACAAATTCGACAAGCATGCTTCAAAAAGCAACAACGGTGGGGGATAGAATGGCGCACAAGAAGCTAGGACCTATCCGACATTTGAGCTCAGCAAAGAAGAAGAAAATTAAGCTGGGATATACAAACATGTAATTTAGGATCATACATCTCATTGAAGGATGATGTCTCCGTCAGTTGGAACTGATCAATCGTATGTGGGATCTCCACATGAACAACTGACCCGAGAAATCCGAGCTCCAGGGTTTCTCCCGGTTTAGGATCGGACCTGCTCTTCTTCATGATTGGTCCTGCATGACACAGATAAGACGGATCATCATACCAGGTAGCGATATTATGGCATGCCACCTCTAGCATTGGCGAGCCATGTTTCTGAAACAATGGTCCAAAAATGTTAATGAGTGTCGTGAAGAGTGCAGGATATTGGTATTGCGTAAGGATGACAACAGAATGCTAAATGTCTCAGCCAAAATACATTCACCAAACGGACAGAGCGCACTTACCTGTCTGTAACCCCTCTTCGACGATTCATCCCGCTTTTGAGTGAAATGAGAGAAACCGTAGATATATCCGTCTTTTGTAGCCGGTCGTTTATTATTTTCTGACGTCAGTTGTTCGCGCACACGGAAAGAATGGCACTGTTCCCCCTGTTCAAATTGCGGAGAATCAGGGAAAGCGGCAAAAGCTCTGTGAAACACTTAATAGAAGGATTCACATCAGGAATCATCAGGCATACATATTATTCAAGTCTTGGGGCAAAAGAAACAACGATGGGATGACTGCATCAACGACAGGTCCATCATCAAGGTCAAACTCCACTACAATCACAACAGCCAAATTAGCGCCCCGAAAGATATCATCCATGAATAGACTCACCAATGGCAAACCCTAGGATCCACCTCCTCAGTCTCTCCAAAACCTCTGGCGCAATCATAATGCTATCCGCATCGACGACCCTCTTGCTCGATTTTACCCGATTCATTCCTGGCAACGAACATGATCTTGGAAACCCTGGGCAGTGTACAGCAATTCTGTCCACCTGAATAGAGCCAAACGACGTAATCGAGGGCGGCGGCGAGGGCGGCGGCGAGGGCGACGGCAATTGTCCCAATTTTTGTTTCCTCTGGCCCTTATCATTCCTCTGTCGCAGTGGCAGCAGTGTAGCTGAAAGATTGTTGAAACCTTCATCTAGACTCGTGATGGTCGGTAAGGTGTCGGAAGTTATCGTTGAAGACGGTAAAAAGTTTGTGCTTGTGAGACCACTGTGGAAATCATTAGAAGAGGGACATAAGTCGGAGATGTCAGCCTCTAGTTGGGGCTCGTTTAGTTTGGGGTTGGACTGAGACATGGCCGAAGCGATGGAAGACAAGTAACGAAGGAAAATCGAAAGCCTGATGACCCTGATTTCCCTTTTTGAACCTCGTCAACTGCGTTCCTATTGCCATGGACAATTACTTATTCATGATCATAGTTTCTGACACGATCATATTCACCCCTTGGCCCTGGTTCGATCATCTTTGCGTTCTCATTTGGGCATAGTCAGTCGGGATAATTTCACTATTCTGATCCGTTGTTTACAAAATCGGAGTTGTGATTCAAATGCCGATATATATAGATGGAGTAAATCGACTTATGGGGTCACCTTCACCAGTACTGACATCCATTACGCCCAGACAACCCTATCACTGCATCGACAGGGCGGCAAACGGAAATGTACGTTTTGCTCGAAATCCGCTGGTGGATGCCAAGCATACGTAAGCACAGAAGTCGGTAAAGATTTTCAGGGTGTTATTCATCGTCAAAAGCAAGACGTACGTGCTATCGGAGCATCTGTGGAAATTAATCCCAGTCAAGCTGTACACTATTCCAGTAGAAAATTCAGTTACCATGAAACCTGGATTTTCCTCAGCTTCATTCTCACTGTCGGCCCCATACTCAATTGTTTTCCACAATCGCGGGAACAAGATACTATCCAACTACCGTTTTGGTTGACGGAAACCAGGAAAAATACCGGTGAACCAGATTAAAGAAAATTTTACGTTTGGAAGTGGTGGACTGAGACTGACTCAGTGTGGTTGCGAGATTGAAGATGCAAGACCATCCCATACTTGACTTGAACTGTTGGTCGGTTGAATGCTTCGCATTGTGAAGGCAACCTGAGGTGATTCCACTGTATCCGTTGCCATTATGAATGTTTCATGCCACTCCGTCTCACCAGCATCTGTGAAGATACCTTGTTTTACTGTCACCTGGGCACTAGACTTCATTTGCATGTTTGATTGAATGTTCGATTGAGAAGCTCTCAACAGTCATGATCGGGATTAGGAATCGTCAATTTGAGGTCCTGTGCAGTACTCGGTAACTCCAATACAAGTTTCTCTGTAAGAGAGTGCCCATAAATTGATAGTTCGGTGCTTTCCGAGATTTTTCCTAATGCGGAAGCTCAGAAGACAGCCGAATCGAAAAAACCCTCAGCACCATATCTACCGAAAATCAGAGGCTGATGAGCAATCTCATCTCAGCTGTAGTCTGGGTGAAGCGTGGAGTGGCCGCACCACAACCTCACAAGTACGTTCTAGACGACAATGAACTCCAGCGCGTTAGTGCACTCGCGCGTATCGAACTCGAGGATGCCCGTGTCGAAATAGAACGAGCACATAAAGCTGCCCAGGAAATGGGTAAGAATACTGAAGACGACGAGGTCGATGAGGTCTCATTAGATGGGCAGAATCCTCAAAACGATGACGGGGATGCAAATTGGGTTGAGTCTGTTTTTGGCTTTTTTGTCTGTTGAAATGGATGATTGATTGTTAGTTTGATTCTACATATACAGTGAAGATGACAGTATAGCAGATGTCTGCGATGACGCCATGGATGTCGATCGTGTCCCTGTCCCGAAGAATGACCCAGATGACCTGACGAAATACAATCTTGAGAATTACGACGAGGACACTAAACCATCAGGTGAGTTTTTGCCGACCTACTGATTGTTCAAGCTAACATTCTATATAAGCACTTGGACCGTTTAGCAATATAAAAGGTCTCATGTATTATAAGGATAATGCTGAAGACCCTTTCATCACCCTAAAAGATGTATGTCATCCAACATGATCATCGAGGATTCATAACAAGACTAAGTCTCACCTTGAAAGGAAGATGCAGATGATGATGAGCGCGAAGAACTCGAGATTTACCCCACCGACAACCTTCTCATCACCGCCAAAACTGAAGATGAAATTTCTCAACTCGAGATTTATGTCTACGACGAATCGCAAGAAAATCTCTATGTCCACCATGACCTTATGCTTCCAACATTTCCTCTGTGCCTTGAGTGGCTGGATTTCCCTCCTGTGTCTTCCGCGGCGCCTACCTTTACGGATCCTTCAACAATCGGCTTTGGAAATTTCATTGCTGTCGGAACACTTGATCCTGAGATTGAAATTTGGTCCCTAGATGTCGTAGAGGCTATGTACCCGACTTCTATTTTAGGTCGTCCAGATGAAACAAAAGCGCATGTGCCCACTCCTCTCGGGACGGGAAAGAAAAAGCGTAAGAAGCAAAAACATAGAAACACAGAAAAAGGCTATCATGTCGACGCAGTCCTCGGTCTCAGCTGGAACAAAACACAACGGAACCTTCTCGCTAGTTGTAGTGCGGATAGAACTGTCAAGCTGTGGGATCTGACACGAGATCCTACGATACCTGGTGAAAATTCGGGGGCTATTAGGAGCTTCAACGCACATAAAGATAAGGTTCAGGCAGTACAATGGAATGAGAAGGAGCCAACTGTGCTGTTGACTGGCAGTTTTGATCGGACTGTACGGACGTTCGATTCGAGAGCCCCAGAGAGTGGTGTTGGAGCTGCCCTTGGCAGTGATGTTGAAGCCCTCAGATGGGATCCTTGGGAGAGTTATGGTTTCTATGTAAACTTTTGATTTTTGCTCGGATGATTAATCACTAACTTCCCTGGAGGTCTCAGTTGAAGATGGATCCGTGCTCAACTTTGACGCTAGGACGCTTCCATCGAGTCTCAATCAGCCTTCGCCAGCGCGATTCACTATCTCGGCACACGATGGTGCAGTCTCCTCGCTCGACGTTAACCCTCATATTAAAGGTTGCCTCGTCACTGGGGGTACCGACAAAATGGTCAAGGTGTGGAATGTTGTGAATGATCAAGACACTGGCAAACGAAATGTCAGTCTTGTTACATCTCGGGATCTTGGTATTGTATGTGCTCTTCTTGATATCAGTCGAAAAACTAGGGCTAATATAACTTGATCCTCAGGGCAAAGTTTTTTCCACCACTTGGTCTCCTGATGATCCTCTCACTCTGGCTGCTGCGGGCTCCAAAGCCAAGCTGCAAATTTGGGATATCGCCACTAACTCTGGTGTTCGCAAAACTTTCTCGGGCAAGCTACGCGAGGCGGGCAGAGTATTCGACGAAACGAACATCAAAAAAGGCGGTGGCGTTGTCGGTGTCCAGAGCGACGATGAGGACAGTGGCAGTGAAGATGGTGATTAGTGGGTATTAATATGATTCCGCTTATTGAAGGACTCAGGCTTGTTCGGCCTACCAAGGTGCTGCTGGGTTCAACATTACATTCTACCCACGTCATCATCTACAGTGAATAAAGTTAAAATCTAATAAACTAAGTGATGTAGAACTTACTGTGAAAGGGTGTTCTGTTAATCAGCGTCGCCGAGCTGCAACTTCTTTAGTCCTTCCTCAGGAACTAGAGCACGATTAGCAATGACCCATTGTGGACTTGTCTTACTATGGATGTGTGCTTGTGCAATGGGTAGGAAACAGAGCACCTTGCGGCCTTTCCAGCTCCTCAATGGACATGGTTTTCAGTCTTGTCAGGATTGTTCATTCAACCGATCCGACGCTGCATTTGTATGATCCAACATCTGGATTCTCAGGTCGATATCACTTTTGGTATGCTATTGATGTGATATTTTGATAAAACTCTCACTTCAACAGGAAATAACTTCATTCAAGAGGATGTTAATTGTGCTTATTCAGCCATTTTTGAGGATATCGACGTATAACATGACGCTGTTTCAAACGGTTGTGTACCACCAGCGATGTTCAAGGGCAGCTCGATTTAGTAATAAGCCAAGATTTGATCGTGCTGATTCAATTAACAGCCGGTTCTTTGACAACTCAAAAATACTGCTGCTCCTACTACATTCAACTTTGATCAATGGATCAAGGTAACAGCACCTAATTGACATCTTTCCACCAGAAGGAACATCAACCATTTCATGATTTCTGAACGGCAGGGAATGGTGACACTGGCAAAGCATGAGGCACCGTGTCAAGTGCTATCAGTCGTGATCTCGCCATACACGTAATTCTAAAAAGAAAAAATGTTTTGACAGGGGCCAACTTCTGGGGCGCTGCGCTATCAAGGCGAATGGCGCCAGATATGTGATCTTAATCTTGCAGAACATTCACTGTACCTGGCAAAATCTTCTGTGTGTCTTATAACCAGGGACAGAGAATGAGACGTCCCTTCCAAATCTAAGGCGATTTCCTGCTGATTTCTTCATCAGAGGCTTGACATGACTTTGACACGAGGTGGATTTCATGGATAATGAATAGCTCAGGTCGTTTATAATGAGTTTTGACATTACGTCGTATGATCAGGTAATTGTATACTAGGCATCGACTCTGCCTGCACTACTTTCAACTTGCTCTTCTGTTCCACGAGGCTGATATCATGGATTGCATAAGATTATAATTCAAGCATTCAGCCATGTCTCTGAAAGAGCTGATTAACTACTAATCATTGCTCCTAGAAAAATGAAGAAACTCGATCATATGGCATACTTCACAGACATTCACGTTGATGATCTGGAAGAGACGCCCTGTCAGCCAAATTTCAACCTGGCCTCATGTATGGGCAAGCCAGGAGCGTTAGTGGGCGCTCTTGGAACTGCCACAATCTCCTTGAGATGTTATTCGTATCTTGGAATGAAAAAAATATTGAGGTCACCTTCCAACTCGGAGATAAGTTGTGCGGTGGACTCGGATCTTGTGAAATGGTGATAGGCAAATTCCCTTGCACTGCCACCATGTCCAATCATACTGGGAAGTTAAACCCATCTGGGGAGCGAGTCGAAACCATTGCCTCATGTTGAAAGAGGCTCTATACTTTGAAAATTCTCCTGTCTGCTCTTCTGAGAAAAGGCTGTACAGAACTACATGGTTTTTCTCAATTGTAAAATCCAATTGGAAGTCTCCTTCAAATCGAAGTTTATTGCTGCATATACCTGGCTACACATCTGTCTCAATCAAAATAATTCATATTAGAGCGGTCGTCGACGTTTATCGATTTCATCTTGTGATCTCCTCCAAAAATCATGATAATGACGAGGGAGGTGGATCCAAGAATCCGCAGCGTCCTCCATGTCTTTGAGATCGCGCTCAAATCTGAGAACATTTTTTTTAGCTATCCAGGTTGCGTAGGCCTGGGGGGCGGGGGGTGACCAGTTGAAACGCAGACTAAAGCGTCCGCTCTGAATATCCATTAAGATGCCGTGTCCAAATTCTCCATTGACGATCTTGCGTTGGTCTGCTTCAAGGACGCATGTAAAGTATTTGGTACTGGTAGGAAGACGTGAAAGTATTGTTTCAAAGGCCGTCCCGAACAAATTTTCATAAAACGTGTCGTCTATGATATTGTCTATCTGCCGCAGGTCAAGCATGTTCAATCTCAAATGTATGAGGTTATTGAGTTGGAACAGACCATCCCAGAACGACGGGTAACCACGATTGATCTCAAGGTGAGTGAGTCCCTGGAAGATCAGATGGTGTAAAGAGCGATGCTCAGATGGGAGCATTTCCCATAGGATTGAAAGCCGTCGAAGATTTGTGAACGGCAAGGCAGCAGGATACAACATCGGTTCCAGGGACGTAGCATACTGAGGGTGGATAAAGAGTGCTAAACTCTCGAGGTTTGAGCACAAGGGCAGGATTTCTTTGGCCGTATGGAAATCATCGACCAGGAGTCGCCGGATCAATTTTGTGTACTTTTCAGCCTCTTGTAATGATCGAACTCTGTTCATGAACATAGCGCAACGCAGGCAATGACTTTTTGCATTGGTCTCAAAGGAAATTGCAAGACCTTGAAATAACAGAGGCTCTAACCTGGAGATGTTGTCTCAAAGGATGGTCATATGGGAACAGGAGACACACACCAGATCATGACTTGATATGATACATGTGCCAACTCCACCGCCTTTTGATTACTTTGCTCGAATGTGTCTTCAAATATTTTACGCTGTATGTCAACAGGAAATTGACTGAAAAAATGGAAACTAGAGGGAGAGACCATGATTGCAAATGAGGGTTCGGTGGAGGGAGACAGCCTACCTTGAGGGTCTTTGAAAGTTTTCCAGAGGTCATGGAATGCACGATTCCGGGTGTTAGCGCATTGTCCCTGTGTCATGAGGCTTGGTCACCCATGTTATTTTCTCCATAGTACTGATCTTTTTGTTTCAAGCAAACTAAAGATAGCCTATTGATTGACCAGTATGCAAGACCACTCACACTGACCACGTTTTTGGTGCACTGACAGCACTTTTTTCTTCACCATCAACTTGATCACTTTCGATTATTGACATGGTAACTTCCAGGGCTAGACAGTCCGAGAGGTCGGATACCTGTCCCGAATTAGATCGGAGACTACCACAGAATCGGAGATTGATCTAGATATATCAATGCCGAGGAAGAAATTTATTGTGCCTGATGGTGAAGCGATGCCTCGTGTGTCACGCCTTGACTCCTGTAACGATGTGTAGGATCTGAAAGATAGTTAGATATTTGAGGGTAAAATTATCCGCAGAAAGACTCGACGACTCGAATGCGAGTGCCGCAGAAAAGCAGATCACCAGAAACCATCAAATAAATGCAGTATTCTGTGCCGTGACTAAGAACTGAGCTAATCATGACTAAGTTTTAGCTAATATGCCTCCCTCTTTCTTTTCACTCAAAAGTTCAAATAAATTCACTAAAAATTTTAAAAAATTCAGGAAAAATCAGAATAAATCAGAATAAATCAGAATAAATTTGGAGGAAATTGAACCTGTCCCCAAGTTCCTTCAGCACACTTTTTTTTACTTTGAATTATCAATAAAATCAGCAAAACTCAGTAAAAATTAAGAAAAAAGAATACAAAACAGACAGTGAGCAAAGTGAGCTGACTGTAACCTTGCAAACTGTTGTAGGAAGGGAGCACAGCGACCTGATAGACAACACTACCCACTGTTACACAGACTATTGTAGGAAGGGAGTGCAGTGTACTAACTTCAATACAATATCAATTCTATTCAGAATTAGTAGAGGGTTCAAGTTGGGCCAGAGGCCCAGATGAAAACCTCGTTGATTCTGACACAGCGACTTAAGTAGCTTACTCAGATCCCCAGATCCCTAGTTCATGGATTTATCAATGGGTATGACATAAAGTCACACAGTGAATATATGGAATCATAATATAAAATGCAAATGAACAGAAGAAACAACTTTCGTTCATAGTCCTACTTCAACGCTTTCTTCATTTTCTACAACCACCATCATTTTTCAGCAATATCCTCATGACGATATGAAATAGATCACTGACCTCCTCCATCAAATCCAAATCAGTGGTCTCAATCCTGATAATTTGTCTCCCAAGTGCCTTTTCAATTTGATCCATCTGTTGCCAAGTCTTTTGGTTGTGCACAAAATTGATCGAAATTCCTCTCCTTCCGAAACGCCCCGTACGACCTGAAGTAAAGTTCAGCCATGAGTTCTCTTATAATTGTGAAATAAGTTTAAAACGCACCAATACGATGCAAATAGGTTTCCACGTCCGGTTCATCACTGGTTGATGATGTTCCTCGCTCGTTCATCAATGGTATATCATAATTAACTACCATGTTGACTTGTAGAATGTCGATACCACGAGCTACCACGTTGGTCGTAATCAAGACCTTGACATAGGAGAATTGGAAGCACAAGCAAGCAAAGATCACTAACCACGAACCTTGTCTTTGCCTGATCTGAAAGCATCGATGACAGTATCACGCTCTAAAGCGTCCTTCGCTCCGTGCAATGATGCAACTTTATGCCCCTCATCCGTCATACGCTTTGAAATCCTATCCGCCGTGTGTCGATGCTAAACTCATCTATGTATTGACATACGGGCGACTTCAGAAATCAATGCCCACTCACCCTGCAGAATATGATACTCTGTCCAATTGTCAATAAGCTATAAAGTGAGACCAAGATATCATATTTATGTTCCTCATTCTTGCAATCCATGTAGAACTGCCGGATTCCCTCGACACTAAGTTCGTTCTGTTGTAATTCGATTTTATTTGCGTTCGGTGCGAATTTTGAGGCGAACCTGCGGACTAGGTCGGGGAAAGTAGCGGAAAAGAGGATGATTTGTAAGTTCGCGGAACGGGGAAGAAAACTACGAGTATTGCATGGGCAGGCGATACAAGGGTTAAATGGAAGAAGATGAACAAGTAAGGATGACAAGACGCACTTTTTTATTCTCAAGGTCTGATCTCCCAAGCCGTCTTGATCGAGCATATTGTCTGCCTCGTCCAATACAAACACTTTGATACTGTTGACATCAATCACCTTCTTCCTTATTAAATTCGTCATTGTACCAGGGGTACCGACAATAATTTGCGCCGAGATCCTTTTGACATCTTGAGGAAGATGATCTCTAATCGCGTATTCTGTTTGAACCGAGGTATACTTGCCCATTTTGACAATGACCGTCATGATTTGACGAGCGAGTTCGCGGGAGGGAGCGAGGCATAAGGCCTTTTCGAAAATGATTATAGAAGCATCAAAGAAATGACCAAGGTGAGAGAACGAGATGACGTACTTGAGGCTTATTCAATTTGCAATCCACGCGACTCAACATCGTCAACACGAATGCCGCAGTTTTGCCTGTACCAGATTGGGATTGTCCAATCATATTGGTTGGTCTATAAAGAACATAAAGAATAACAGATAATGAGCTTCGGATCCTCTACGTTAGTGAAAACGCATTGCATCAAACGTACGGATCAGAAAGAAGTAAAGGCAAAGCACGTTCCTGTATCTTGGAGGGCCTGGAAAAATCCATTTCATATAGACCTTTCAGCAATTCCGGAGATCTATTATCGCTGATCAGCTCCTCATTCAATGTCAGGAGGGAGCAGACGTACAAGCCCAGCTCCTCGAAAGATTTTGCACTGTACAGCGGCGAGTTGGAGTCTGCTTGTTGGTTTGCAAGGGTAACCTTGAGTTGACATCGTCAGCTTCGGAAAACGCCAAGTAGGATCAACGACACCTACAGAAACGTCGAAAGTTGAATCAACGAGATCTACGGCAAAAATTCTGATTTAGACAAAGAACAGGGTTTTTACATCTACGCACCTTTGAATTCACTCTTTTCTGTAGCATCAGTGTTGGCGACAGCATCTTTCTTTCCGGGGACATCTACAATAGCCTTCTTTCCTATATCATCCTTTTCTACATCTTTCTTTTCTGCAGCAGCGTCCTTGGTCGCATCAACTAGACGATTCACAGAGCAAAGTTGGTACAGGTAAGATAAAAACTGTAGAATGCGCACCAAAGAATCCGTCGGCGTCTTTCTGCATGAGTAGGACGAGATGAGTGTTTCGAATAAGTGGTGACTCGATCATATCCGATCACTGATCACATCACAACTGGCGCCCTTGATGTTGATTTTGGTGTCTCTTCTATGATAGAGAGGCCCTTGACAAGTATCTCAATCCTAGAGATGTGGTATATCCTCGGCAGCTTGAACGAAGGATGACCTGTCAATAGTTGATCCGTCTTTTCCAAAGGCTTGGGATACAGAAAAGACTAACTTCCTTCAAAAACATCTAAAAGGTGTTTTCTAGCCCAGAACTGTAGGTATATACATTACTGCGTTGAAGCCTCAACATCCTTTAGAAAGGAGAACTCCCTGCCACAAGTGAAAATATCAGCCAATTCTAAAATTTCAAATCACTGATCATCTGACATTCTAGCGCCATGGACCATGACATGACCTTTCGCAATACGGCGCTCCCTCTCCTAGCCCGTGTCCAAGGGTGCTTATCACATATTGAGCTTGTACATATTCCACATCCGGCATGGCCATTACCGCCACAAGCAACGATACCAAGACCTATACGCATGGCCATTCTTGATTCTTCATTTAACCCCCCAACACTTGCACATTTGGCCCTCATCAACGCTTCGATACCGAGCTCTGATAATATAGAGGGAGTAGAAGCTGATTATGATGCACGGCTATTATTACTCTCAGTAAAGAATGCCGATAAGGTGTTAAAAGCCACCGATGCGACGTACATCCAACGATTACAAATGATGTGTTTATTGTCTAGACACATCCGTTCTTCTACTTCTCCGAACCTAGAGCCTGCAAATGTGGCAATAGGGATAACAAATGAACCTACCTTCGTCCGCAAATCCATGTGTCTCCTTTCATTCCTCCGTAATCGCATTGCCTCCCTGTCATCCACAGAAATACCACAATTAGAACTCGCATTCATCATAGGCATAGACACGCTCGAACGACTCGTAGCTCCGCGCTACTATGATTCCGAGAAATCCATGCTCGCCTCACTAAACCGATTTTTATCCCCGAAAGAGGACAATTGCGTCGTTGTTTGTGCACGACGGAACCTCGCGACCTTTACCGGTGTTGCAGATAAAGGAGTTGAAAGTGTCGGCGAGGATGGTATTCAGGATAGCCTGAAACCTGCAAGACAATTCATTCATTCAGGCCGCATCAAATTCATGGACATTGGCGCAGATGAAAGCACGTTCAGTTCCACTACTGTACGGGGTTTTGTGAAAGATTTTGGCATAACAGAACAAGGGAGGAAGCTATGGGGAAGATTTGTGGCTCAAAGTGTCGCGGAATTTATCGTTAGTGAAAGATTATATCTTGATGAATAAATACAAGTTCAACGTTATTTCTGTTCGTCCTTCCCTCCTATATGCGCTATAAGCTCATATCACCATGTGCAGACTCATCATATAAAACGGTCTCAACTAAATGAGGGCAGTAGAAAAAAAATCAAATTGAACCCACTCAATCAATGCATGTATGAGGGTAACATGAAATCTCTTCCAACCCTAGTACTGTGATAAAACATTTATTATAAAACCATCTTACTTTACACGTGCGAAAGAATTAGATATGATCATTGAACAATGTATCTCTCGTGTAGCTTACGCAGATGCTTCCACTTTGTGGTTCCGATTGTTCAGAGTGATACTGAATCCGATACCGATTGCACAAATAATGTAGATGATCACGTAGACCAGGTAACCATGGATGATCTCTTGCCGTATGGACACCGAGAAAAGAGACGACGAAAAAGTGGGAGCCACTGTACGCATCACACAACCCGCCATCTGTGCGAAGCCATTGACCGATCCAATCAACTGCTTGGGTGCCGCTTCGGCGATAACAACTTGGATCGAGGCTTTGTAAAGAAAACGAACGAGTCAATACGGGCATTTGCTCGGGTCAAGATAGTAAAATACGAACCATAGCTCATGTACGCGAAAACCTGGAAAAACAGTTGGGAAGCGATCACCAACCAGCTTCCGACGTAAACTCTCCCATGTCGTTCGGCCAGGAAAGTTGAGAGAGGGAAAGTTGCAAAACACAGGAGATAAAAGACAAATGCGAACTTGAATACCGAAGCTCCTCCAAACTTCCTTATAACCCTACCGGTCGCGTTTATCTGCACCACGGCATTCAAGAAACCCCAGATACCCATGGTCAGGCCAATTTGGAAAGAGGATAAGCCTAGTCCACCGATTCCAACGGGTGTGGACCACATCAGGGGTATGAGAACGGCATAGCACATGTCAATAAGGGCAAAAATAGTGTAGTTGGTGAGGATAAATTGCATTCGTCTGTTCTTGAGCACAGAAAGTAAGGTGATCGATTCCGAAGAAGGTGATTTGGACAATGCAGGTGAAGTTGAGGGTTTCGTGCCATCATCTAGACCTTCTTTGTGATCGGATGGAACATCTTTTGAGTCAGTGTGAGAGACTTCTGACGCTCGCCTCTGGCGATCGTCCTCGGACGGCCTCTCAAGTGCTTGGCGACGAGGTCGTGTCTATTTAAAAACACGGATATTAGTCATTAACTTGGATTCAGTCAGTGATTATATGCTAACCTCCTTCAATCCGACGAAACCAATCACAAATGTAAGGAATGCAACGATGCCAGTAACCAAACACGGCAAAAAATACGGATGCGTCACAAAGAAGTGTCCAAACGAATGCGGCCATCTGGTGGCTGGATTACTTAAAATGCCACCTATGATAGGGCTTTGAAGAAGATCAATATCAATAAGCCGCGCATTTCAGGTATTTCACATACCCGAGTGTGATTCCAGCACTCCACATGATAGGCATCAGGGCGAAAGCATCGCCCATATTCGTTGCATCAGTTAACTAAAACTAATTGTTATCATTCGCTCAGGAGGAGCACATTTTGACTGTCACTTTACCTCAACCATAACAGTCTTTGATACCCCTATGTACATATACTTCTCAGTGATTGCTTCAAGTCAAGTTAGATATAGAGGACTTACCGATGTTGCCATTGCAGATACCTTGTAAGCACCGCGCCAATATCATGGACCAGTAGGATGTGGAACAACCAAAGGCTATCATTGCGAAGGAAAGGCCAAGAGGCCCTAGCAGTAAAACTATTCTTCTCCCAAAGCGGTCAGATAGCCAACCCCATTGAAAGGCCGTGAGTGCCTCTGCAGCGAAGAAAACTGATTCCTGATGCATCCAGCGCACAAGAAAGAGGAGCGTTTCACGATGAATGCACGCCATGGATGTAGAAGAGAAGACTCACAATAACTCCGGCATAGTAGCCAGTCTTCCGGTCGTCGCCTTGGATGATCCCCGTAGCTCGAACAAATTGGTTGACGAAAGGATAGATGACAGAAGCAGTAAGGGGCTCCGCAAACTGTATGAGGCAGACGAGAAAGAGCTGGAATTTAGGCAACGGGGTCCGTGATTTCAGTTCAAGTTTGTCTTGTGTAGTTGTAGGAGGCTCTATTGGAACGCTTTTTTGGTCTACTTGAGTGTCTACCTGAATTTGGTCATTCATGCCTGTCGGCCCAGATTCGTTTCGCAAAGCAGATGGCTCTGCAGAGTGACTTGTGTGTGAAGCCATTGGAGTCTCGTCGTGAAGGATGAAAGGGACGACAGACAAGACGAGCCAAAGATTGGGCTATTAATCCTTCTTTGAGCACGCTTCGGGCGCGTGGCTAAACCATGGAAGGTTCGTCTTCTCATCTAAGATCCATGATTTCCATTTATGCCCCCTGCATAAATTCGTTTTAGGTCGTTAGTCCCCGACAGAGCATTGCTTCCGGAAGACGTCAAATCCTGGATCACCAGAAAAGGCAACGCAGTATCACTTACTCTAAGTTGACGACTACAGAACTTGGATAAGCAAGATATCCAGGCAAGATAATGTCAGGTGTAGGTAGCCAGCGGTCTATCAGATCCAGTCTGTTTGACAAGGTCGATGCTATTAACATAAGCCAAGAACATGGAAGGCATGGATAAGCTTGAGGATGGCGCTTGGGTCGCAACGGAAGTTCAATTGCCAAAAGGTCACGTACATGATTCTTGCATTCAGATGGAGACCGTCTGGCAGGATGGATCATGAGCTGGACATGTTGTAATCAACGGATATATATAGCAAGTGGCATCGGCGTATTGACACCATGGCACAAGCCTTGTACAAATCCCAGCTTGCCAGATTATGACATCAATAGATTCTGAGCAATACAAGATGTTACAAACTCTATCATGCAAGAGGACTGTCGAAGGGCCAATGTACCTAAAAGATATAAGAGCTCAGGCGTCACCCAAATGGTAAGCGACTGAGGGAATATACTACGGATGCCGTCTTGTATAAATATGCAGGGTAAGTGTAAATATGAGTCATGAAATCCCAGGCCTAGACTGTCGACACTAGCCAAATGACGAGCCGAAGATCGCGCTTGGGTTCAACAGTACTCGTCATAGTTTGTGCTGAAGAAATGAGGGAATGGAAGATGATTGATGTCGTGCATACACACGTTACAACACTTCCAATATTCCTAGAAAATCAAGTAACGGACTATCATGAACCCTCCTTTCGAGCTCTTATTATCTTTCAACGTCAATTTCAATTTCAATTCGATGCTTCATGCTGAGTCTTTCATCCCGTTCTTATCCAAAGTTATCTTAAATTGGGATGTCAAGTGATCTGACAGTGACCAATGCACTTGAAGGGAATGGCAACCTCGGGGGGATGTTGTCGAGGCACGAAATTTTGTCCATAGCTGATACGACTAGTAGACTTAACAAAGGCATCAAGCAATATGGTTACACTAATAATTGTAACATGAAAATGGGAATTCTATCGTAAGTGTCATTATTAGGAACCAATCACGTTCAGTGCGAGCCCAGTCAGAAAATCATGGAGAATGTGGTCGAGATAAGCACTGAAATGACATGAGGGGTTCAGCACCGATTAAGATGGTTTCGCTTGTCTCGCCTAGCGGCTGGTTGACCGGTCTTGCCCTATCATCAATAGCCGTCCCCAGATGCAGTGTATACGAGTCGATAGTGATATCTGTTGAAACCAAGGAGAAAGATACACGGTCAGATTTGTAGTAAAGATGTCAGAGCGAATTCAACATCAAGATGGATCTATGCTTCACCTGAGTGCGCAATTTGAATATTTTTTTGAGTTTTATCCGCTACGGAACTGGTGGCCCGAGTCCCATTCAGGCTCTTCACAGCTGAATTCTACTACTGCCCGGAATACATCAGGCAAACCAGTACTTGAAAATTCTCATTATTGATCTTTTTTTGCCTTCCCTTGTAATGGCTTTTGCTCTAACAG
>Ga0153946_1000320_pt1 | contig 20578 bp, 27 predicted proteins | sample TSNJ030MetaG_FD_104751 | JGI IMG/M metagenome (GOLD analysis project Ga0153946, IMG submission 104751) | Attine ant fungus gardens microbial communities from New Jersey, USA - TSNJ030 MetaG | ecosystem: Host-associated > Fungi > Mycelium > Unclassified | place: USA: New Jersey, Wharton State... | reverse complement strand
GATCTGTTCTATTTCAGCTTTCTCAGCATCGTTGTCGTGCGCCAAAGCATCAAAGTGAAATCTGTAAAGGAAATTTAGTAAGGATACATTAATTGATTTTTCGAAGCACTTGCTCTATTGCTTTCTGGCCTTCAGATTCTGGGACGGTTTGCAGTACTTCAACTACAATGCTGATGTCACTGGATTGGGAAATGAAAACCTCTTGGTTATCAGGCAGTGGGCGAAACGTTCTAATGACCATTACTTCATTGCAAAGGAGCGGCAGGAGTCATCTCACGATACGTCGATGAGATCCTTGGGTGCCTCAACGGTGATAGCCCCACCAAAAAGACTGCGAGTGACAAGGGATACTGACATGTGTGGCTAGTTAGATCTTGATACACTGCCAGGGTTATTTTTACACGTGACTATATTAGCTAGTCACGGGAACGCTTATTTGTGGACTCCAACGCGTTGAACGTTGGAAATGATGGACTCAAAGCGGCGTTCTGTGATGCAGCCCCCGGGCGACGCTCATGGGAATCGGTCAAATATTCCAGTGCCTTCCACTACTAAGAAACCCCCAGCCAACCCCCGCATGTCTCTCGCTGGATCTGCCATGCGTGCTCCCAACTCGTCACTTTCGCTCAATGTACCCGGCTCTGCCTTCAAGTCCTCAATGATGCGCTCGCAGAATAATCCACTGCTTGCAAGTGTCTCAAAGACAATACAAGGGCGAACACCACTTCACAAGTACGTTCTATTTATGTGGTCAGAGACTGGTGGCTTGAAGAGATCTCTCTTGTAGCGCGCGACGACCTTCAATATGGTCCGGTGGGGGCCAAAGCCAACAACAGGGCAATCAACCATTCAAAGATACTCGTCCACTCCGTGATAGACAATATCAAGCCAAAATGAGGCACGACATCTTCATCTTTCTCCAGAGCGCAGGCCTCGAGATCGCACCCAGTACTCTCAACAACATCCAGGGCAAGGAATATCGTACTATATTCGAGTTTCTTGTCTTGATTCTTGATCCTGCTTATCCATTTTCGAGCGGCAGGTTTGAGGATGATTTTGCGCCCGCGTTGAAAGCCCTTTATTATCCTTATTCTCATGCGTTGGATAACAGATGGCTTGCTGCACCGGCAAGTATGCACTCGTGGCCTCCGTTACTGGGTGTATTGCACTGGTTGGTGGAGATGTGCAAGGTAAGCCTAATGAAACCGTCAATATCCGTCGACTGACACTCCGTTAGCTCCGGGACGAATATTTCGCTAGTGGGCACCCTACTCTGCAGGATACTTCACGGATCCCCGAGGAGTTTGAGGACCCGATGGACCATCAAGCAATTGCATTTCAGTATTATGAACATGCATACGAAATGTGGTTGAATGAGCTGGATGAATTTGTGGAAGCTAACGAGGACCTCGATTTTCGTTACAGTAAGCTCAGCATCTTCTCTTGCCGAGATGTATTTGAAACCACGACATTAGATAAGAAAAATGAGAAAGTGGAAAACGACTTACGGGAGCAACGGGAAAAGCTCAAAGCAGCTCAAGCAGAGCTGAAAAAGCTCAAATCATCAGAAGTAGGTCGCTTTCTCCAATGACAGAGTCTGATAGCTTGACCAGTTGCTACAGCCTCCACGAGTGATATTGGAAAGGGAACATAATACCCTCGTTCGTGATCGTGAAAAATACCTTGGTATTTTGAAGCGATATGAGTCACGAAGAGAGAAAGTCAAGGAGGTGATCGCATATGAAAAAGCGGAAAAGGTCACATTGAGTAAGTTGATAGTTTGACGTTCAGGTGAACTTTTTGATTAAACCGATTCAATAGAGTCGAAACTTGAGGCACTGACAAACACTCTTGCACATCTGACAAATGTCGTGCGGGAGCAAAATCTGACCCCTGAAGAGGTGGCCAAAATGAACAACGATCATGAGCAGTTATCGAAGAATCTTGATGAGCTACGACAGCGCATGGCTGATACACATCGTCACGTCATGAACCTGGAAGTCAGTGTATCTAATAAAACAAGCTCAGCTGAAGATGCCCTAGAGAAGTACATTCATCTATTGGTTTCACTCGAACTGTATCCAACACCCCCACCCCCCCTGGATCATGCAAATCTAGCCCTGGAACTGAATCCTGCGGCTCCAACACCTCAAGATCTACTGCAAGGAGCAGATCTCCGGAAAACGGTCCGACCGATACTCAGTTCAATCGCTGATGCTAAGCGAGCGGAACGAGCAGATTCGGAGAATGAGAAGATCAAAGTCGAGGCCGAGCTAGATAAAATTATACAAGAATGTGAGAACTTGGAAGAGGAGATTTTGGAACTGGAAAAGCGAGCCAATAGCGTCAGCTACCAGGCCGATGAAATACGTGATGTACGCTGTCTTCTCATTGTTCCGTGTTTGAGATCACTCACCCTGGTCCAGGTTGCCCAACGAGATGCGGTAATTGCTACACAGGACATTGATAACCTCGAACACAATATCGCCCAAGCTAAAGCCGCAGCGATTGCCAACGGGACAGGTGTCAAGTCACGACTTCAAAATTTGGAATTCAGGTGGGCCATTTCGTATCTGTTTTTGGTCGCCATGAGCTGACATCGTCGCCGAAAAGCTATCGAGAGCAGATTGACAAAGTTGCAAGGCTGAAAGAGGAAACTATTCGCTCTATTGTTAAGAACACTCATGATATTGTGGTATTCAAGGAAGAGGTGTCTCGGCATTTACTTGAGCTTCGTGATTTTGCAGAAGCGGAGTAAAACAGATATCTAGATAGTCGTATATTTATTTTGCAAAGTTTTTTTAGACGTGTTGGCAGGTTCTCTATGTACAATCTATTATAATGTTTTGATCCTGTGTATCCACTATGTTGTATCTGCTCTTTCTTATGAATGATTCATTGCAACATCAAAATCACATGGTTCTATTTTCAGATTGTCACCCTTGACAATACATAGTACAGTCCTTTGTTTCCATCTCGACTTGCCATTGACCTTCGGAGGGACTAGTAATTCTCAACTTCAGGTACCTTAATTGTCTCCGCTCTCTGGTTACAACATAAATTCTTTCTCGACGCCCATAATGCTGGGATTCATAACACTGCCCTCATTCTGTTGTCCTCCGAAGCATGATATGATCCTCTATTTTGCCGCCAGACTGTACGAATCGGACAACCACGCACGTTGTGTACGATCCATTGCCTATAGATGTGTAGAACATAGCCGTTGGCATCCGAGTCGACAGCTGTGCACTAATTGAGTACTCTATTCATTGTCGTCGGAGTGTACCTGGGCGCATAACTCTTTTTTATGACATGAAACATGCTATCTTTCTCCGTGCGTCTTGTTGCGGAACTCTGTGGATGGTCGTGAACCTCTGGGACTTGTTGCGGACAAATCTTTGCCGATGCCCGACTCTCTCCCTATAGTTGACATCCCAAGGGGAGCTTATCAGAGCACTGCCTATCTTGTAACGGAAATGAAGCTGCTGTGATCCACTCCGGCGCTCTATAGCCCTTGAGCCTATTATCATGGTTAGTTCTCCTTTTGGTAGCTCCTGACGCATCATTTTGTTCCATGTCGGCTTTATACCTACCCATTGATGGCAGTGACGCCTTTCATTAAGCTTATCTGGGGATCAAAGGCACAGTATCTATCGCTTGTACATTGTTACCGAAGTGGACAAAAAAAAATTCGTATCGAGTATTTAATGCACTGCAAGTTGGAGGACTGTTCGTGAGTTCACTCATTTCCTATCCCTCGACCGTTCTCTTCCATTGTCATGTCCACTGAGGTTCGCCATCTTGATCTGCCCCAGACACTAGACATAGAGTCGGGGCATCATGAACCCTGGTCACTGCAGACCGTCAGCGAAAAATCCTCGCTGCCAAATACCCCTTCTTCCCAGACTTTGGTCTCGAACAGTAAACCGGGCTCTGTGTATCCCTCGGGAGAAAAGTACGAGATTAAACTCGAGTCGGAGAGCCCACCAAAGCCTGTATCTGTGCCCAAGCCAGCAAAGAAAAAGGTGTCAAGATGGATACTTTGGAACCTGTGGTTCAACACCTATAGGTATGAGAATCCCCTTGTAATTTGAACAGCTGATTTTTTGACGAGATTTCACAGGAAGTTTTTTGTTTTTACCTTGTGCTTTAATATGATCGGTCTCAGTCTTGCGGCATCTGGTCATTTTCCGTATGCTGCCAACTATGCTGGTAGCATTGCCGTTGCAAACTTTAACTTCTCCATCTTGATGAGGAATGAAGTATTTGGACGCCTTTTGTATTTATTCTTTAACACACTCTTCGCAAAGGTTTGTTGTCCCCCCGTTTGCCCAATCGATGGGCATTGACCAAAAAAAATGCTTCTAATCAACAGTGGCCGCCTCTCTGGTTCCGTCTGGGAATCACGTCTGCGCTTCAACATCTAGGGGGTATTCACAGCGGCTGTGCACTCTCGGGCATTGCTTGGCTTATGTTTAAGGTTGTCAATAATTTTAAGAAGATGGATATCATACACCCTGCTATTCTATCCCTGGGTTTGGTGACACTCGTTGCGGTCATCCTCAGTTCCGTAGCTGCGATTCCTTGGGTCAGAAACACACATCATAAGTAAGTTTTCTTGATCGATTGTCGAGAGCAATCTGATATTGATATCCCACCCCTAAAGTGTCTTTGAGCGCCATCACCGTTTCATTGGGTGGATCGCCTTGTTCTGTACTTGTACGCCACTTCCCCCCGACGATTCTCTTTCCAATGTCAGTTGACGATCATGGTATAGGGGCATTTGTCATTCTCGGAGACCTTTATGTCCCGGAAACTCAGACATGGAATCTGAGTGGAACTCATATTGCCAGACAACAGGATTTCTGGTTTACCATGGGTATGACAGTCGTGTAAGTCTTCACTCCTTTACGAAATAGAGATATCACTTAGACTAGTATATGCAGCATCGCTCTGCCATGGTTCTTTATCCGCAAGGTTCCAGTAGAAATCGAGTTGGTATGTGTTATTTCCATCTCTGAAGCACTATATAGCCGATTGGCTGATTCGAACATTGCTCTTTGAAAGCCCTCGTCAAAAGCTGCCATCATCAAATTTAAGCGTGGAATGCAGCAGGGTCTCCTAGGGCGTGTCAGTCGCTCGCCCATATGGGAGTACCATCTCTTTGGCATCATCAGTGAAGGAACGCAGGCAGATTGTCACTACATGGTTGCTGGTGTTCAAGGTATCTAGCTCCCGTTCGATTAGCTGTTTCATGCACTCAGCATTCGTCTTCAAATAGGTGACTTTACGAGGAGCTTGGTCAAAGATCCCCCTAAAGCGCTTTGGACAAGGGAACTCAAGGTAAACCAATTTTCTGGTCGTTTTATGCCATTTGAAAATGACATATTAATCTCACTTTTTTTTACTTAGCTCGCCGGCGTCTCGAATTCGTCCAAACTATACAAGCGCGGTATCCGTATCTGTACTGGGACTGGTATCGGTGCCGCCTTATCCACTTGCATACAATCACCTGATTGGTCAGTAAGCTTAACCAAACGGAGAAAATTATAACTGACACATGTATAGGTACTTGATTTGGATAGGTATGCGAGTATCACGAAAGAGGTTCTTGGCAACATATTGAAAATTTTTTATTTTGTCAGGTTCGGACCAAGAGAAAACTTTTGGTCCTACTATTTCCGGGCTTATCCAGAGACATATGGACCCGGACCGCGTATGCCTTTGGGACACTAAAAAACGGGGTGGAAGGCCCGATACTATGAAGTTGTTAAAGGAGATATATGAATCTTGGAATGCTGAAGGTGAGAGCCTTCTTCGGCGAGAAGAACCTCCAGATTGATCAATTTCAAATGATCATTAGTGGTGTTCATTACCTCAAATTATACTGGAAACACTGAGATTATGCAGGGTTGCAAGGATGCTGGAATTCCTGCATTTGGAACATTGTGGGATTTTGTAAGTCCTTTTTGTGACGGTGATTTGAGATCGAGCTGAAAATTTATGTTTCTAGTGATCATGTTTGTTGTATCTTTTTTTTTTTCAACTTGCACCGCCAATACGCGATCACGGGCACATTGCTCACAACAAAATTACTCGGAATTTGTTTAGATATCTCTCACGATAGCCGTTTAATCTTTAAGATCTTAGCCCTTCGGAAAATTCTGTAGACAACTGGAAATCTCGTAATAAACCATGTCAACAACTAGATCCCCATATATATACATATGTTATACTTGTAAGTGACCCCAATATTGCAGCATCAGTGATATAAAATTAGTGCACGGACACTTTGATTGTCATGACACAGAACGATGACAGGTAGGCACGTGAGTCAAAAATAACAATGCTCAAAGGCCCCCAACAAAAGTCCAGCGGGGTTCACGATGAATCCTTGAAGAACGGTCTGGAGATTCTAGCAGGTGATCTCATCTTGCATGTGGGGAGTCTAACGCGTCAATCGTATCGACTGATGTTCTTGAAGCTTAAAAACCAAAAAAAGTCCTTCCTTTGTTCTGTCGACTTACTAACACCACATGCATTCATTTTGTTTCAGAAATCCTTATCGAGTAAAGTTTCGATGATAACCACAGTGCTAGCTCTAGAGCTCAAGAACCCTGTGTTCGAGTATCAAATGCTACACTAAATCAAATCTTTTGTTTCATTGCTTGACATTGGTAGCTGCGTTACATGATTTAGATACAGATAAATAGGTGTACTGAATAGACTGTTCGTCGTGCGTTTTCCAACGAGTCTCCCCCTGATATTCTGTTGCTCGTCCTTAACTCAACACCCTGGTCCAGCAGAGATTTCTGATCGGCGATGCGTTAAGAATGGTCCTCCAACTTTCGGGATTCTTCATATACGCATTACATTCTCTCTGGCACCCGCGCGCTTATTCTACCACGAAGGGTTGTCGTACCTCTCGATCAGGCCAATTCTGCAAATCCACTACTCCTCCCTACACCATCTCTAAACCCCACATGTCAGCTCCAGCAATCTATCTCGGCATCTCAACCCATTTTTAACCTCAAACCATCTTTGATGTACACACGTGTGATAATCATAATGATGCGATCTTCAATTCTTGTGTGAACCGATCTACAAATCTGATAACAAGTAACAGTTCTTGGATCTCATCGGCCTTTTCTTGCTCTTTTCGATCTTGGCGGACCATGCTGTGTGAGATGCTCTTCTTTACCCTGTTATGGATAATCCTCCACGGTGCGGAAAAGCCAAAAGCAGACACTTTCCTTGTCTCTAGTCGGAACAAGAGACTCAAATTAAACCAAGACTGAGACCATAACGACAGACTTTTCTCCAAAGAGACAAGACTACTTACACCAACATCATGCCAACACCCCCCAGATCGCGTCAACACAAAAGGTCAACTCCACCAAAACAAACCATCCATCCACACATACAAAAAAAAAAGGCCAGACATCTACCATTTAACAACTGAGACAAAACCTTATGAGGACCAGACGGACTACTTATGATGTATTTATAGACTACTTACGCTAACAAACTCTTAAACGATGACACTAACAAGGTGACATTACAGACTATACTAGTCCGTATGGGCGATGAAAGGGGGGGAACGACGGGTACTAAAAGGGAGGCTTGAAAGAATTATATGAAACTTCACGGTGCACACAAAGTAACCGTCACCGCAAAGTTGGCCAAAAAAAGGGGGGGAATGAAAACAGTCAAGGAGAAGGAGGAAGAAAAAGAAACATCAAAGAGACCGAAAAAGTCAAGAAATCAGAAAAGACAAATGAGAATTGCCCAGGGCATTAGACAGAGTTGGGTGGAGGATGAAGTCTCTCTATAAGATAAGAGACACTAGTAATGGAATGGAATGGAAAATTCGAGTCAATAGATAGAAAAGGGGAAAGGAAGAAGAATTATATCATACAAAAGAAAAACAGGGGATAGGTGATACAAATCAAGAACAGGCTAGGTGTAGGAAAGGGTAGGCATAGGCAGAACGGAGGAAGAAAGAATAGGCAATGGGAATAGAAAAAGAAAAAGTCGGAGACAGGAGACGAGGCATAGGGAGAAAAAGGTGAGGTCGCCCAAGGATACAGATCGATGGCCATTAGGAGACACAAGCCGCAGTTACCGTCGCAGTCACGACACCAGCGTCGATTCCTACGCCCGGTCCGGTACCTATACTTACAGTGATAGGGCCCGCAGTCGCAAATCGTTTATGACCCCAACGAAATCTCCTCGGTTTGGCATTTCTCATTCCAAACTGTAATTCACTCTCTGGGGAGCTCGGGAAGGGCACAATGCTCATGGTGGAATCAGGTCTAGGCGGAGGTGACCAGAATGCAGGTGTTTCCGGCCTTGTCGCTGTCCCAAACTCATACACTCGTCCCAATCTACCACTAACAACACTAGCATACGACGAGGGCGAACCCGAGGCAGAGCCAAATTCAGAACCAGACCTTGACGATTCAGAGTCAGATCCAACGCTTGATGGTGTCGACCCCGGTTGCTGCGGAATTGTAGAGTAACCCCAGCCATGATCAGGAGAAGGTAACGTTGCAAGGTTTCCGTTTTTGTCGAAGCTTGCACAGAACTGTTCCAGGACTTGACCGCCTTTACCCATCCAAATCCATTTACGGCCGGGTTTGATCTGCGTGTTTGGTCTCAGCACTGCACCTCGTTTACTCAGCTCCGTTACAATTTTGGCTATGTTCCGAGTATCCTGTGGGAAGAACACCGTTAGTTTATACGATCAAAGATATAAATAGCATTCAATGGTATGTGGGAAATGAGAAAATTTAAGCTCAGGTAATGAATTGTTGGATGGGTGCACCGCAGCAACGGATGGATGCTGAGAAGAAGAAACATTACCCACATCGATGCCACTGTGCTGCCGACCCTGAAACGTTGGCAGGCCGAGAGCCTTGAGTTGAGCGGGTATGTTGAGTGATCTGCGAACTAGTGGGATAGAGGCCTAAACAACGTTGATGATGGTGTTGTGACACATGTCAATGAAAATGAGCCAGGGCAAGAAGTGTGCGATAGCCGGTATGGAAGTGTCCAGGGGTGGCATGAAAATTTCACGCCATCAGAAACGAGTATGTCGCAATGAGTGGACAGGCAATGATTAGAGGGGAGCAATTGAAAGAATTAGCGAATAATTGAGCAATGTGATGGACACGACTTACCTTCACAGAACCACTTGGGGCAGCAGCAGAATGAGTGTTGAGCAATTGCATGACGGACATGCGGACGTCAAGGATGTCGCCTCTGAGCCACTCGGGCATGGGAATCTAGCCATTCATAGTCCATGCATGTAACTTATTGCCGCAGAGATTGATGCGCACCTTTGAGATGAAACACTGCTTTACGACAAAATCGCGGACGTCAAAGGGCCCGTCGCTACACCAGCAAAAGCGGACGAGGCGTTTGCCAGTGAAACTGTCGATGAGGCCATTCTCAACCAAGAACGCGCGGACGGACTTGAGAACTTGAGGAAATGGAGGTGCAACGTCAACTTGCTCCTTGGAGCGAGTCAGTAAAAGTCGGGTTTCAAAGGAGGTAGTGTAGGAAAACAGGAGACAAGACAGACCTGTGTTATCCCCGTAAGCTCTGTACAGAAATTTGAAAGGATGGGTCGCCAGGAGGGCCGGACAAAGCTTCTAAATTCGTCGACGACCTCGAGGTTGCTCGTTTTCAGGGTGCAATCTGAGTCGCGCCATTTCATTAGGCAGATAGGGAATTCCTGTCTGTGGTTAGACCATAGTTGCGGGTGCTACATGAAGAGAGAGATGCGCACAATGATTTCATTCGGATAGTCAAAACCTGTGCCCTGGAAGCAGGTAGCCTCGACATCGAGGACGAGAAAGGCATCATAGGATTGGTGAGGATGAGAAACAAGTAGAGGGCTTTGGTGAGCATCGTCGGGGACGTCGGGGGGTCGGGGGGTGTAGCGCATGGTTGTAGGAGGGCAGACTATAGGCAGGCTATAGCATTTGAGGGCACGTTGTAGCACTGCCTAAAATCCAGACGAGCATTTTCAGTTTGCTCACGTGCTCTCCTTTTCCCCCCATGCCCGACGACCTCGACGACGACTTTGTCCCAGACCTCGACGACAACTTTGCCCCAGACATCAGCGACGACCATGTCGTTGAGATGGAGCAGCCTGTGCTGCCCGCAGTGGCGTTGAAAAAACGGAAGCGCAGAGAGAAGGAACAGCAGTCCAAGGTGCATTCTCTATTCTTTATTTTTTTTCTCGTTTACCATCTGCTAGAAAAAAAGAAAGCTCACAAAGGCCGTAGGGCCAGTTTTGGACTCTGTTGCTGATCAGAGTCCTGTGCAACTTGCAGGCTATCTCGCAGAGATGCAAGCCAAGACCTTTCTCAATCATATGGCCATAGAGCTCAGTGATCTCGAGATCTCCGGTATGACTTTTTTTCCTACTGCTATCTTACCATCTATCAACTGTGCTAGTCAGATTCTGTCATTGCAGACACTACCTCCTGGACTGGGCCCAGGACTCTCGACCAGCTTGCTTCCTTCATCATTCAAGGTGTGCTCGATACACCAGATTTACCTCATAGCTCAGACTGTCTATCTTAGTTTTGCCTACGCTGCACAAGCGGCTGGGTCAAGCCTCCAAGTCGAATGGAGCACCGACTCTGCTTTTTGTTGCAGGTGCCGCTTTGAGAGTCGCCGATGTCACACGAGTCTTGAAGGATAAGAAACTTCGCGGTGAAAAAGGCGGAGATGTCGCCAAGCTATTTGCCAAGCACTTTAAACTTCCTGAGCATGTCTCTTATCTCACAAGAACCAAAGTTGGTACCGCTGTGGGTACGCCTGGTCGGATAGGCAAGTTACTCTGCGAAACGGGTGTGTTTTTGTTGCAATCCTCGAGTTAAGAGTCGTTCATGATGTGTCTGTCCTCTTAGATGCGCTGTCCATTTCCCAGCTCACTCATATCATCCTCGATGTCTCCTATGTCGATGCAAAGAAGCGCAACCTACTTAGCCTTCCAGAAACCCGTGATGAAATTTTCAAAATGGTCCTGGGTGCACCCCAGGTGTTGGAGGCAATCAAAGAGGGACGAATCCAGATTGTGTTCTTTTAGTCCATTAAAATACACCAAAAGATCAAAAGCCCTTTGGATTTGTCCTGAGTGTGAGCTGGTTGGAAAAAAAAACTAATGAGTCTTTGTTCCAAAATTCACAAGTTTTGCATACTCTTGTCCATTTTGGTACTTTATGAATGCCTTTTCTGTATCCTTTTGTATGTGGACTGAAGATTGTGTACTTGTCCTTGGCAGGCATCTCGTGCTCTTTCGGTAATTCCAATGCACGGTCCTGACATATGTCAACGAAAGACCAACCTTGAAAAAAGAAAGCGCACGAGGGCATGACATCGGACACCACTGGCTCGGACGGCCTCGATGACATCGTCTACCTTTTTGAGCCGCGACCGAGCATTGGCCTTGCGGGTTGCCGAAAGTTTCCAGGGTGTTTTCCTGAGCACAATGTAGTCAGGAAGACAGTCAAGAAAGGGAGAGCAAGCACCATAGCAAGCCACTGAGGTTGACACTGGAAGGTCTAAACATGGAAGAGAGATGATGCGTGGGAAAGTGAGACTTGTTCACTGACCGCGATAGAATGGCTCAGGCTCAGGCGGCGACCCTCCAGAATGGCTCGTTTTCTGCTCTCCAAAAACCTGACCTTCAGGCCATTAACAGTTTCACCCGCTTCGCCAGCGGCATGATTCTCCCTCCACCAGAGATCAAAGGCCCGTCTGTTCTCCACCAAAAACACAAAATGTAACTAACTTGTATCACTCCAGCTGTGATCCAAAAAACAGCAAATTTCGTCGCCAATTCACAGAACCCACCCCTCTTTGAGGACAAAATTAGAGAAAACCAGCGTTCAGATCCTAAATTCTCGTTCTTAAATCCCATCGACCCGTATTATGCGTATTATCAGGACAGGCTTGACAGGCTCATGCGAGGAGAAACGCTGGACGATGATGCGACCCCGACACCTGGCGGAACGGGTTCTGTCACACCTGGTGCTGGTACGGCAGGAGGTGCTGAATCAGATGCTGTGGATATCGGTATCGAGCCTCCGGTTCCAGAGTTTACCTTAGATATACCAAATCTCAGCACTTTCGACTTGTACGTTATCTCTAGCAGCACTCCAGCATAGGGTTGACTCAGTTCTACGCTCACAGGGATATCATGAAGCTTACAGCACTATTTACTGCTATCCGGGGTCGTATGTTCCTTGCCACACTTTCTGCAAGGGAAGGACGAAATTACCAGTTCGACTTCCTTCGACCCACACACTCGCTCTTTGGATACTTCAATCGTCTAGTTGAACAGTACGGTAAAGTCCTTTACCCCAACAAGGACATGCTCCAGCAGTTGAAGGAAAAGGCACAAGAAGGGTCGAGGTGGAAAATGTTGGAGCAGGCTAGGCGTCATGCCAAATGGCAGAGGAATAAGCGGGAAAAAGATCAGAAGAGGAAAGACGACCAGGAAGCTGAACGAAGCAAGTAACCTTTCATTTCCCTCCTCAAACGTCCCAACTCACTTTTCAAACCCTAGTCGCATTCGCCGAAATTGACTGGCACGACTATGCCATAGTCCAAACCATTGAATTCACAGCTGCTGATGCCACTTCCGAGCTTCCTCCTCCTATGAGCGTGCAAGAAGTCGAAAGCATGACACTGGCTCAGAAACGCATGGCAGCTATGATCATGGAGAACACTGTTGAAGATATTGAAGCTCACCGTGCGCGTCAAGCTGAAGCTGAGGCTCTTGCCGCTGCTGCCGTCCAAAGTGTAGGTAAAGTCACCGTGGTTGAGGAAGTAGAGGAAGATGTGATTATGGAAGAGAGTGATGACGAGATGAACGAGGAGAGGAAGAGGGAAGAGGAAGCAGAGAGACAGAAAGAGTTGGCGAGAGCGCACGCCTTGCAGCCCACAGTTGGTCCTATGAAGATTCGTACAGACTATGTACCAAAGAGCACGTCCCCATTGTTATTTTTCCTTCCGTTTTCGGGCTGATTTGTGATATCTAGTCGGCGCAAAGAACTCTAAACCAACGATGACCACTTGTTCCATCTGTGGTCAGCAAATTCCGGTGGACGAACTCCAAGAGCATATGCGGATTGAACTTCTCGATTCCAAATGGAAAGAACAGCGCGACGTGCTTGAGGCTCGCAAAGCACAAGCTTCTGAGCTCCAACGCGGTGCTAATGTTGTTTCCTCACTCAAGAATCTCGCTCGTACTCGTGTCGACATCTTTGGTTCTGAAACGGATGAGGAAAGACGGAAGAGGGAGGAAGAGGAAGAGCGGGAGAAGAGGAAGGAGCGAGAAAAGGTTGTCTGGGATGGTCATACTGCTTCGAAAGCCAATACTTTGGACAAGTACTCGACAAATGTCAACTTTGACGAACAGATTGCTGCTATTCATAGAGCTAAAGGTCTAGGGCCGTAGGTCATTTTTTCTGTTTTTACCAGCTCTTGCTAATCATTTGAGCACAGTGCCGAAGTGAATGCAATAGGTCCAGGGATTGGACCTGCTGCTATCCCACCACCGCTGACATCTCTTCCACCTCCACCTGCATCCCTCCCTGCGCCTCCTATCCACCATCCCAATGCCACTGTTTCTGCCGGTCCCACACCTGCGTCGATGCGTCCGTCAACCAACACACCAACCCCTGTGATGCTTCCGCCGCTCCACTATCAAGGTCTTGATGCAGCTCAGCCGTTTGGATACTCTCCACCACCGATCACGCCTGGATCGGCTAGTCACAAGGCAGCGTTGGCAGCTGCTAATGCCCAAGTACAAGCCGGCATGGTTCGCACGGCAGATCAGATGCTTGATGGTGATGGATCAGAAGCTGCACCACCAGAGGATCTTATTCCACCAGCTAAACGCCAACGTGTTGCTAAACTACCTGGTGGGAATCTGTACCGCGAGGAAGATTGGATCGAGATGCATCCTTATCCCATTTCGCTTCAAGTTCAGCTTCCTCATGATTCCACCAAGCCTGAATGGAAATTGGATGGGGGTGTTGTGCTTGTGCCGGACTTGCCGATGAATTTGTTGATTAGTACGCTCAGGGATAGGATACGCAATGTGACGGGGAGTGCGTTGCCTGCGTCGAGAATGAGGATATCGTATCAGGGCAAGATGTTGACGAATTCGAGTACGCTGGGTCATTATAATTTGGAGGATGAGGATATATTAGTGTTGAGCATTAGTGAGCAGCGTAAGAGGTAGTAGTACATGGCGAAGATGAGTGAAGATTCTTTTTTTTACTGGAAAATTTTTGGGTCTTTCTCCCACCGAATCCCTACTAGATATGTACCCTGATTATATTATTACAAGTGATGCGTTGATGAAGAAGAAGAATCACAGTTAGAAACCCCGAAAGTGAGAAATAGGAGCGGCGAAGTGTCGAAAGGAGGGGAGGTGAAAGGCACCGGTAATTAAATCAGACGGGGTTGTCCCGAGTCGGCATAGTCCGGTACTTCGGACCGAACTGAGCAAGGTCGATAATGACAGAATAACAGATCAACTCTCTGACCCACATCTTCATCATGTTTTTTGGTCCTCTGACGCTTGCCAAAAAAAAAAAGACATGGCTAGCAAAAGGACGACACAGCCGCTGTTTCACATGTTTCTCCACTTGTCTTGGCGACAAAGGCTAAATCAGAATCAGAACGCATGCGTATATGTCGACCCCTAGCAGACGATGTAGATGATGATGATGAGGGCGGTGGGTGTAGCGAAAGAGCACGACGGTGGTTTGGCGTGAAATGGAAATTGCTGGGGTGATTGAGGGGATAGGCGTTGAGACTCTGACTGGATACACACCGCCTGGGTTCGCGAGATGATGAACTGATCACGATGGGGGGGGAAGATGGAGCTGCAGGAGAAGATCGAAGAAAATGGACATGTCTGCGGCTGTTACTGTGTTTGAGCGAGCCGCTTTGGCCGGGTGAAGACGTGCGCATGGGCACAGGGACAGTGTCTTGGAGCCAGAGGTTGTCCTGCTCAGTGATGATGTGGGGCGCTTCACTAGTGCAGGTGAATGCTGGCGAGGTCAGGAAAGGCGAGGCAACGAGAGAGGGTGGGACAGGAGCAGATTTGAGTTCAGGCAAAGAGAGACCAGAAGGCATCGTGTATTAGAAAATCTGTAAAACAAGCCAACACTATATAAGCCATTTGTGCTAAAAATACACTTCGTCGATGTCTCGGCTACCCAGAACGGTAATAGAGGAGACAAACTAGTAGTAGAAATGCAAAGCCGATGGCTCCTTCCAGGAATGTGGAGGATCTCACGCGACCCATCTCCGTTGCAGCCGGCCTTCCTCTTTCTTTGGGCTTGGCACTTTTCTCCGCCTGCGTTTCTTTTGCCACAGATCCCATGTCCAATCTCTGGCTACTGGCCAGAGTTCCAGGGTCTGGCAGCAGCTCCACATTAGGTCGTTTGCAATGTGGGCACGCCCATTCTCTGGACCTGTACAGCACATCGCTCAAATCTCGACGGGGACGATATCAAACCACTCACAGTCGTGCCAGTCGCTTTCTTTCAGCTGCCGGATACTCGATTGAACCCACTCCCATTGCTGCCTGACCCTTGAGCGTAAAGAATCCCTGAAGCCCTATTATGGCTGTGGCGACAGTTTGTCTCCATCTCCAATTCATTGTCTGACTCACCTGTCCGTATACCCCAAGCTGGTTGCCATAATTCTTCATGGTCTACATCGTCGATCAGCACCAGTCGATCGTTCAACTGCGCGACACCTAAGACACTCACAATTAGTGAAACTGACACAAATCTAAAATGGTAACCATCTCATCGATCAGTATATCCTGTGCACAGATGAGGAATCGTTGGCTGACTCACCTTGGTATTCAACTCAAATCTTCCATTCGGGGTCAGCATCCTGATGCTTGGCGGTCGAAAAGGATATTCCGCAGGGAGCACAATCCTCAAGTGGTACAACCCGCCTTCAAATTCGGTGCCTGGTGATCCTCGAAGTGTGCAGTGCCATTCCTAATCAAATAGAATTTTAGTCAGTCTCCGCTCGTCAACAGATCGGTGGGTATGATATGAAACAAAGGCTCCAGGGAGCCTGAGGTGTACGCACAAAGATATCCTCCTCGAGTGGAGCGGCGGAATAATCGGTGCTGGGGTCATTTGCAAGCTCACGCGCTTCTTGCATAATACGCTTGACAGCTACACATTTGAGGTCTCAGTTAGATTCCCAGATCGAGAAGCGCAGGAGTCGGCGAACCAGAATTATTCTTGTTCAGAGGCATGGGGAATGGCGGATGGAACACAGCACTTCGATAGATATAGAATTGATATGAAAGAAACGAGCGAGTTCAAGAGATAGAGTTCGAGTGAGATATAGAAATGCAGCTAGAATTTTCACGCCGTGTTCACGTCGTATATCAACTTGGATGTCCCAGTGGTCTGTTGAGTTATTGAAACGAGACGTTTCTTGGTCACAAATCACGGATTTCCGTTTCTCGTTTCCCAAGGAGAAAGGGGTTCCGGCTGTAGTAGCAACGTGTAGGACGGTGGCGATACAAAGACAAGCTAGGCTGTTCAGCTAATTGGTCAACGTGGAACTGACCTGCGTTGTTGCACGTGTCAAAGTTACCCCATTTGTATCTAATGCTGTCTTGTCACACATCAATGAGAGTGACGAATTTTGGCACAGACGAATTTGGTTGCTCATCGCTTGCCTGCTCATTCCTTTAATTTTCACGGATAGAACTAGACGAGCTTTTAGCTGTCTTTTTTTTATTGTCACCCGGCAGGAAAAATGACAATACATATCAAGAACCTTAGAGTTCGCCAACGTAAAGGTGCACTTGCTTATTCTTGCATTATTGGGACGAGTCACTCATAATTCGATTTACATTCTTTGTGAATACTGTACGAATGGAATTTCTTCATGTCGCGAATCTTGAATTGCCCTTCACCGAAAATTCCAACCGGCAATTCAATCAATCCTTTTGTTGCTTTAAACTAACTGGGACTGCGGGTTACCAATTAGCACCTGTTAATATCATGTGTGCACCGCATCTCGCAGGCTTGCTTGCCTGTTGGTCAGCTAGGGGTGACTATCGGTCTGTCGGACAATGTCAAGAGACAGCAGAGGCACTGTTTCATTGCATGAGGACTTCAGTGCGTCGGGACTCCGTTTTCATTCGCGTTACACGTTGGGCTGATTTTATTTTCCTCCCCCCTTGCCTTCTGTTATAGCCGATGCCGAAAAAAGGTCATCGATCAACAATCAATTATCACCTTGCACGGTTGGGAAAACAGATCCAGTGAGACGTCAAAGCCAACTTGGGGCTTGCAATCCCTGTGCTCGACGCAGATGCAAAGTGGACTCTATATACAAACGGCTGTGTGACAGTCTTGTTAGGTCTTTGTGTTTGCTTTTCTCTGGGAGCGTGTATCGAATATCATCGTTTTTGTTCACTGAATCCAGAATGTGTAATGGGGTTGTTTTCTCGATGCTATCAAAGAGGAGAAACAAGTCGAACAGCCGACGTCAACGTGGAAAGTGTATATCATTTTAATGCTTCACATATCATACTCGGGCCACTACATTGCAAAGCCTGCGCAGCAGAGTTCGAATAAAGGATTCTCTATTGCTGCACTGGATCAGGTTCTTAATATCGTCACTTCTAACCTTTGCTTCGAATGGGCATCCTTCTGAAGCAAGAACAATGGGACAGGAGGCAAGAGCTGACAGGAGGTACTTTGTCTTCAAATAGACGTGAGAAGCTATTCAGCACACTATCCAGTGCTTGGAAATTTTTGAATGACTAGCAACACCTTATTATTCCTTCTGAGTTCCCACTGGTATAACTGAGTTCCCACTGGTATAATATCAACAGCTAGAAGCTTGCACTCTGCAATCCTGGCAGCGTGAACATGTTACTAACACACCACCAGGCAGTATTAATTCAGAAGTCATTATCAAATGGTATAGCATCGGGTATAGGAATCCAGGGATATGATACTTAATCAAACGGACATTAATCAGACGTAGATGTCCACAAACATGCCCCAACGCTGGACAACTGGCCTGACAATCTTTTCCCATTCCATCCCCTCGTTCGGCTCACCTTCATTCCACCTTCGAAATTCAAATATCTCCTTGTGAAGGCACCCGCAGTCCGGACACGACTTATATCTTGCACTTGACTTGCTGGGAGTAGCACCAGGAACGGACGGGGCTGTTTCATTATAAGGCCAGTTCAGTTCCAAGTACACACCAGTTGACACCAGGTCGGCGAGTTCGATATGAATAAGGCGTTCTAAGATGAAGGTGAGGTGAGAGACCAAGCGGCAACTTCAGAAAAGAAAACCTAGTCGATGACACCAAGCAGCCCTCTCGCCCGTCTCTACGCGACCTTTCATCATGCTCCCTTCTTCTCGTGGATCTGGATAGTATCCTCGGAGGACTTGCTCTTTCGACCCACATTGCTTGGTCCACTGATCAATCCTCTTGATTAAGTCGTAGGATCTACCGACTTTCAACTTGATAGTCCTTGGGACGTCGGGATCTGAGCGTCATCAGCTAAACTGCTACATACCGCAGTAGTTTGTCCTAACCTCTAATCTCAAAGGTGTAGATATACCCAGGTTTGTCTGACGCCGATCTTGTCTTCTCCATTTCTGCTCGGAGAGATGCCTGGGTTGGTTTCTGTAAATACGCTGGTATCCAGTCTTTTGTCTTTGGGATCAGAGAAAGACTGGATTACTGGGAAATTTATTACCTTCAAATGAGACCCAATTTCCAGTCTTTTTAGCATAATAGCCAGTTGGTGAGAGAACCTCGTCTGTGTGTTGGTAGCAGAAACGGGGAACGGACTCCTCATCGCTGTTGCCGTTGTCACCCGCAAAGCTCATTTTGACTTGCCTTGTACATCTTTTTCCCGCTTTGGTGATACCAGCACATTGAACTTGGTTATGTTTGCTTGACGGTGTTGACGGTGTACTCGCTGAATGATTGTTTGTTGGGCTTGAGACTGAGTTAATGGTCGCACTGACTGCAGGGCATGAAGAACTTGAATATCGACGCGGGGGCTTCTTAGGAGTACGGGGGGGCAAGGGTGATGTAACGGGTTCATCGTACCCCGGGCGCGTCAGGTAGTTAGGATTCAAGGCCATCTGCATTGTCAACGACTGCTTCCCTTGTGGAGGCAGATGGGGCACTGGCATCGTTTGGGGGCCGGAAGACGAGTTCAATGTCGGTGTCGAAGCGCTTGCTAGGTTGAAACCTCCTATGAAGTCTGTCTTGACCCGACCAGCTGCTGGTGTTGTTGGACCAGAGACCGAGAGTCCATCGAAGATCGCAGATAGCTGGCCCACTGAGTCAGAAGGTGCTCCGGAAGTTGGCTTTGGAGGAGACGACTGTTTGTTCTACAGCCGTAAGACAAATTGCATAGGTTCAGATTGTATTGTTCTGCCTACATGAACGTCAAAGAATTTGTTGAAAAAAGATTCTGCCTTTTCCTTCAGGCCATGAGACTCAGGCATTCTAATGAGGATGGCAGATAGAGAGAATGACACCAAAAGAAAAAAAGTTGTTATTCAAGTTAAAGACAGTAGATGCCATTATATAATCAGATTTTTATTGTAGCTTCGTTCACACGAGGCCAAACAATGCACTTGTTCTTACTACGAGGTAAGTATCGACCATTTGGTATCTTCTGCGCAAGATGAAATGCACTGGGCTCTGAGACACATGTATCACTGCTGTCATGCACTATGCTCTTCAGAGCGGCGGCTTAGAAACCCGTTAACTGATCGTTTTTTCGAATTCTTAACCTTGATGTTCAATTTCTCATACTTCGTCTCCTATAACCAGGACCACTATCATGGAGAATGTTGATGGGATCGAGGAGACACGCGCATCGCTACAAACGATGACAAGAAGTATCTCATCAGTTCGACAGATAATCCGACAACTACGAGATGAGTAAGTTTTTTTCCAAGGGTATTTTCGCATTAACATATCCGACTCAGCCCTCAGACTCTCAATACCAAGGATGGGATATCATTACTGTCAATCAAGCACCATGTCATGTTATCCTATCTTCGCTCGCTTGTCCTTTTGTCAGCCCGCAGGATTCTCGGGCATAATATGGCCGAGCGGGAGAACCCGAAGCTTCCTTTCAGTAGCGTTGATCGTGACAGTCGCGGTTCAGGTGCAGGCGATCTAGTTGACATTATGATTGAAGGGCGTTGTATCCTTGAAAAAACCCGTGTTCTAGAAGGAAAGCTCAATTATCAGATTGAGAAGTTGGTACGCCTGGCGCGAGAGCCTGAAAAAAGTCAGGTGGCTGTGAATGGTAAGCTTTCTAGTTTTCTTTTGATCTATTCTCGTAAAGGCTGACTGGTGTTAGATCCTTTGGCATTCAGACCTCATCCACAAAATCTTGAAGCCAATCATGATGAAAGCGATTCTGAGGTTTCGTACGACAGGACCGATATCAAGCATCAGTCTGGTGATGGCATCTACCGTCCACCTCGTCTGGCCCCCGTTCCCT
>Ga0153946_1000317_pt1 | contig 20670 bp, 20 predicted proteins | sample TSNJ030MetaG_FD_104751 | JGI IMG/M metagenome (GOLD analysis project Ga0153946, IMG submission 104751) | Attine ant fungus gardens microbial communities from New Jersey, USA - TSNJ030 MetaG | ecosystem: Host-associated > Fungi > Mycelium > Unclassified | place: USA: New Jersey, Wharton State... | reverse complement strand
TGCCTGTCATTCACCATCTGAACACCAGACAACTACTAAGGATCGAGCAGTAATGTAAAATGGCAGGCACAGGAGTGTGAGGACATTTTGTTTGTGCGACAGCCCCTTTATATTCTTAAGCATGTTCCGGAAGAAACTCTCTGAGATAATCAACAGATTTCTGTACAGAGGTATGAGGATCTTCCCAGTAGATAGAATCATTAATTTCCAAATCAATGATACCTGTGTAGTTATGCTTTTCTAAAATCTGTATATATTCTTTCAGAGGAAGATTTCCATCTCCGAGGATGTAATGTCCGGAAGGATCTCCGTCTGCATAGTGAATGAACGAAATAGCACTCTCGCCTAATTCTGTATAATAATCCTCCAGATGCTCGCCGGCAACTTCCATAGCTACCAGATCAATACATACCTTAAGAGCAGGGCTGTTAACTTCGTCTAACATAGCCTTCATCTGTGGAAGATTAATAAGCAGGTTACTTTCATATGGCTGAAGCTGCTCTAACATCATGTAAATACCTCGTTCTTCTGCCATGCTGCAGATCTTGCAAACGCTTTCTACAGTATATTTCCAGCTTTCCTCATGCGGGATGTCGAGCAGTCCGCATCCGGTATTAATAAACAGACGATTAGTTCCCAGTTCCAGTGTGTCATCCATAGCCATATCAAAATAGTCTAAAGTACGGTCACGAACAATCTGGTATGGAGAACTGATGTCATACTGATAATTTAATGTCTCCGGTGTATAGATTACAATCTTCTGTCCGAGATCTTCTGCTTTCTTACGCATTTCCCGAACCTTGCGGATGGCCTCAGTGTTTGTTGGATAATCAAGCCTGGTATAATGGGGATGACCTCCCCAGACATCAAGATTTCTTACGTTACAGCGCTCCATAGAGTTCAGATAATAATCGAATGTATAGTGCACGTACTGTGCACTCATAACAGCTATCTGATCCATTGTAATAATTGACATAATATTACCTCCTTAATATAATTGTGATTAAACAAGTGAAAGAAAAAACAAATAATTTTTTTAAATTTCATCAATAGTATGCATAAGGCTTGCGGTAGCCTCATAGAGGGCATCGTAAACTGCCTGATATTTCTTATAAATCTCATGGTTTTCCATGTTCGGGACATAAGTTTTACCTGGCTTGATAAAATTTGTGAGGCTTGCGAAAGACTCGAATCCGGGATATTTGATTCCGGAAGCAGCCATCAGAGCGTCACCGAAGCTTGCGCCGACTGTGATGGCAGGTGTGCTGATCTCCTTTCCGGCAATATCAGCTACAATCTGCATCCAGAGATTATTCTTAACACCGCCGCCGACTGCAAAGATCTGTTCGATCGGAACGTCGTGGCTCATTATAATCTTCAACTGTTGGTTTATAGAATATCCAACTGCTTCCAGTGCACTTCGATACATATGTTTGCGGGTATGAGCAAGAGTCAGGCCAAAGAGAATACCTTTTGCCTGCGGATCATTGATCGGTGTTCTTTCACCCGCAAAGTACGGAAGAGTAATCAGTCCGTTACTTCCGGGCGGAATCTCGCCGATCCCTTTCATCATAGTCTGATATGCGTCTGGTCCACCATTCTTTTCTATATCCATTACATCCTGGAACATGGTATCACGATACCATTTGGTCAGAGAACCTGCGGCATTTGTTCCGGCGGAAATGTCACAAAGCCCGGGTACGATGAATTCTTCTCTCCAGAGACGGTCGTCGTCTACTAATCCTTCTGTTCCGAGAATCATATAAATAGAAGAACCAAATTGAATCATCATCTTGCCGGGTCTGACAACACCCGTACTGATTGCTTCTGCTCCGGAATCATCTGTTCCTACGATAACAGGAGTTTGGACAGCCAATCCGGTTTCCTTTGCGGCGGCTTCTGTTACATATCCGGCAATATCATTTGCTTCCTTCACTCTTGCCAGCTGATCAGGGCGGCAGATAGGCTTGCATGTCTCTGGATTTGGCGTTCCGTCATTAGAATAGAGGGGATTAAAGCTTGCTAATCCCAGGAAACGGTCTACCGTATAATTGCCGGTCAGTTTTGCGGTGATAAAGCTGGAGCCTGTAAGGAACTTGTGGGCTTTGGCATAGACCTCGGGCTCTTTGTTTTTTACCCAGAGAATCTTAGGCATGACATCACTGGAGCACAGCGGGCGTCCATACCACTTCTTAATCTGCTCTTCACCGTACATCTCTGTGAGCTGTGCTATCTCATCCGCAGCGCGTGCGTCAATTCCATATAAGATAGCCTTGCGCAGCGGTCTGCACTCTTCGTCGACCGGCAGACAATCAGCACCTAACGCGCTGGTTCCCACTGCTTTAATGTCAGCAGGATCTACACCGGATTTTTCGATCAGGGCATTACTGATAATACAAAGATCGCCCCACCAGTCATTGTCTGCATCATGTTCGTAATGTCCCGGTGCGGGATTGGTCATAGCATGTTCTGCTGCATGTTCGGCTATGATACTGCCTTCTGAGTCAATTAGAACACCCTTGCTGGAATTGGTTCCGGTATCAATTCCCATAAAATACGTTTTTTCCATTGCTATTTTCTCCCTTCGTTATACAATTCCTAGCTGCAATATATACAAGTTATATAAATACCATAATACTTTTGCGATAAAAAGGCAATAATTAGACATATAAAATACTATTTAAGAATCTGATTTTGAGATGTTCTGCGGAAGAACAAATATATGGGAAGGAGAATTACATTATTATGGAAACTTTAAATTTCAGATGGAAAATATAGTTGTAGAAGCAAGTCGTTTCGTTATTTTAAACAAAAAAATAATTAAATTTTGTGAATTAGGTCAAAAAAGAAAAGATTTTTTAAAAACAGTTGAAATAAACAAGTTGAAGGAATATAATACACATGAGTGCATATAGGTAAAACACTTGTTGATTTCTAGAGTGTTTAAAAAGTATCCAAGCTTGTATGAATGTATCAAGGCTGGGTGGTTATTTAAGACAGTTTATTTATTTCATAAGGAGGAAAATTAGATGGAAACCAACAGACTGACAAAAGACGAGATATTTAAATGGTGTTCTATCCCAAAAGAAGAACTGATGAATCAGGATGGACAAAAGATTAAGCTGGAGGTCCGCAAGGACAGGGAAACAGTGATGGTTGATCTTGGTAATCTGATGGCTGATGAAGTGATTGAGCATAATAAGAAAGGAATTCCGACAAAATGGGTGCTTCCTGCAGGACCGACCGATGAGTATGATACTTTCGTCAATCGTGTAAATGAAGAGAGAATCAGTTTAAAGAATCTTTGGATTTTCCATATGGACGAGTTCCTTGACTGGGAGGGACGTCCCTATCCTGTTGAGGATTCTTATGAAAGTCTGGAAGGAACAATGAATGCATGTTTCTATGGACGTATTGATGATCAGCTGAATGTTCCGGGTGAGCAGAGGATCTGGCCGAGAATCAATAATATCGATTATGCTGATGAATTGTGCGAAAAGCTGGGGGGAGTAGATACTGTATGGGCCGGAATTGGAGCTGCCGGTCTGGTTGCATTTAATGAAGCACCGCACAGCTGCTGCTACCATATTTCCGTTGCGGAATATGCACGGAGCAAGACCCGTATTGTAGATTTAAATGAGGATACGCTTGTTGCACTGGCTCATCGTTCGTTCGGGGCATGCACAGATCGTGTTCCGCCTAAGGCTGTTACGATCGGGTTTAAAATTATGCTTACAGCAAAACGTTTTATTTATATGGTAGCTACTGGTTCCTGGAAGCAGACAATTTGCCGCATTCTTCTGTTCAGTGACCCAACTGTGGATTATCCGGTTACAATTATTCCTAAATACGTTCAGGACGTAACATTATATACAACAGAGGAGACCCTTGATCATCCAATGTCTCACGAAATGAAAGGGTGGTAGAATATGACTCAGAAAGAGGTAATTGTACTGAATAGTCATGGTGTCGGACAGTATGCGTATACGGATCATATGCCGAAGTGGGGTGAGACCCTGAGTGTGAAAAACTGGCACATTGCAGAAGATGGCGGAAAAGGAAGTAATGTATCGGTTGCTCTGGGAAGACTGGGCATTGATACGGCATATATTGGGAAAGTAGGGAACGATCCATGGGGTGATCTTGGTGAGAAGTGGATGAAGGATGCCGGTGTTGATACGACATATATGTATCGCACGGACGAGGTATCTACCGGAACCGGTTTGATTTTGCTCGGACCGGAGGGACAGAACACGGTTATTGACGGAGACAGTTCTGCTGTTGCGCTTACAGAGCAGGAGGTTATTGATGCTCTGGACGCGATGAAGGGTTCAAAATACTTTGTCACAGGATTTGAAGTTCCGATGAAGATAGCACTGGCCGGAGCAAAACATGCAAAGAAGCTGGGAATGTGCACGGCATTAAATCCAAGCCCGCTCCCGGAGGAGCCAATGGGAGAATTGGACTATATTGATTATCTGTTTATTAATGAGGTAGAAGGGAGATATATCTGCGATGAGACGGAGAATCCGGATATCGATCCGCTAAAGCTTACAAAGGAAGTACAGGAAAAATACGGAGTTGCAAATGTTATAATGACGATGGGGAGCGATGGAAGTATAGCTCTGTGCGGAGGTGAATTCTGTGAGGCCGCATCTGTGAGACCGGAAAAAGTAATAAATACTGCCGGAGCCGGAGATGGATTTATGGCGGCGGCAATTGCGAATCTTGTCTGGGGCAAAAGCTTAAAGGAAGCCATGGAATGGGCGAGTAAGTATGCGGCGCTGTCCGTAACGATTGATGGTACAATTCCGTCTTACCGTCCGCTTGATGAGGTGAGTACATTTATTGAAACGCTTGGTTAGGTGCGGGAGGATTATTATGAGTCAACATTATGCAATGATAGAAGAAATCAAAGAACAGCCGGGACTTCTTGATAATCTGTTCCGGCAAAGAAAAGAACTGACATCGGATTTTGTATCGCTCTATCAGAAGCATCTGTTTAAGAAGGTGGTATTTGTGGGAAACGGTTCACCATATTATGCCGGCTGCACATTGCGGTTCGCGGCAGAAAGCCTGTTAAAGGCAGAAGCAGAAGCAATTCCGGCGGGCATCTTTCATAATCATACGGATTTTAATGTGTCCGGAAAGTTTCTGCCGGAAGAGATTCTCCTGGTTTGTCCGGCGGAATCCGGGCATTCACGCGGACAGGTTGACGCGGCAAGGAGGGCAAGGGCAGAAGGAATGTATGTTATGGCGACCACACTTCATCCGACGGGTGTGCTCGCCCGCACAACGGACATTGTTCTTGCAAAGCCCGGAGGGCATGAGGTTGCTATGGCAGCAACAAAAGGGCAGACCATGGCGCTGTTCATGATATTCCTGAATTTTCTGGAAGCGGGATATCAATCGGGAAATATTACGGAGGAAGAATATGTGCGGTATCTGTCGGCGTGTGAGAAAGTGCCGGAAAATGTAGAAAAAACAATCGAGGATACCACTGCATGGTTTCGTGCAAATAAGGACAGAGTCATGGGGGCGGAAAAATATTTCCTGCTCGGATATGGAGCAAATTTCGGGACGGTGCAGGAGGCAGCACTTAAATTCTTTGAATGCCATCAGAAACCGACAATCGCACTGGAATTGGAGGAATCTCTTCACGGACCGTTTCGTGCACTGGGCAAGAAGGACATAGTATTTTTCCTGGCGGCAGAGGAGTGTCCGGAAAGGGAACGGATGCAGCGTCTGGCTGAGGCAGTAGAGCCGTATTGTGAGAATCGTGTTTTGATCCAGAGTACCACAAATCCGGCAAAGGGAGATGTTCTTGCCATACACAGTTCGGATGTAGAGTTTATAGATGCAATCGAGTATTTAATTCCGCTGCAGGTATTGTCGTACCTAATAGCGGATGAGATGGGGATTGATTTGAGCGTTCCGCTGGTGTCATCTTTGGATGGTGTGATGCTTCCGGCTTATGAGGATTGATGATATGGATATTATTATGGTTGTAGATATCGGCGGTTCAAAATATATGCCGGGCTTTGTTGACCGGGCAGGTACGATTCTTTATCAGGAACGCCGGGAATGGCGGGCGGCAGACCCGGATGCCATTTTGGAACAGTTAAAGGAGGCACTTCACAGTATCTGTGACACACATCCGAAACTCGCCAGCCGGGCAAAGGCCGGAGGTCTTACGATTCCGGGATTTGCAGACCCGGTGACCGGGGTATGGGTGGAATCCGATTTTCTTGTTGTAAAGAACCTTCCTATATGTGAGATATTGAGTGAAGAGTTTGGAATCCCGTTTTTTGCTGACAATGATGGAAATGCATGTGCTCTGGCAGAGAAATACTTTGGCGGGGCAAAGGATAAAAAGGACTTCTTTTATATGACAGTGAGTACGGGAATCGGCGGAGCTTTGTATTTGAACGGAGAATTGTATTACGGAGCTTTCTGGCATGCGGGAGAGATCGGACTGTTTGTTGTAGAAGAATATGGACGTCCTTCGGATACGGGAAGCGTCGATGGTATCGCTGAAATGTATGCCTCCGGCAGAGGGATGGTACAGAATTATATAGAGGCCGGCGGTAAAGAAGAGATTGACGGTAAAAGAACGGGCGGTTCGGAGATCTCGGAGCTGGCGGCCGAGGGTGATAAAACAGCGCTTGATACATTGGCGCTTGAGGGTCGTTATCTGGGAAGAATTATTGCAAATGCCTGTGCATTTGCGGGTTTTAAAAAGGTTATCCTTGGCGGAGGTATCTCGCTGATGTTTAACCAGTATAAAGATGCGCTTTACAAAGAATTTCGCAGAATTCATCCGCAGGGAGATGTAGAGATTGAAGCGACCACCCTCGGATATTCGGGCGCATTTTTAGGTGCGGCGGCGGTAGGAATTCGTGGCCTTGAAGGCTTCGGAGGAAGTAAAGGCTCTGGAAACAAAGAAGGGAATATCCTTCATATCCACATAGGAGATTCGGTGGATGCGGTGCTTAAGTCAGAGGGGCAGATCTGCAGCAGTGAGAAGTATCCATTTGGCAGCTTCCTTGCGGCAAAGAACATCCGGGAAGAAGGAAATACCCTGAATCAGATTCTGGCACAGGCCGGAGATGCTGCTGATGGGGAGATGCTAAGTCGTATCGGTAACCGCATCGGGAAGGCAATTGCCTGTGCATGTGTCCTGCTTGATCCCGGGAAGATAGTGATTGAAGGCCGGTATGCGCATAATAAAGTGTTTCAGGACAGCCTTTATGAGGTTGTCGTCAGAGAGACATATTATCGCGGAAACCTTCCATTTACCATAGAGTATGAATAAATATCAAAGAGGAAAGACTATGAACGTATTATTACAGAATATATTTGAACAGCCCTCAGAGTTAAAAAAAGTATTGGATGATCTTAGCGGTCCGAAGCTTGAGATAGTTCGCGGGATTAGTAATCTGATGCAGATTGCAGATGAGATTGTGCTTACGTCGATGGGAAGTGCACTTTATTCACTGATGCCGATGTATGAAGCGCTGAAGGAAACAAATCGTTATGTAACGTTAGTTGAAACTGCGGACTTGATCCTGCATCCGGAGCGTATGAATAAGAATGCATTGTATATTATGATGTCACGTTCGGGTGAAAGCAGGGAGGTGGCGGATTTTTCGAAGTATCTGGAGGAGAATCAATGTGTCTCTGTTGCAATTACAATGACACCGGACAGTACCATGGCAAAACACTGCACTTTTATGCTCCACGATATTGCGGCTTATGATGCGATCGTATGCATTAAGGCATATAGTTCCATGTCTCTTTGCGGGCTTTTCCTTGTATCAATGATGACCAGGAAGAATCCGGATGAAGAGCTGGTGAAGAAACTCTATCAGGCATTTGACTGGATGGAAACAGAAAAGGAAAGGATATTTGCACAGGTAAAGAGGATTACCTGTTTTGAAAAATCGGACGGTTTCTATATGATTTCCAGAGGTTACGGAATTAATATGATGAGAAGCGGTTCTCTATGGATTGAGGAGACAGCCAAAACGATAAGTAATATCATGTCAATTGACAATTTCTATCATGGACCGATGGAAGTCATCCGTTTTCATGAATTTGTAAAACCTGTAACTACGCCGCTTTTTCTGGATGTATTGACCGATGACCGGTCTAAGATGATCTGGGGTAAGATAAATGAGGCAGTCCCGGATTCGATTTATATTGGGGCAGAAGGGAAAGAATCATTGGGTGCAGTATGTCTGATGTATCCGGAGTTTGGTCTTCCGTGTGCATACACAACACTGATTATTGCACTCTATCTGCAGTTGATTTCTTATCAGTGCGCCGTATGTAAAGGTATCGAACCGGGAACATTTCTGGATGAAGGATGGATTGTAGAATGATGAAATATGCTGCTGGTATTGATATTGGGGGAACCCGTACAAAGATGGGAATTGTCGATCTGGAGGCAGGAAAAGTATCTGATGTAAAGGTTTTTGATACTTGCCGGGAATCAGAGGAAAAGTTCCTTCAGTCATTGGAGGAAGCCCTGGATATCTGTTTGAGAGGACAGAATCTGTCAAAGGACGGGCTTTTGGGTGCCGGTATTTCTATTGGCAGTTATGTATATAAGGACGGTACGATTGATGGAATGAGCTGTTTTATACCGTTTATGACAGAAGGCTATCCGCTTATACCGCGTCTGGAGAAGGCGCTTGGAATTCCGGTGCGGGCGGATAATGACGTCAGGCTGATCGGTCTGGCAGAGACCCGCTATGGAGTGGGGAAAGGATATGCCCGTACACTTACGGTTACACTCGGAAGCGGTGTGGGAATCGGTGTGTGTGCAGAAGGGAAGCCATTTGGTGATGAGGCGTTCTGTCACCTTGCCGGCCATATTAAAGTCCGTACGGGAGGAGAGATTCCTGCGATTGATGAGGAACCGTGTTACTGCGGTATGAAAGGATGTCTGGAATCCACATGCTCCGGGGCATCTATGGAGAAATATCTTAAGTCAGCTTATGGTCAGGAGATGACGAATCAAAAGTTTTTAGAGCTGGCAGAAGACGGTGATGAAAATATGCTGAAAACCCTGGAATGGTATCTGGATATGCTGTCAGAGGCATTGAATCAATATATTTATATATATTGTCCGGATGTTATCATATTGGGCGGCGGCGTTTCCAGAGGGTTGTTTCCGTGGAAAGAAACTCTTGAAAACCGTCTGTTTGCTAAGGTCCATTCCCGTCAGAAAACGATTCTGAGGATTTCGCTGCTGATGGAAGACAGCGGTGTTCTTGGGGCAGCATTATTATTTGAAATCTAAGAATGCCGGAATTATAAAAATTATGTAAACATAACAAGGAGGATGTAAAAATGGGACATTTTATAACAGGTGTAGTTGATGAAATTCTGACTCCGTTCAACGAGGACAGATCCATTAATTACAAACAGGTGGAGGAACTGATTGCATGGCATATGTCTAAGGGGATCAAGGCTTTTTTTGTCAATGGTTTCGCCGCCGAGTGTCAGGCGCTTACTATGGATGAGAAGATTCAGCTCTTAAAGGGCATCGGCGGTGTGACTCAGGGAAAGGCTAAGATTATGGCCTGCGCCTTTGAGAATACAATAGAGATGAACAAAGAGCTGCTTGACCGCTATGAGGAAACCGGACTTGCGGACTGCTATTGTATCACAGCACCACCGTTCTTCCGCCATACACAGAAGGCATTATATGATTATGCGGCAGAGTTGATTGACTATACCGGCAAGCCGGTTTACATTTACAATTGTGTGCAGATGGGAACATTGTTCGAGCCGGATACATTAGCGAATTTAGTAAATGAACATCCGAATCTCAGAGGTTTTAAGGATGCTTCCGTAGATATTCTGAATTTCATTCAGTGCACACTTCGTATTGATCCGGAGAACTTTGATTTCCTCGGCGGATGCGATGGGCTGGATGGTGTCATGATGCTTCTCGGAGCAGTAGGGTGTGTATCATTCATGGCAGTTCCGTTCCCAGAGGAAATGATAAATATCGTGGAGGCCGGTCTTGCGGGGGACAGAGAGAAGTGTATTGCTGCACAGCATAAGGTGCTGAAGATTCGTAATCTCTGTAAACAGGCCCCATTTAATGCGGCCTGGATGTATGCGATGAAATACGGCGGCGGACCGACAGGAATGCACTCCCGTATGCCGGCAGATCAGGATTATGTGCCGGATGAGTTGAAAAAGAAACTGGACGAGCTTGCAAGAGCCGAACTGGGTTATGAGGTATAGAAGAAACCAAAAAGGAGGTTAGATGGTTATGGAGTTGACAAAAGTAAATTTCAAACCTTCATTTTTCGGTGATCGTCCGATAGAGTTAGTCCGTGATGGTGAGCTTAGTGCAGCCGCATTTCGCTATGAAACAGGTGTATGCGGTCTGCATATTAAAAACCAGCACTGTAATATGGTAGTTCTGCCATATATGGGACAACAGATCTGGTTTGCTGAATTCGAAGGAAAGAATCTGACTCAGAAATCTATATTTGATCAGCCGCAGAATACAACAAAATTTGGCGATAACTATGGTGGGCTGCTTCTTCACTGCGGGCTTACTAATATTAACTGTGCAGAGGAAGGCGAGGACTATCCTCTTCACGGAGAGCTTCCGTTTGCCGATTATCCGGAAACTTACACCGGAATCGGACGTGATGAGAAAGGAAAATATCTGGCGGTGGGCGGAACATATGTATACCGCAACAGCCAGGAATATCACTGGGCATACAGCCCGGAGCTTCGTCTTTATGATGACGCTTCTGTTTTGGAGATGCATATCGACATTCACAACAGACGCCAGAGTCCATTAGATTATATGTTTATGTGTCATATGAACTGGCTTGCTGTTGATGGCTCCCGCCTTGTTTACAGCGCAAAGAAAGACAAAGAGCATATAAAACCAGATCCGCCGGAGCTTAAGGGCGATTCACCGCGTGCAGTCCGGATGCGGGAATTCAGTAAAAAACTGATGGAGGATCCTATGATTCTGGATGTGCTGGATTTCAAAACACAGTGCTGCGATCCGGAAATGTGTATTAATGTGAAATATGAGGCTGATGAAAATCATTGGGCACATGCCATGCAGGTAATGCCGGGCGGTGATGCATGTTATGTTGGCTTTTGTACTACAGAACTTCCGTATGCATTGCGGTGGTTCTGCTGCACAGGGGATGAGAGCGGCGTGGGAATTGCTCTTCCGACGACGGGAACCAATCGTTCTACGGCGTATCAGAAGGAGCATGGTTATTATAATACATTGGATCCGGAGGAGCATGCCGGAATCCGGTTTGATTTTGGCTATCTGAATAAGGAAAAAGCCAATGAGATGGAAGGCCGCATAGAGAATATTTTGAAAAATGCAGAAAAAACGATGATATGATCAGGAGGAAATGGCTATGAAAATTGCATTATTTACAGCAGGTTTTTCTAATTATCCGATTGAGCGTGCTTTTGAAGCAGCTGCCAGAAACGGATACGACGGAATTGAAATAGGTGGTTTCCGTCCCCATGCATATGCACCTGATCTGGCAAAAGGCGGTGCGAAGAAAATTATCCGGATGTCAAAAGACTACGGACTTCCAATTGTAGATTATGTACCGGAGAATACAGGCTCGCCTTACAGCCTGATTTTCGAGGACAAGGTTATGAATGCGGAGAGTCTTGATTATTTCAGATTATCACTGGATATGGCAAGAGAAATCGACGCCGATTACTGTATGCTTGCATGTAACCATCCGGGATATGGGCGAGATAAAGAAGAAGTTAAGAAGCTGTTTATCGAAAACATGCAGATTCTCTCTGAATATGCAGAGAAGATTGGTCAGACAATTATCCTTGAACCGGTTACTCCGTATGAGGGAACAATTATTGTGAGTTCAGATGATGTAAAATGGGCACTTGATCAGGTGAATTCACCGTGCTTTAAATGCATGGTTGACCTTGCAGCACCATTTACTTGTGGTGAACCGCTCTGTAATTATTTTGAGAAAATGGGTGATGACGTAAAGCATATCCACTTCATTGACTGCGAGAAGGTAAGCGAAGATCACCTGATTCCAGGTGATGGAGAAATGGACTTTCCCCGCATTGTAAATTATCTGAAACAAGTTGGATATAACGGATATCTTTCACTGGAGCTTTTCAGCCGCTATGCAAATGAGCCGGATTATTCTGCGGAGCGCGGATATCAAGTCATTAGAAGTTTACTGGATGAAAACTAGGAGGTAAGAGTTATGGGAAAATACGGACCGATTGATGTAATAGTACTAAACAGCCATGGTGTTGGGCAGGTATGCCATATCAAGAGATTTCCGCGCCGCGGAGAGACTCTTGAGGCGACAAACTGGCATGTTGAAGAAGATGGCGGTAAGGGTGCAACGGTATCGGTTGCGCTTGGACGTATGGGGGTAAGCACAGGATATATTGGAAAAGTGGGATACGACCCATGGGGAGACATGGGCGACCAATGGATGTCAGAGTCCGGCGTTGATACGACATTTATGTATCGCGATCATTCTGTTTCTACCGGAACAGGCATTATCCTGATTGAGGAAGACAGCACCAATACGATCATAGATGGTGACAGTGCATGTCAGGCGCTGACATATGAAGAGACGCATACTGCTATTGAAGCTATGAAAGAAGCCAAGGTGTTTATCACAGGATTCGGTATGCCGTTTAAGAAAGCTCTCGACGGGGCTAAGATTGCGAAAGAAGAGTTCGGCATGATTACATTGTGTAATGTAAGCCCGCTGCCAAGTGAAGAGATGGGAGACCTGAGCTATCTGGATTACATGGTTTTGAATGATGTGGAAGCAAAGACATTATGCGGCTATGAGGAAGAAGATGTGGCGAAGAAGAGTGTTGTAGAACAGCTGAAGGAGAAATATCACTGTAAAGGAATCATTATGACATGCGGTTCTGAGGGTAGTGCCGTTCTTGATGGTGATGACTATTGGGAAGTGAACCCTACACCGGTGAAACCCATTGATACAATTGGTGCGGGAGATGGATATCTTGCAGCGGTCGGAGCGAATTTGATATGGGGGAAGACCATGCGGGAAGCTGCTGAGTGGGCAAGCAAATATGCGGCTTACAAGGTAACGAGACAGGGAAGCATGACAAAGAAACCGGGTTGTGGTTATCCTTCCCTTGCAGAGGTTGAGGATTTCATGAAATCTTTGGAATAAAAGGGAACTTAATTTCAGAAGGAGGATTGTGTCATGAATAAGACAATGGAAGACTATATCCGGGAAACTTCAGATACATTGTTGTTAAACATTGAGATCCGTAAAGATTTGACGAAACCCTTAATCGGATGGCTGAAGAAAGAAGGTATTAAAATCGGAAAAACGGTGGTTTTCGTAGCTTCCGGATCTTCTTATAATGCGGTGCAAGGTGCGCTTATGTTTATGAATAAGCATATGAAGAATGAGGTGAGACTTATCAGTCCGTTTGAATTCTGCTATTATGAAACGATTACCGACAATCATATTTATCTGTTCGTATCACAAAGCGGCTGCAGCACCAATATTGCAGATGCTGTGAAAAAATATCAGGAAATGGGTGGTTATGCAATTGCTGTTCTTGGAAATTGTGACACTACGATTGCAAAACTGGCTGATGAAGCGATTGAGTATGGAGTCGGAGAAGAGACCGTTGGGTATGTGACAAAGGGTGTAATGACACTTACCGGTTATTGCATGATTACAGCACTTGAGCTGGCAGCAGAATACATGGATAAAGCTGTATATGAAGAGGTGCTTGAAGATCTGAAAAAGGCAGCGGCAAATCATATTAAAGTGTATGAACAGGCGAAAGTGTTCTGCAAAGAGAATGAGAAAGCATTTCTTTCCATGGAACACGTAATGCTCATGAGCGGCGGAGCAAATATGGGAACAATTCGAGAGGGTGCACTTAAATTGTCAGAAATGGTTCATGTTCAAACGACTTACTGCGAGGCAGAAGAGTTTATACATGGTCCAAATCTCCAGCTGACCCCACAATACACGCTGTTCTTTGTTGACGGTGGCGATGCGGCCGGAAAGCGTATCAAAGAGATTCAGAGTGCAGCGAAGGAAATGACAGATAAGACATTTTTGATCAGTGCATCTGAGTGGAATGCAGATCAGACGGACGAGGCGGTTACACCTCTGTATCTTACAGCATTTTTCCAGTATCTTGCATGCTGGGCGGCAAGAGAGCTGAATATTAATGGGGAGCATCCATTCTATATAAGATTTAAAGAGCATGTTAAAAATAAGACCGATGATTATAAGGAGGAGAGCCCGTTTTGAAGCTCAGGCGGCTGTTATGATAATCCGTGGAATAGGTAACATCTTCACCGAACCAAGCCGGGGGAATAAAACTATTCGCCATTTCCTCAGTTGGAAATTCCACTTCGGCCAGCATCAATGGTGCCAGATCGCCGTCGAAGAGATCCAGTTCGATGGTCAGAACGTCATCCAGCGGAATCATATAGCGGTGTTTGCGGATCAGGCGGCCGTCAATTTTAGTTTTCAGATGTTCATAGGACTCTTTGGTGAGTGGAAGATCATATTCTTCCCGAACCATGAGTCCTTTTGACTTATAAGTCAGGATGTATTCATCATTGTCCCTGCGGATGCGGACGACCGGTGCGGTTGATAAATAACCCTGTTCAATCATACGGCAGGGATAAGATTCAATATCTGCAGGTGGAGATGAAATGAGATATTTGCGTTCGATTTCCATGAAAAACCTCCTTTTAGATAAAGTTTATGAAATGATTATACCTGCTTATTTGCAATTTTGCTATGAGTTTGCTAAAATTGAAAAAACTTTGATGTTAAGAACAGAATAGGAGGGCGTTTTAACGATGAAAAAAGTAAATGTGTTTCTGGCGGACGGCTTTGAAGAGATAGAAGGTCTGACAGTTGTGGATTTATTGCGCAGAGCAGGCATAGAGGTCTGCACAGTATCTGTTACAAAAGATAAATTGATTCATGGAGCGCACGGTATTGATGTGGCGGCCGATGTGCTTTTCGAGGAGATGGAATCTGATATGGCTGACATGCTGGTGCTGCCCGGAGGAATGCCCGGAACGACCCATCTGAAAGATCACGCCGGGCTTACCGAACTGATTGAGACCTGCCATGCTCAAGAAAAATATATTGCGGCGATCTGCGCAGCTCCGAGTATATTGGGAGGATTGGGAATTTTGAAGGGACGGAAAGCGACATCTTATCCGAGTGTAGAAGATCAGCTTACCGGAGCCGTGGTCGAGCAGGTTCCGGTGGTGATTGACGGACATATTATTACCAGCAGAGGTCTGGGAACGGCTATAGATTTTTCGTTGGCAATTATTACAGAGCTGGTCAATTCGGAAAAGGCAAAAGAAATTGCTGATTCTGTGATTTATCCGATGACTAACCAGCTCTAAGCTCGCTTTATGCGCAAGCAAGATAAGGAGATACAGACAATAAGATGCAGAGACTAAAAAGAATAAGTTCTATACTGCTCCTGACAGTATTAATCTTGTCACTTGGCGGATGCAGTAAAGTAGATGCTGAAGAATTAGCACAGGCGACGCTGGATCTGCGGCTGCAGGGCGAGGCGGATTCTCTGGCAAAGATGCTGGAGAATAAGTCCAAATCAGAACTCAGGAATGAATACAGCAATTGGATATATGCTATTTGTGAAGTGTATATTACCGGTGACATGGAAGTTGATGATGAGCTGCAGAACAATTACGAGAGCCTGATGAAGCAGATATTATCCTGTATGCGCTACAGCGTAAAAAGCTCTGAAAAAGATGGCAATGAGTATAAAGTGACAGTACAGATTACCCCGGTTGACCTTTTTGAAAGGTATGTTGAGGATCTTCAGGTGCTGTCCGCAGATCTTCAGGCGCAGGCAGATGCAGGAGAATATGAAGGAACGGATGATGAAATCACCGGGCAGATGCAGGCTGAATACCTCTACATGGGTTATGAAGCATTGCTCAACTGCTTTACAGATATGGAATACGGCGACCCAGAAAACATTGTTCTCACGATCGATAAAGCTGAGGATGGAGAGTACTGTGTCAACGAAGACAGCATTTCTGAATTAGTGATAAAAATCCTTCGTCTGGATAAAATTCAAGACTAGTAATTTAATATAGATTGTGATATACTCATGAAATGGGTGTAATGCAGGAAGCGTCAAGCATTGGAGCATTTACACATAAAATTCAGGAGGAAATTAAAATGGGTTTACAAGTAGAAAATCTGGACAACAATATGGCAAAGTTAACCATAGAAGTTTCGGCAGAGGAATTAGACAAAGCGCTCCAGGGTGCATATAACAAACAAAAAGGACAAATCAATATCCCGGGCTTTCGTAAGGGGAAAGTTCCTCGTCAGATGGTCGAGAAGATGTACGGACCGGAAATCTTCTATGATGATGCAGCGAATGCATTGATTCCGGATGCATACAGCAAAGCATATGATGAAAGCGAACTGGATATCGTATCTCAGCCGAAGATTGATGTAGTACAGATTGAAAAAGGCAAAGAGTTCATCTTCACAGCTGAAGTGGCTTTGAAGCCGGATGTAACACTTGGTGAATATAAAGGACTGACTGTTGATAAAGTATCAGAAGAAGTGTCCGATGAAGAAGTGCTGGCGAAAATTGCCGAGGAGCAGGAGAAGAATGCCAGAACCATCACTGTAGAGGACCGTGCGGTACAGGATAAGGATGAAGTAATTCTGGACTTCGAAGGTTTTGTGGATGAGGTTGCATTTGAAGGCGGAAAAGGTGAGAACTATCCGCTGAGCATCGGTTCCGGCTCATTTATCCCTGGATTCGAAGAACAGTTGATCGGTGTCGAATTGGAGCAGCCGGTTGAAGTGAAGGTAACCTTTCCGGAAGAGTATCAGGCGGAAGAACTGGCAGGAAAAGATGCGGTGTTCAAAAGCGTTGTGCATGAGATCAAAGCAAAAGAACTTCCGGAACTGGATGATGATTTCGCATCAGAAGTTTCTGAATTTGATACACTCGATGAATATAAAGAAGACGTCAAGGCAAAACTGATTGAGCAGAAGATCGCTGATGGTAAGAGACAGAAAGAAGATCAGGCAGTTCAGAAAGCCGTAGATAATGCTGAGATGGAGATTCCGGCAGCAATGCTTGAGACTCAGACCAATCAGATGGCTGATGAGTTTTCACAGCGGATTCAGCAGCAGGGCTTAACGCTGGAACAGTACTTCCAGTTTACCGGTCTGAATACCGAAAAGATGATGGAAGAATTAAAGCCGCAGGCTGAACAGCGCATTAAGACCAGACTGACATTAGAAGCGGTAGCAAAAGCAGAGAACATTGAAATCAGTGATGAGAAATTAGATGAAGAGCTTGTGAAGATGGCGGAAAGCTATCAGATGGAAGTAGATAAGCTTAAAGAATTCATGGGTGATAATGAAAAGAATCAGATGAAACAGGATATGGCTGTACAGGAAGCTGTGACCTTTATCACCGGGAATGCAGTAGAAGAATAGACAGACATTTTAAAGGAGGCGTGCGAATGAGCAGTGTAATACCTTATGTCATAGAGCAGACCAGCAGAGGTGAACGTTCTTATGATATTTATTCCAGATTATTAAAAGACAGAATTATCTTCCTGGATGGAGAAGTAAATAATAATTCTGCCAGCGTGATTGTTGCGCAGCTGTTGTTTTTAGAGGCGGAAGACCCGGAGAAGGATATTCAGTTCTATATTAATAGTCCCGGCGGTGTGGTAACTGCAGGATTTGCAATTTACGATACCATGCAGTACATTAAGTGTGATGTATCCACCAATTGTATCGGCATGGCAGCGAGTATGGGCTCGTTCTTACTGGCAGGAGGAACCAAAGGGAAACGTTTTGCACTGCCGAATGCAGAGATTATGATTCATCAGCCGTCCGGAGGAGCACAGGGACAAGCAACTGACATCCAGATTGCAGCAGAACATATTGTGCAGATGCGTCATAAATTGAATCAGATATTAGCGGAGAATACAGGACAGCCGCTGGATGTTATTCGTACAGATACGGAACGTGACAACTATATGTCCGCAGACGATGCGAAGACTTACGGTTTGATTGATGATGTTATTACGAAACGAAAATAAACCGCAGGAGGGTTGTTCGCTTAGGAACAGCCCTTCGCGTGTGTTAAAAGAGGTGAGTATATGGCAGGAAAAAATGACGATGTAGTACGCTGCTCGTTTTGTAACAAGTCACAGTCGCAGGTGCGGAAATTGATCGCCGGACCGAATGGAGCGTATATCTGTGATGAGTGTATCGAAGTATGCGGAGAAATTATCGAAGAAGAGCTTGATTATGAAGAGAATAAAGGATCGGGATTGGAGGATATCAACCTCCTGAAACCGGAAGAGATCAAGTCTTTCCTGGACGATTATGTAATCGGTCAGGATGAAGCGAAAAAGGTGCTGTCGGTAGCAGTTTATAATCATTATAAACGGATTATGGCAGAGAAGGATCTGGGCGTAGAGCTGCATAAGAGTAACATTCTGATGCTGGGACCGACCGGATGCGGTAAGACACTGCTGGCACAGACGCTGGCGAAGGTGCTGAATGTGCCGTTTGCCATTGCTGATGCGACAGCGTTAACTGAAGCAGGTTATGTTGGAGAAGATGTCGAAAATATTCTCCTGAAGATTATCCAGGCAGCAGATGGCGACATCGAGCGTGCCGAATATGGGATTATTTATATTGATGAGATTGATAAGATTACCAGAAAGTCCGAGAATCCATCCATTACCCGTGATGTATCGGGCGAAGGTGTTCAACAGGCGCTGCTGAAAATCATCGAGGGTACGGTAGCATCAGTTCCGCCGCAGGGCGGCAGGAAGCATCCGCATCAGGAACTGCTTCAGATTGATACGACCAATATCTTATTTGTCTGCGGCGGAGCATTTGAAGGGCTGGATAAGATTATTGAGACCCGGATCAATAAGAAATCCATCGGGTTCGGTGCTGAGATTGCCGCCAAGGAAGAAAAGAATATTAACGAGATACTGCACCAGGTGCTGCCGCATGACCTTGTGAAGTTCGGATTAATTCCGGAGCTGGTCGGACGTGTGCCGGTAACCGTTACTCTGGATATGCTGGATAAGGATGCATTGGTACAGATATTAACCGAACCAAAGAGTGCGATCGTCAAACAATATCAGAAGTTGATGGAACTCGATGATGTCGAGCTGGTATTTGACCGTGAGGCATTGGAAGCGATTGCAGGTCTGACGCTGAAGCGTAAGACCGGTGCCAGAGGACTTCGGGCGATCATGGAAAATATCATGATGGACACGATGTACCGTGCACCGTCGGATGATAGTATTAAATACTGCAGGATTACAAAAGAAGTCGTAGAAGGAACGGAAGCCCCGATACTTGCGACCTCTGATATCGAATCTGAAAGTGCATAAAAAGGGGGACGGGTGTAATGCGATGCATATGCCCGTCCATTCTTAATACAGGAGAAATATATGAGTGAGCAGAGATTGAGAATGCCGATGCTGGCACTGCGGGGAATGACCGTGATGCCTCAGATGGTGGTACATTTTGACGTGAGCCGGGAGACTTCGATAGAAGCGATTCAGGAAGCAATGGTTGGTGAGCAGAAAATTTTTCTCATTACCCAGAAGGATATCCAGACGGAAAATCCGAAGGTAGATGATTTATATACAGTGGGAACAGTGGCGACGATAAATCAGGTAGTAAAACTGCCTAAACATATATTCCGGGTGCTGGTATCCGGGGAACGCCGGGCAGTGCTGAAAAGCATTGATGAGAGCGATTCTCACATGCACGCCGAAATAGAATTTTTAGATGATAAAATTGAGCTGCCGGTTGAAGAAGAGGTTGGTCAGAAAGCGATGATACGGGGCTTGAAAGAGTTATTCTATCAGCTGGCATCGGTCAGTCCGCAGGTACCGAAGGATCTGGTATCACGGCTGGAGAATGAAACCGACTTGCAGAAGCTGGTCGATGAGATTTCTGCAAATATACCGCTGGCACATATGGATTTGCAGGAATTACTGGAAGAGACCGATCCGATGAAGCGGTATGAGTTGCTGACCTTTAAAATTATCAGTGAGATTCAGGTGCTGAGCGTAAAAGAAGAGATTCAGGCCAAGGTCAAAGAGCGGGTCGGTAAGAATCAGCGGGAATATATTCTGCGGGAACAGCTGAAGCTGATCCGCGAAGAGCTGGGTGAAGACAATACCGTTTCAGACGCCGAAGAATTTAAAAAAGCCTTAAAAAATCTAAAGGCTCCGAAAGAAGTAAAAGAAAAGGTCACCAAGGAGATTAACCGGTTCAAGAGTACGATGAACTCACCGGCTGAGAGCGGAGTGATCCGAACTTACATAGAGACAATGCTGGAGATGCCGTGGGATAAGATGGTCAAGGATCATCATGATATCGCTTATGCCAAAAAAGTGCTGGATGATGATCATTACGGTCTGGAGCAGGTCAAAGAGCGAATACTGGAATTTCTGGCAGTACGCGTGCTGGCCCCAAAGGGGAACAGTCCGATTTTGTGCTTGGTTGGACCTCCGGGAACCGGCAAGACCTCAATCGCAAAATCGCTGGCAGAAGCGCTCAAGAAACCATATGTGCGGAT
>Ga0153946_1000315_pt1 | contig 20737 bp, 16 predicted proteins | sample TSNJ030MetaG_FD_104751 | JGI IMG/M metagenome (GOLD analysis project Ga0153946, IMG submission 104751) | Attine ant fungus gardens microbial communities from New Jersey, USA - TSNJ030 MetaG | ecosystem: Host-associated > Fungi > Mycelium > Unclassified | place: USA: New Jersey, Wharton State... | reverse complement strand
TTGGAGTAGATCTTGAAGCTTCTGTTCCCATACATGGTTGGAACCGTGAAAGTAAAATAATCGCCTCCGCCAAGGGTTAGCCCAGCAGTGGAAAGCTCTGCGAAATCGACCGACCAGTCAATCGAAAATTTGTAGCTGGTATTGGTGAATATGATGTCATCACCTTCTTCTATTAAGGTTCCTGACGAGGTCGTCAATGTCGGGGGGGTGAATTCGATATATGCTGTCACATCCTCCCCGCCGGTTCGCACACTCCTGCCCGTGCCCGGATACCAACCCTCGGTTAGGCCTGTGCCATCCCCATCTGTTCCCGTGTTGACTTCACTTTCCTCGGATTCTTCATTCTTTACATCCTCAGACATCTGCTCTTGTTCCAATTCCCCGGACTCATCTGACACTTCGTCAGCCCATGCACTGGTGCCCGTTGCCATCATCACCATAACAACCACCAACAGCCACGCTGTCAGCCGTTGTAAGACTTTTCCCTTTTTCATAGTCCCAACTCCTTTTCAAATTCAATCGTTATAATATTATACTATAGCTGTTTTATCTTGTCTACCATAACGTCGCGAACTACGAAACCATGTCGCAAACTGTTTTTAAAGCAAAAGAAGACCGGAAACTTTACATTCCCTGCCTTCTCCTAACCCAGTGTGCTCACATTCCAGATTTTAACTTAATTTATCCGATGACTAACCTGCCCTAATAACCACGCTAAACAAGTCTCACTTTATCCAGAATGTAGAAAATAGGTTTATACAATACCAATACTACCACAAAATTCCCCGCACCATGCACCACATCAAATAACAATCCGCTTCCCCACCAGGCAATTCCTGCACCGATTCCTCCTGTAATAAAATAAGGAATCGCACATAACGCTCCGAATGAAAGCCCGAAAAATCCACTGATGACCGCCCACAGAATAACACTTTGATTCCTGCGGAACAAATATGTAACCGCATAAAGTATGGTCCACACATATAGATACATAAACCACCATACACCAAACCCATATGCCACACCTTCCAGAAATGCAAAGATATAGATGGCGTATATAGTCTTTTCCTTAAAAATCAATGTATAAATGATAATCAGCAACGACACCAGTTCAATATTCGGCAAAAAGCTCAGCCCTATCTGTACCGCAAACAACAGTGCAGCAAGAACAGCAGTTACCACGATATCCTTTGCACTAAATTTCTTATTATTCTCCGATTGTGTATACAATTTTAAATTCATCTCCATCTGCCGCCGGCTGCTCGGCAATGCCATAATTGCAATATTCATCATTTACATAGAAGGCCCAATAAGCCCCATTTTCTTCATAAGAGGCGGTTTCGCCGTTTACAGTGTCGATCATAAGGCCATAATCGCCTTCTGTTCCTGAATAAGTAAGTCCTTCTGCCTCATCCATTACCTCCTGCAGATATTCAGCATCGGTCCGTACCTGATATGGTTTCTCACTTTCATCCTCCGATACTACTAAGATCTGGACTGACTTTGCTCCGGCCTGGGTCCCGGGCTTCAGATACCGGTAGCCTATTACCATTGCTGCGGCAACCAGCGCCAATGCGGCCAGGCCGGCGATTACTTTTTTGTTTGTCTTCTTGTTTTCCATGTCTCTTCTCCTTTTACTTCCCTGATATTATTAAATAAAGATTGTGCTCTGCACAATCGCTGCGGCAGGTCGCGATAGCGACACATTCCTATCCGCCGCAGTGCGATCCCCCGAAGGGGTTTTTTATCTTTTCGGACGCAACTTCCTATAAGATAAAACAACCTCCCACATAACGATGGGAGGTCTCTATATAAATGCACAGCATACCTTCCCAACAAACTTAAGGAGGCTTTATCTTCTTGGAAGATAATTACTCTGCATAAATATTGTACCTTTCACCAATTCCACGTGGCTTTTGTACGAACAGCACAGGCAGGTCTTCTGGCTCAAGCATCAGCATCTTTTGTCCCTTCCCGGTTTCCCAGTGGTGTGTTACAAAAGACTCCGCTTTTACAGCGACGGGTTCGCACAGGATTTCCACCTGTTTCCCTTTTCACCTGTATTTCTACAGGCACCTGCAGTTCTTCTCTATTCACTTTTAGACATACATCTATGTCAACGCAAATCTTTGATACAATACACTAGATTACTCTTTTCCCCTTTGCTCAGTTTCCAAATACTGTTATAATGAACTTATTATAGCCCAAGATAAAATAATAGGCAAGGTAAAATGAAAGGAAGATGATATGAAAGTATTAGCATTTAACGGAAGCCCCAGAGCCAACTCCAATACCGCTCAGGCACTGGAAGTTGTCGCCGGGCCCCTTCGCGAACAAGGCATCGACGTAGAAATCATTCCGATAGGCAATAAAGCGTTTCGCGGCTGCATAGCCTGCGGGCAGTGCTTTAAGAATAAGGATATGAGATGCGCGATTGATGATGAATTAAATAACATTCTCCCCAAAGCCAAAGAGGCTGACGGTATCATTCTCGGAAGCCCGGTTCATTATGCCGGCATCGGCGGCACGATGAAAAGCTTCTTAGACCGTTTCTTCTATGTCTGCAGCGCCAACGGCAGTATTCTCCGGCATAAGGTGGGCGCCTCAGTGGCTGCTGTCCGGCGTTCCGGCGGTGTGGTAACTTACGATTCCCTCAATCATTTCTTCACCATCTCGGAAATGATTGTCGCTTCCGGCAACTACTGGCCGGCCATTCACGGCACCGCTCCAGGTGAAGCCAAGCAAGATATTGAAGGGGTTCAGGCACTTACCCTGATGGGGGAAAACATGGCGTGGATCATGAAACTGGTGGAACATGGCAAAGGCAGCATTCCGGAACCGGGAGCCCGCAAAAAGCAGGCGATGAATTTTATCCGGTAAGATAAGCTGCTAGACATTATCGTAAAAATCAATGCTTTTTTGTTTCCCCTTTTCAAGATGAATTATTCTTATATTATTACCAGCCATGACCGTACAGTCGGATGTCCGCTCACTCACCAGGGTGACCCTGATTAAGGTTTCCATCCAGGTGATGCTGACTTCCACTCCCCCACGGGCCTTCAGCCCGCTGATACTGCCGCTTTTCCATTCCCCGGGAAGCCCTGGCAGGATACGGATAATACCGTTATGGCTTTGCAGCAGCATCTCTGCGACAGCTGCTGTCAACCCGGTGTTCCCGTCCAGTTCATAGACATTATCAAAAGCATCGGCGCCGCGGGTCGGCGGATGAATGATCATATCATTGGCATCACGCAGCGTATCGTACATACTTTTTAAATGGCGGTACGCTTGGTCCGGCCTTCTCAGCCTTGCTTCATACAGAACCAGCAGAGCTCTTGCCCAGCCGGTATCTTCCCAGTTCTGAAGCGGCCTCAGTTTCCCTTCTATTACTTTGATAGCCGCTGCCGCCAGCTCCTTATCTTCCGCCGTAATCTGATGAAACGGATATATCCCCAACAAATGACTGGTATGACGATGCTGCGGATCCGCTGCCTGATACTCGTGATTCCATTCTTTCAGGGTACCATCTTCCGCAATCCCATACGGAAGCAGTCTTGTAAGCTGGTCTTTTACCACTTTATACAATTCAGGCTGATATGCAATGGCTTCGCATGCCGCCAGATAAATATCATACAGCTGACGAATCATAAGCATTTCATAAGTACATCCAGTACTCATCCAGTACCGACAGCCGCCGATCATAAAACTATTTTCCGGTGAGATCGATGGACCGCCGATCAGATAATCGCTCTGCGGATCTTCAAATACATAACCGGTAAAAAAAATCACAGCTTCTTCGATAATTGGAAACGCCTCTTGTTTCAAATAGTCAAGATCTTCTGTAAATAAAAAATGCTCCCACATGTGAGTTAATATCCAGACTCCGCCGGTCGGACATGGAGACAACGGGGCCGCCCAATATGGCGCTGCGTAACCATATTGATTTGCCACCAGCTCGGCCGCCCAGCCGTCCAGTCCGTAATTAACCCGTGCATTCTTTTGGCCTTCCGGAACTAATGTTTCTTTTATCCAGCGAAATAGGACATCATTCACTTCGGGAAGATTACAAACTTCCGCCGGCCAATAGTTCATCTGGGTGTTAATATCCAGATGCATATCACAGGACCATCCGATCTGACATGCCACATTATCATTCCAGACACCTTGTAAATGTGCTGGAAGCCGGGAATCTTCGCGTGAACTGCACAATAATAAATAACGGCCATATTGAAACATCAAAGGAAAATCATAGCCGGTATCGGCGCTATCAATCCACAGCTGCACCCGGTCCATCTTCGCCCGAATGTCGGCAATATGATTGGTGCGGATCTGCTCAAAAGGTACCTGCAGCAGTTTCTGCTGTCCTTCCCGCAATTTACTCAGCAGTTCATTTTTTCGCATCCCCGCCGCTTCAAAATCGGTCACCATCTGCAGGTATATGCATAATTCGGATGCATCCTCAATCAGCAATTCCCTTTTCCCCCAGCGAATCGCTCCATCGGTTTGAACCTGCACTCCTCCGTATAGCGTTATCCCGTTGGTGCCGTCACTGTGAAGGTTTTCCCGTGCCTGACAATAAAATTCCATTCCATCATCCCAAACGTCGATCCGGTCAGCTGTTCTAGGGCTTATAAACTGCAGTGCTGCTTTAAAGTTCCCGGTGCTCACCGTGGTTTTATAGATCAGGCATTTATGTACAGAAGACACAAATATTTGCCGATCCACTTCTTGCTGTCCGACCCGAAATCCAACCTGGACGAGTCCAGATCGCAGATCCAGAGAGCGCTTATATTCCATCACCTTTTCCATCTCATAGCGAAAAGTCAGCTGCAGCTGTCCGACCGGCAGATTGCTTCCATAATTATTGCGTATGCCGATAAACCTCTCCGCTGTATGGAGTGCCGCTGCATAATCTGCGGCAGCAGTTTCTCTGCGCATCTGATAAAAAGCTTGCTGAGCCCCGGGTTGATTATTATCTTCACTTTTGTTGCCGCTGAAAAAAGTCTCTTCGCTTAAGCTAATTATATCTGTATGCACACCGCCGTACACCATGCCGCCGATGTGACCATTGCCAATAGGTAAAGCTTCACCCCAACGACTCGCCGGGGCATTTTTATAAATCTGCATATGCAATTCCTCTTATTCTTTTACCGCACCGGCAGTTAAACCTCCGATGATGTATTTCTGACCCAGCAAATACACAATGATGACCGGTATACAGGTCAATATGATATCGGCAAATACATAATTCCAATATTGCTGATTTTTGCCGAAGAATTGATAGACCGCCATGGTCATCGGTGCCAGCGAACTCTTACTGGACAGATAAAGCGGCGTCAGAAAATCGCTCCACACACTCATAAACTGCAGGATAAAACAGGTCACAACTGTGGGCTTGAGCATCGGCATGATAACTTTGAAAAACAAGGACAGCGGACCGGCTCCGTCGATTACCGCTGCTTCATCCATCTCTACCGGTACCGACGAAATGAAATTGCGGATTGTAAATACACAGAATGGAATCATTGCACTGGTAAAGGTAATAATAATTCCCGCCTTGGTGTTGGTCAGCTGAAACACCGATAGCACTTTCACCAAAGTAACATAATTGACTGGAAAGAACAGCCCGCAGAGGACAAAGTAATAAAGAAAATTATTTATCCTGGTCCGCCTCCTGCTCATAACAAACGATGCCATCGCCGAACCCATTACCCCAATAAAGGTAGAAACTCCGGCATAGGTCAGGCTATTCAAAAAACCGCGGACTAATTTCCCTTTCTTAATTACTTCCGTATAGTTACTGAAAACCCATTCGGTCGGCAGTGACAAACTCATTCTTGCAGCCTCCGGGCGGCTTTTAAAAGAATTGATAAAGACCATATAAAAAGGCACGACTACCACCAAACACAGCAATATCATTATCAGATGTTTGACTGCAGACAAAGCTTTTGTCTTCACTTTCATTATTGCTGTACCTCCTGCTTACTCATTTTTTTCACCACGAATACACCGATAACTGCCGTAACCACTAACAAAACCGTATTCAGCGCCGTAGATAATCCGTACTGACCGTTGGAATACAGCTGGTATGAGTAAGTTGTAATAACTTCCGTTGCATGACCCGGACCGCCTTTCGTAAGCACATAGACGATATCGAACACTTTTAAACCATATGTAATGCCGAAGACCAGATTGATCATTACCGCACTGGAAAGCATCGGGATAGTGATATAACGGAGCCGCTGCCAGAAGTTAGCCCCATCGATCTGGGCCGCCTCATAGTATGACCTGGGAATCGTACTCAAACCAGCAATAAAAATAGTCATAACATAACCGATTCCGCGCCAGGCATCGACTCCATATATCGATTTCCATACCACACTCAGTTCAGACAGCCATTTCTGCTTGGCAAAATCCAGGTGCAGTGCTTCCAATACTATATTTAAAAGCCCATTGTTATAGTTCAATACCGATGTAAAAATAATGCCGATGATGACAAACGGTAAGATCGACGGCATATACAGCAGGGTCCTGTAAATGCCCTTCCCTTTAAGCTTTTCCGATAAAAGAATCGCTAAAAATAAAGCCGGAATTAGTTTGACAATATTAGATACCACTGTAAACTTCAAGGTATTCAAAATTCCGCTAATATAATTTTTATCGGAAGTAAAGATTTCAATATAATTGTCAAGTCCGACAAATTTTACGCTGTCCATACTGCGGGAATTCCAATCAGTAAAAGAATAAGCAATTCCCAGGATGCTCGGCAATAAAAAAAACACCACATACAGCACGATTGGAATAATTAAAAAATACATCGGATAAATTTTCTTTTTTTTCATTGTCTCACCACTCTCTTATTCTAAAACAATATGCCGGGATAGTAAGCTCCCGGCATATCTAGAACATCACATTATTCCCAGGCTGCATCACCTGCAACTTTTGCCGCTTCCGCACGGTTAGTATCCATATTTTTAAGGACATCATTTGCTTCCATCGTCCCCTGACAGTAGGCAACCATATCCGCTCCAAAGTTCATCCAGTAATCATTGGTATATTTTGTACCGGTCTGTAAAACCGGTGTGCCTGTCTTTGATTCATCAATCGTTGCCATAAATTCTTCTTCTTCAGGCAGCCAATGTTGTTCAACATCTTCATCATTCATATCAACGTTGGTATAAGCCGGGGAATTATTCAGGATTTCCTGAAGGCTATCGGTACTGGTAACGAAATTGAAGAACTCTTCTACCAGTTCCGGGTGTTCGGTACCGTTATAGCCAAACATAGTCGGACCGGACGGATTGGTCGGATAGGTATCATTGTCACCCAGCGGAATCAGGAATAAACCATATTCATCTTCGCTGTCGGTTTCATCCTGGATCTGTTTAATAAAAGATGAATTGGCCATTGCCATACCGCAGCTGCGGTCAGCGAACTCATTCATCATGTTGGTGCTATCGGTGCCAATCCAGTCTTCGCCAAAGTGTCCCTTATCGGAAAGTTCTTTAAACTGTTCCAGTACCTGCAGCATCTTTTCATTATCCGCAAAAGTAGCTTCGTTATTATTTAGTGTATCATACAGGCCCGGTTTGTCATCTTCGTAAGCACCGCCGATCTGGAAGAATGCCAGCTGGTGCTGCCAGCCATCGGCTCCCGGCATAAACCACGGAGTGACATCCGCACCTGCCAGCGTCTCACAGATTGTCAGCAGCTCTTCATATGTAGAAGGTACTTCAAGATTTAGTTCGGCAAACATAGTCTTATTGTACACCATGACATATTCCGGTGAATTATGCCAAATCTGCAGGCCATATAATTTGCCGTCATATTCACATGAAGAAAGTCTTGATTCGGGCATTTTATCTTTCCACTCAGCACCGGTAAAATCAATACAGTATTGTTCAGGATCAACAATCACCGATTCAATTGCAAAGGGATTAGACTGGATCCAGAAAATATCTGCACAGGAATCGGTTGACAGCTTTGACTGAAGGACATCGGAATACTGGTCGGCCGGAATGGTCTGTACATCCACCGTTACATCGTAGGTTTCTTCAAACCGCTCAATTGTCTCGTCATACCGGTTATCCATCCACCCGGCTGAAACAAGAATAGTTAGTTCTTCACCGGCAAAATCATTTCCGCTGTCCGCCGATCCTTCTTCCGTATCATTGCTGCCGCCGCAGCCGGCTAATAAGACGGCAGTCATAGATACCATTAACAATATGCTGATTAATTTCTTCTTCATAAATTTTTCCTCCTATCATTTTCTGAATGATTCTATATTAATTTTAAAAAACAAACCCTCATCCGTCTATGCATATTTCAATTCATTTTTTGGACATTTTTTACATCTTATTTTTTTTCTTATCAACTTTCCTGTCATTAGTACTAATCCACGTTCTTTTTTCCTCATTTCGAATTGTCACTTTTTTTACTCTTTCGCCGATTCGCTTTAATATTTTGTTTAAATTTGATATAATTTAATCAATTGCAAATAGTATGAAGGGTTGGATGAGATATGGTCAAGGGAAAATTACAAACCAAGGTATTTATTACTTATTTAATTATGATATTCCTGGTTTCCGGTGCTTTCTCTGTCTTTTTTTACCGTTATACCTCAGAAATCTTAATCGAACGGGAACGAAAGTCGGCCCAGGATCTTAACGATACTTTTATCGCTTCCACCGACCAGATACTAAAAGATATGGACACCGTCTGCATCAATATTGGATATAGTAATCTGATCCGCGATGTCTTCGATGACAGCTCCGGCTTAAAAGTCGCCTCTAAAGAATTCAATGATCTGAGTTATCTATTAACTTCGATCAATGGTGCCGATCTGAAGGTACACCAGATCAACCTCTACAGTTATCACGGCGATCTCATCCAGGTAGGGATAAAATCAAATCTTACCAAAATTGACCTTGCCAGTTACTCCTGGCTTGAAACCGTCCAGAATAACGGCGGACAAAAAACCATCACTATGCCCTATCAGTCCACAGCATATTCCAGCACCAATTCTGCCATATCCCCGCAGTGGTATATCTCTCTATATCGCTGCTGTACCAATCAGCACAAAAAAGAGACCGGAATTATCGAAACAGTGCAAAAGTGCAGTATCATTTTCAAAAATATTATAAAATATCAAAAGCAAAACAAAAATGCCGTCAGCATTTACATATATAACGAAACTGGTGAACTGGTTTATCCTTATAACATCGAACCGGAAGAAGCCGCAAGCATCCCCGGCTACTACCAGGCAGCAACTTCTGCTGATACCGGCAGCTCTTATATGAATACTGTCACCGACACCAAAGAACTGCTGGTTACCGGAACCTCTGCTTATAATGGCTGGACCTATGTTACCGCACAGCCGGAACAGAATATTCTCGTGCCGGTCCAAAATCTGCTCAAACTTTTATTCATCATCATTGTCGTCATAACCTTAGTCTGTGCTGCGATTTCTTATCGTTTTTCCGCTTCACTGGTGCGGCCGATCAAACAACTGCACAAAGTCATAAAAGATACCCAGCTCAATACTCTCAATACCCAAAAATCGACCGCGATCCAAACTTCGGTCAACGAGTTGGATGAGCTAAATCAGGCCTTTGCGCAAATGAGTGCCGATCTGAAGACCTCCATGAATACCTTAATCGAGACCCAGAAACAAGAACTGAAGTCCCGCAGTCTGGCGCTGCAGTCACAGATCAACCCGCATTTTTACTATAATACTTTATCAGGAATAATAGTTCTTGCTGAAAATGCCCAAACTGATGAAGTAATTATCATGTGCCGCAATTTAACCAAGATCATGCGGTATATTACCAAAAACGATACCTCACCGGCTGCCCTGGCCGATGAAATTGAATATATCCAGCATTATCTCTACTGTATGAAAGTCCGGTATCAGTCCAGCCTGAGCTATACCATTGATATTGACCCTGCAATTCTAACTGAAACTGTACCTAAACTAATCATCCAGCCCTTAGTCGAAAATGCTTTAAAATACGGCCTTGCTGATTCGCCCCCCTGGCAGATTACCCTTACTTCGACAGTTACCGGTGACAGTTGGACAATCACTGTAACCGATTCCGGCAACGGTTTTTCACCGGAACGCATGGACGTCATCGCTCAGCGCATTCATATCGCCAATACCGGCACCGGCATGCCGGAAATGCAGATTGACGGCATGGGACTGCTCAATGTATATCTGCGCTGGAAACTCTACTGCGGGGAACAGATGATATTTCAATATGGAAATACTCCAGACGGACATGGTCAGGTTATCATCGGAAAATTCATAAAAGAAAGATAGGGGGATTAAAAGATGTGTCATTATACAGCTATCGTTGCCGAAGATGAAGAATTGTTATTAAATAATTTGATTTCTAAAATTGAGAATTTTAATTTAGGTTTTCAGGTGGTCGCAAAAGCACAGACCGGAAACGATGCCTGGGCGCTGATCAAAGAACATAACCCGGATCTGGTCGTAACCGATATCAAAATGCCGGTCATGGATGGCATCCGGCTGCTGGAAAAGACCCGCCAGCATTACCCTCTGACTAGCTTTATTATTACCAGCGGATTTTCTGATTTTGAGTATACTAAAAGAGCTATTCACCTAAAAGTGTCTGAATACCTTCTGAAACCGATCGATCCCGCCGAACTATATCAAGCTCTGCTGAATATCCGCAAGACATTTGAAATCGCCCAGGAAGAATATTCCAAGGTCTTTTATTCAGAAATGTCTCTGCATTCACCGGAAGCCATCGCTAAGACATTAAAGGATTATCTCATCCATAATTACGCAATTGACATTAATCTGAATCTGATCGCGGCCAATATGAATTATAGTTCCAGCTACCTGACCAAGGTGTTTCAGCAGTATTACAGCACTACGCCGATGAAATACATCACCAATCTTCGTATTTCTTCGGCCAAACAGCTGCTCCGCAGTTCCGATCTGTCAATCCGGCAGATCAGCGAAACGGTGGGTTATAATGATCAGGGCTATTTTAGCCGTATTTTTAAAAAGCATACCGGACTAAGTCCGTTTGAATTCCGCGAGCAATGCCATGCGCTATAGCTTTTCGATCACAAAGGTACTGATCCGTTCCAATTCTTCCCGATGATCACCGTGGACGGCCACCCTGAAAAAATCATCTCCTAATATGCCTTTTAAGATGAAATAGTGATTCTCTACTTTGAAAAAAGGTTTTTTCAACATTCCCAGGTACACAAATGAGCCCAGCGGTTTTAACTGCCGGATCCCGGTTTCGCTGAGCGGCTCTGAGAGCATCAGATCGTAAGCATACCACCCCGCTTCCGCGCAGCGTTCCCGTGATTCTTCTCTGGCCAATATCTGCATCGCTTACCTCCTGTCAAGCTGACTGAGTGCATCGACCAGGGTATCGATGTCCTCTATCGTATTAAAACCGGAAACACTGATCCTGACCGTTCCTTTCTCACCGCTGCCGAGATAAGAATGGATCAGCGGAGCACAGTGCAGCCCGGTCCGCACCGTAATACCGTATCCATTCTGCAGGATATAGGCCGTATCAGATGGTTCCAGACCCTTTATGTTAAAACTCAAAAGCGGTCCCATATTGGTCTTGACGGTACCATATACGGTAATGCTGATCATTCCTCTTAGAGCACTGTAGAGCCTTTCCATCAGCATCCGTTCATGTCGGTACACCTGTTCAATCCCTTGTTCCAGCAGATATTCCCCACCGGCTTTTAGTGCTGCCAGCCCTGGCATATTCTGGGTTCCGGCGTCATATTCATAATTTCCTTTTGTATATATAATCTCAGTACTATCGCGACCGGTACCACCGAAGATATACGGCCGCAGTTCAATTCCCTTCCGTACATAATAACCGCCCGTTCCCTGTACTCCCAGCAGACTCTTATGGCCGGTAAATATCATTATATCAGCCTGCCATTCGTCACCCGCAAGCGACAGGCACCCGGCACTCTGGGAAACATCTATCATCATCAGAATGCCGTGATGTCTGGCAATTGCACCAATCGCCCTGACATCCTGAACCATTCCGGTTACGTTTGAGCAGTGATTGACGATGATCAAACGGGTATTATTCCTGATCAGCGCTTCCAGATCGGCCGGATTCACTCTGCCGTGGTTGCCGCAAGCCGCCAGACTGATCTCACATCCCGACAATTGCGGCAGATTATACAAGGGGCGCAGGACACTGTTATGTTCAGTCACGGTTGTGATAATGTGCCCGTTCTCCAAATCCAGCCCGGCCAAAACTGCATTGATAGATTGAGTCGCACCGGAAGTAAACCTGATGCGCTCATGATTCGCAATTCCCAAGATCCTCCCCATCATTTTCTGACATGCATCCCAAAGGTCTTCCCGGGAACCCTGTTCTGCGCTGCGGAATTGCGCAGCCGGCGGATGGCATAAAGCCGCAGCATGCGCTTCAAGCACACACTGCGGCTTAGGATATGAAGTTGCTGCATTGTTCAGATAAATCATACATTACCCCTCCAATATATGGAATCCCATAACTTCTGATATCTGTTTCAGCTGTTTTGTATAATCACCGAAGATCAGCACCTGATGGTGTCCGAAACCGGCAAGATTGTGCATATATTTTCTGGCATCATCCATCTGTATGTAATAGTAGGGGCTGCAGTATACATCATCATATTCCGATCGGATTACTTCCCCGGTCTTCACGCACATCGTATCACCCTGCGGATTAAACCGCGCCAGTGTTACCGCGTCGCTTGCATTCTCAGTAAAATCCACCTGCAGTTTACCGCCGAAGCCCTGGCCGGTAAACGCCCACAATTTATAATTCAGGGACCTGGTTCCATAGCCGTTCATGCAGAGCGCCGGAACCGCGTGGTGAATGCGCAGCAGTTCATCGGTTTCATGATTGGGGTTGCCCATGAAGGCCGGCCGGTTTGCCGCATACTGCATGATAGACATTGCCAGCAGGGCGTTCAAATCTTCTTCACAGCCACTGGGGATACCGTCATCCTTCATCAGCGAATGGCACATACAAGGTGTAAATTTCCGCTGCTGTGGTATTTCCGATGTACATAACTCATGACATGCCGTCGAAAAAGCATTACAGTCATAGACATCCATCATCTTTCTGGCTGCCAGATAATATTTGATATCATTGAGAAACCACTCAGTATTGACTTTTACTTCAGCCGCACCATTAACAATCACATCTGCGGCCTTCTTAGCTTCTTCATCGCTGATTTCATCCATATAGGGAACAATAGCATTGAACGGCAGCTTTATTACTTCAAATCCATAACGCTGCCGCAGCACTTCAGGGTCTCGAATCAGGCTCTGAATGCCAAAAGTCGGCTGCCCGCCGGCAGTCAATACCAGAGCTCTGGTCTGAGCTACCGCCTTGCGGACCCATAGGACATGAGCGATCTCATTTAAATCCTGGATATCCATCGCGACATATGCCTCTACGCCAATCGACCGGCAGTAGGCGCAGAAATCAATCCCTTCATTGCCGTTCTGCATCACAATGATCGGTTTGCGGTAGCGCTCCAGTTTGGGAATCCGCCAGTTCATGCAAAGAAAAAAGTCAACCTTATCGATATCGTCTTCGATTTGCTCAAAAACCTCTCTGCCAACGACAAATTTTTCGTCGTAACGTCCGTCAACGGGGGATAAAAACTTGATTTCATCCGTCGCTTTCTTTAATTCTTCAACTGCTTTCCGGTAAGCGATATCGGCAGCTTTAGTCTCGGCTTCGACGGTCATATTTTCCGCATGCCCCGCCCGGCACGGGCCTTCCCAGAAATGCGAATGGGTCAGACAGCCAACAATCGGCCGTACAACTAATTTCGTGTTCATAGCTTTTTCTTTCATGACAATCCTCCTGTAATCTAGTCAACGACTATTCCTACAGATATTTTATCAAGAATTCCGATTGCTCTCGTCTCTTTTACTATGCTTCTATTATACAATTTTATGATTTAAAACTGCACTTCCAGCTGACTGCCATCATAAGTTACCAGCCGTGATTCGGTGCCGATTTTAAGATAGAACCGACGGACTGCTCTCATGCCTTCAAACTGCCCTTCTCTGGCCGCGATGGCAAATGTCCGGGTGGAGTCTTCCCACTGAAACCGGATGATCGAATAGGCACCCTTTTCATAGTTGTAATTATTATTCTCATCTTCGTACAGCCGAAATTCCCCATTCTGACCGGGATAGATGTTTACATCCATAGGAAGGCCGTTGTCCTCTTCCGCGTATTGCAGTTCAGCGGCCATCGGAATGATTGCTCCGGCTCTGACAAACAGCGGTATCTGATCCAGTCGGGCATCAGCTTCGATCCACTGACCTCCGCCATGCACCTCATGATTCCAGAAATCATACCAGGATGTTCCTGCCGGCAGATAACACCTCCGCGTCTGCGATGCTGAAATCGCCTTGTTCTCCGCTTCGTAATACATCGGTGCAGTCACCGGGCAGATCAGGAGTTCCCGGCCCAGCATAAACTGATCCCAGATATTTTTCACCGTTTTATCATCTGCAAAATCAAACAGCAGGCTGCGGTGCATAGTCATATCCTCTTTCCAGACCTGACCGGCCAGAGCATAGATATACGGCATCAGTCGATAGCGCAGTTTTATAAACTTTTTAATGGCATCGTAAAAAGGTTCGCCTGCTTTACCGAACTGCCATATTTCCCGTGGGGTATCGGTGCCGTGCGATCGGAACATTGGTAAAAAAGTCCCGTATTGCAGCCATCTGACATATAACTCCCGATATCCCGAATCAGCTGTTCCCTGATTATATTCCCCCTGCCAGAACCATAATTGATTAGAGTTGGTGTGACAACCACAGCCGCGGTTCTGCCAGATACTGCCCACAGTAAAAAAGGCACCGATGTCGAGGGTCCAGTAAGGCATACCGCTCATGGCGAAATTCAACCCTTCGCGGATCTGCTTGCGATAATTCTCCCAGGAGGCACAGGTGTCACCTGACCAGAGCACCGTTCCGTACCGCTGCGAACCGGCATAACCGGAACGGGTCAGGTTCAGCACCCTCATATTCTCTGTGGTTTTGCGCTGATTCTCAAAGATTCCCTGGGCATGAACAAGAGCAAATCCATTTGCCTGCTCCGGATCGAGATATTTTTTGTGTTCTTCGCCCACCATCTGATAACGCTCCCAAGGTTCCCGTTTTGTTTCACCACTCCAGTCCGGCCCGCAAAACGGCTCGGTAGAATCGCACCACCAGGCGTCAAATCCGCTGCTGAACAGCTCTTTTTCCGCCTGTTTCCAATAAATATCCCGGGCTTCCCGGCTAAAGGCATTGTAGGTCGAATAGTCATCAAGCAAACAGCCGGCTTTCATAAATTCCTGATGATCCTCGACTCCGGGGTTCATATTCGGCCATACCGATACCATGGTATGGATATGTAAATCATGAATTGCATCGTTCATCCCCTTCAAATCAGGATAACGGGATTTATCTACAGTTTTTTGTCCCCAGGCATCGGCTTCCCAGGTATTCCAGTCCTGAACAATACAATCAATCGGTACTTCCAGATCACGGTATTTACTGGCTGTTGCTATCATTTCCTCGGCCGTGTGATAGGCCTCCTTCGACTGGATATAGCCAAACGCCCATTTCGGCAGCATTGCTGCTTTCCCGGTCACCTGCCGGTAACCAGTGATAATTTCGTCCAGACAGTAACCTGCAATAAAATAATAATCCATCTGAGAAATGGTATCAAGAAACAGATAAGAACCATTATGATCATCCTGAAAGGTCATCAGGCTCATACAATCAACAAATATGCCATACCCCTGATCTGATACAAAAAAAGGAATGGGAATTCTCATATTGTGCTGGTAGAGATATTGATTATGGCCACGGTAATTATAAATACCTTCCTCCGCCTGCCCGAGACCATGAATTTGCTCTCCTGCCTGCCAGTCAAACTGAAGTTTCCCACGATAAGCCTGCCGGTCGGTTACCGGTCTCAGATTACGAATAAAATTCCGTTCTCCGTCAACCGTCTTTACCCGTTCAATAACTGGTTCTTCACCGCCGGTGGTATAACGGGTTACATCAATCCGGGTCAACAGCTTTTCAGCTTCTTTTAACAAAACGGCCCCGGTGTCCTTATCATGCCAGCTAAAAATACCATTTTCTTTGCCTATCAGTAATAGGACCCTTTTACTCTGCACGATTAATTGATCCTTTGTTTCCGACACTGTAAGAATTCCGGGTCTGGCCTTTCCGGTCACCAGCATTGTCGGTTCATAATCTATCTCTGCCTTGGTATATATACAGCGGATAACGGTATGATTTAGCGCTTCTAAATACAGTTTACCCTCATCGGTTATTATTTCGACCCCATATTTCCTGACCGCATAAGATTGAATTCGCATCTACATATATTTCCTCTCTTCACTTGGATTTTTCCCGGTATACTTTTTGTAAATCCGATAAAAATTGGAGATATTATGAAACCCGCATGCCATCGCTGCTTCCACAATTCCTGTTGAAGTTGTCCGCAGCAGCCGCTGGACTTCTCTGATCCTAATCCCGGCGAGATATTCACTGAAGGTACTGCCAGTCACCTTTTTAAAATAAGCAGAGAAATAAGAAGGGCTCATAAAGCTTTGTTTCGCCATATCCTCCAAGGTGATCTTTTCAGCAAAGTGCTCATACATGTACGAAAGAACACCTTCTAAGCGCTTCATGCCGCTTTTCTTTTCATTCAGATTCTCAACCGGTTTGTTTGTGTCGGTATAATGCCGGGTCAGCAGCGTCAGCAGCTTCAGGATATCCGCTTTGACCATCAACTTATAGCCGCTGGCCCGGGCTATCCATTCATTGTAAATTTCTCCCGTTAAAGCTGCCATCAGCCTGCTGACCTCATTGTCCTGGGCAATCTTATTCTTAAAATTACTGCCCCGCTCAACAAAAGGTTCCAGATAATCATAATCAAAGTCACCAACCCGGTCGGAAATAAGCTTTCCTGAGAACATCATTACCAGCACCTGCATCTCTTCCCCACGGATTTCCCAACCATGCGGTTCGGTATGATTGAAGATAACAAAATCACCGGCAACTACTTCATAGGTCTTTTCACTGACAAAGTAAGCTGCCGCACCGGACTGGATATAGGTGATTTCAAAAAAGCTGTGCCAGTGAAACTCTTCCCTGCGGTCGTCTGCCTTGGTCAAATTGATTTCACTGATCTGAAAAGGAAATTCCATATCCAGCTTTTTTTCGTCCTTTTTGATCTTCATATCAGTTGCTCCTTTTCCACCTGTAATCCGAGAATTATACCCTTAAACTATAACCGGTCTGGTTCTGTAAATGCGTTTCCTTTTTTAAGAATTTATTATACTATTTTATCATAAAAATAAGCGTCTCTCCACTGCTTAATCGGTATATCGCTGCTATTTCCATACCTGAATGCGGTTAAGTCCTTCTTTCAATTCTGCAAACGGACCGATTGCCGATGCTGCCGTTCGAAGACTGTCATTATAATCCGTATCAAAGATAATCGGATTTCCCTGCGGATCTTCAAAAGGCGCTTCAACTATACGTACCATTCCCAGATCAGCTGTCTCCATAATCCGGGCCGGCATTTCCAGAAATTCCTTCTCAACCCTGATCTCCAGATAAGTTACACCATCTTCCGTCACAATCTGTACTTCCGGATTGCTGTCGGTCATATAATTCTCTTCCTCACGGTCATAAGCCGGTGCCCCGTTTAAATATGCGTTGCGGTTAATGTATACCGGATCTTTGACCTGTTCGAACATTTCCAGATCACCGTTTCCAGCCGCCAGAATCCACTCGATATACTCTTCCAGCGATGCCGGACTGCCGTTATAGTCGACCGTGCCGTTAGTAGACTGCTCCGTATAAGTCCTGGTTCCGCCGACAAAGATGTTCTGATACCAGCGATCATCACCGCCATATACAAATGTCGTTCCGGCCGCCTGCGTAGAATGCGGGAAATGATACGGCGTCGCCCGGTTCAATACCGGCTCTCTGCGCATCGTCCCGCAGCAGAGGTTATTTACAAACGCACCTCCCTGTGCGATGTTGTCAAAGTTATAATCCGAAGCCAGAATATTATGATCGACCAGATGCGGTCCGTGAGTTACCTCAATAAACAGATCTCGGTCATTGGCATAAAACAGGTTCTTACTGATCCGGGTACCCTGCACCTGCCAATCGAGCCAGATTCCCAGCGTACAATCATGAATGTTATTGTGATGAATCTGCACATCCAGCGGAGCATGGAGCTTGATTCCGGCAATCTCATATCCGTAATACTCATGCTTCACCGCAATATTATAAATATGGTTATTGTAAATCTCACTGAATACACAGCCCATATGTCCGACAATACCGTTCTGACCGCAGTCATAAATCGTATTATTGCGAACCACATGAGAACCGGTAGTTTCTTTGCTCCAGCCGGTCTGCAAAGCCCGGAACACCGATTCCATCTGATACTGATACCCCGGTTTGCGATGGGTCCTGGTACAAAGCATATCGCCGGTCAGGGCTTCCTTCCCAATACTGATACCGCTGCATTTGGAATCGTGGATGATATTCTCCTCCATCACCCAGCCCTTACTCCAGTTCGGCCCTAACAGCCCCGGCTGGTCAGCCGTCGGCGGCGTCCACGGGGTCGCCGCCTGAGCCATTTCAAAGCCTTTGACGGTAATGTAGTTCCGTCCGGTCTTCTCCGGATAGAAGCAGCATTTCCGCACATTGATTTCGACCAGTTCCCGGTTCGGATCAGCACCCTGGAAATTCGCATATATCACCGTAGTTTCATCATTTACTTCAGCATACCACTGATAAACGGTCCCTTCCGGATTCGGGATCACTTCCGGGCGCTTGGTCCAGAATGGATGAAATCCTTCCGTGCGCATTACCGGATTCTTCACATCTTCCAGCGTCTTCGCCTCATAAAATGATCTTCCGTTCAAATATACATCGCCCGCATGAGTATGCCAGTCGATCGGATATTCAAACCAGTCCCCGAAGACTTCTGTGGCATAAGGATTATAATCCCCAAACAGCGTATTTGAAATAACCGCTTTCCACACTGTTCCTTCTGCCGGTTCCCAGTTATCCACTTTTTCGGAACCTTTAATCACAACCTTTTCACCTGCAGCCGCCTCATATACGATCCGGTTCACCGCACTGGTTCCGCCTTCCTCCGGCTTAACCCATTCCCGGTATTCACCGGCATGGACGATCACTTTATCACCCGGTCCCGCTTCTTTTGCTGCTTTTGAAATCGTCTGAAACGGCTGTGCAAGCGTACCTTCTGCCTGATCACACCCATTTACCGCGACATGAATCTCTCTACTCATTTCAACTGTCTCCTTTTCACTGTTCTGTCCTTTCCCGGACGCACTTATCCTTTCACCGCTCCTGCCGTCATCCCTTTCACCAGCTTATCCTGAGCGAAAATAAACAACAGAATCATCGGAATCACTGTCAATGTAAGTACCGCCATGATCATCGGCGTATTCATCGAATACTGCCCCTGGAACTCCCACACCGCCAGCGGCAATGTCCGGTTTTCCGTCGACTGTGTCAATGTGTATGCAAAACTAAATTCATTCCACATATTTACACCATTATAAATAGCCAATGTCGCCAGCCCCGGTTTCGCCAGCGGCATGATAATCTTAAAAAACATCTGATAGCGGCTGCACCCGTCAATCTGCGCCGACTCTTCGATTTCCAGCGGTATCTCCCGAATAAAGCTGGTCAGGATAAATACCGAAATCGGAATCGCTGTCGCAACGTATGGGCCGATTAACGCCCAGATCGAGTCATAGATACCCATGTTCTTCGACATCTTAAATACCGGAATCAGGGTAATATGTATCGGTATCGACATACATGCCACGATCAGTGCATAGATCGGATTGGCCAGTTTAAATTTAAAACGTGCCAGCGGGTAAGATGCACAGGATGAAATAAATAATAAGATCACCAGTGATACAACCAATACAATCACACTATTAAAGAAAAACCGAAAAAAGTTTCCGCCCAGAACCGCTTCATAATTCTCCGTGTACAGCGCGTCCGGCATCGAAAATACTCCTTTTGTAAGCATTTCAAACTTCTCTTTAAAGGAGTTCAGCACCATAAAGAAAAAAGGCAGGATCGCGACGATCGTCCAGAATATTCCCAACACCCAGGCGGCCGTCCAGCTCAGTCTGCTTTTGACTTTGCTTTTCTTAATATCGTTCATACTATACCGCCTCCTTTTTTCCGTTCAAGATCCGCATGGTCACCAGTGATACAATCGAAATCAGGATAAACATTCCGGCGGCTACCGCTGATCCGTATCCCATGTTGAATTTCACAAATGAATTCTTATACATATACGTCGCCATCAATTCGGTCGATGTGCCCGGTCCGCCGCCGGTCATAACGTAGACCAGATCAAAATACTTCAGTGAACCAACCATCGATAAGATCGCCGCACTCTTCAGTGACGGTTTCAGCAGCGGCAGCGCAATGCGCCAGAAATACTGTCCCCTGGTTGCACCATCAATCACAGCGGCTTCATATACATCGGGCGAGACGTTGGTATAAGCAGCCATACAATACACCATATAAAATGGCGTAAACTGCCAGGCGACTACACCGATGACCGTATATAACGCCGTTTTGGGATTCCCCAGTAAGTCGATATTTCCGCCGCCAAACAAG
>Ga0153946_1000310_pt1 | contig 20810 bp, 20 predicted proteins | sample TSNJ030MetaG_FD_104751 | JGI IMG/M metagenome (GOLD analysis project Ga0153946, IMG submission 104751) | Attine ant fungus gardens microbial communities from New Jersey, USA - TSNJ030 MetaG | ecosystem: Host-associated > Fungi > Mycelium > Unclassified | place: USA: New Jersey, Wharton State... | reverse complement strand
CGACATCCGGGTATTCCTCAAGTCACGACTCGATGCGATGGGTGTGGATGAGGCATGGGTTGTACGGGCTATTGATCACTTGGTTCCCCGCGCTGGTGGAATCTTTATCTGGGCAACAACTGTTGCTGACTTCCTTCGATCGAACCCCAAAGTACGGTTTTCTGCGCTTGAGTTGAAGGATGATTCAGATGGGTTAGAAACCCTATATTCCTTGTACTCCACTGTCATCACTACATCGTTTGGACGTGGTCTCAGAGAGGAAGAGATTAAGGCGGTTACTTCTGTTATGGGTGCAATGACATTTGCTAAGCAGCCACTCGACGACGACGCACTTATCAAGCTTCCGAGAGTCAAGAGTCGGGACATGTTGGAGTTCATCTGAAGAGGTCTTGTATCTGTCATCGACCCCGGCCCCATCCTTCATTTTCATCATCGGTCCTTTGTGGACTTCCTCCTCCACCCATCTTTCTCGCAGTGCCTAGGTGAACTATCAGCCATCCAGGATCGGGCCTTTCATGAACGTCAGCTCGCTGTGCTGTGTTTGAGCACTATGGTTTCATCAGCACTCCACTTCAATATGTGCAAACTGAAAACTTCAATGATAAGGAATCGAGGCATTTTGGCAACCGAAAAGTCCATCATCTCTCCCCTTATTTCATATTCATCTCAATTCTGGGCAGACCACCTTGTTCAGACTCAATGCGAGGAGATTTTGATGGATGCAGTGAAGTTTGTAATATATGAGAAGCTACTGTTCTGGATCGAAGTGATGAGCATACTGGGGAAGGCACATGAGGTGTCTGCAATCCTCAAAAGGGCTTTAGAATGGCCTGCACTGGCGGTATGTCCTGAGTTCATTTCCTACAATGCAATTCTGAAGTTGCCTGGCTAGACACTCGACCCCAAGAACGAGCTGACATCCTTTATCCGCGATGCTGTCCGATTCATTTCTGCATTCATCATTCCCATCTCTGAGAGCGCTCCTCAGATATATCTCTCAGCTCTTCCATTCACACCCGAACGCTCCCTTGTTGGTGAAAAATTCCGCCCAAGGTTTCCAAACACTCTTACCATCAGTGACGGCGGGCCTTCTCAATGGCCAATAATCATCTTTGTTGCAGAGCACGATAAGGATCCTGTGGAGTCCATTGTCTTGTCGCCGGATGAAAAAATCTTTGCTTGCATATCGGTACAAACCGAAGAACTTGCCACCTTGTATGTCTGTGACTCTGAAACGGGTCACTGTATTTCAGACTTTGAGTTCAGAGTCCTAGGTCTATCTGATTTGGGGCACGGACTTAACGTCTGTTTCAGTCCTGATGGGAATCATATCCTGGTCAAATGTCGTCCTGAGACCATATTGTCTTATCGTGCAGTAGTCGGGGACATTGAAAGGCGAGAGGAGGAGTTTGGAATTGAGGGCTTTGATTTTGTGTTCATTCACTGTGGTCGTAATGAGGGAAGAATTGCATCGATGCATTGGATAGACAAAGATGGATCTTTGATTCGGAGAATTGCCCTAGGAATTCAACGTCCAACTCGAGTCCTGGTCAAGTCATGGGATATTGGGAATGGTATATCTGACAGGCTGTTCGAGGTCACCGATGTTGCTTCCGCCCAATTCTCTCCTAATGGGCAATATCTGGCTGTAAGAAGGTGGTCTGAGAATGCCGTTAAGTTATGGAATTTGGAGGATGGCAAGATCACTCATCGATTCCCGCATCCCCCTGACAACTTTTGGTCACTCCACTTTTCGCCGGCCAGTGACTGTTTAGTGACTGCAACCGACGAGTCTAAGCACAATCGTCTTTGGACGTTGGACACACAATAGATGGCGTCCTTTGACTTTCATGAGCTTCATGTCAGAGGTCTTCTAGCCGTTATCCATTCATCCCACACCAATCACATATTTTCCCCGAGCTATAACACAGTGGAGATATGGGAGGTCTCGATGACCAGCTCAAACATGATCTTCGAGATAAAACCTCTGAGCACTTCGCGAATAAGTAGTATTTGTCCATCACGCGATGGCCGCAGGCTTTTGGTGGGTAATTCGGATGGAACTGTGAGAATGTTGAATCTGGAGGATTTGGCAGGCAATCAGCTTGTCATTCAAGATACGGATGTACCAAGAATCATTGGATTCTCGCCCTCCAGAAAGATGGTGGCCACAAAAACAGAGCAATCTGCCTACATTGAATTGCGAGATACAATTACTTGGGATGTTGTGGGGTCTAGGGATGTTATAGGGCCTATAAATGTTGACTATGGACCTCGAATCGCATTTTCCGCAGATGATGATCAGATAGCTGTTTGGTCAGACTCTCTTGTCACCATATACGATATGACGCACCCGGAGAATCGCCTCTCATTCGATCCCTGCCCCAAAGGAAGAAGTGCCTACATTCGGAAGGTTGCCTTCCAAACACGTAGTGACCTGGTTGTGTGTACCAACCTAAGAGATGCGACCTCAGGACTGCTCCAGGTTTGGAAATTGAAGGGTCACACTGAATGCACGTTTTCTTTGGACATTAACATCGGCAGATCCTCGATCGTGTCACTGGCACCTGATGGCTTGACCGTCATCATTCACAGCCCCGCCTCGTGTTATTCATGGAATCAAAACACTGCCCAGTTTGATCGTATCCACTTTACTGATGAAGCGCTTCTTGACGGGATTTCTTGTGCGTATTCTCCTGATGGGAAACTCTTCGCATGTGGTTCTTGGAGGAACGATGACATTCGAGTCTGGGACACGCGAACTGGCCAACTCTGTGGCAAGCCCATCACAATGCCTGCCGCGTTTGTGTATGCGATTGCCTTCTCACCTGCCCTAAATGACCAATCCTTTGGAGACCGACTTATCGCTCTTCACTGCAGTGACCCACGCACAATAACTCTCGTCGACGTCTACACCAGTTATCTGCGTGCTCAGTGTTGGGACCCAGCATGGGGCATGGAGTTTATTCGAGATGGAACCAAGTTGGTGTCCTATGACTCCAAGCATCCAATCAGAATCTACGACATAGTGGATTTCGTTTCCAAGTACCGGAATGCTGCTCTTGGATATGAGCCTGTCCCGCAAAACATGACGGATGGGTGGGTGATGGGTCAGGAGGACGAATTACTTTTTTGGGTCCCACTCGAGCACAGGCGAGTTCTATGCCTGCCTCACGTAGAAGCGATTGGGGGCAGGCCAATAAAGGTGGACCTCTCTAGATTCAGGTACAGCAGCGAGTGGACCGAATGCATTAACCAGGGATGGTTGAAGGAACTGGAGGAAAGGGGAAAGGAAGTGAGGGGGCTACTCGAGTAGGAGTCCAAAGTGCCCAGGTGCATACCCTTCAGTATCATTACGATTTTACCATACAATTTACATTTCCCATAGTATCTATTACCAGGAACAAGTCTCGCAGACTGCAGCATATATCATATTCCTGCGTCAATATCCAAATGATCACAATACCAATATTTTCACACCATTGTCTTGACAATGTTGCCTTCACTCGTGTCGCCCTCCTTGGCTAATATCACTGCCAGCTAGGCTGATTTCTCCCAATCACATTAGTGGATCAATCGTTCGGCTTCCCCTTACAACCGTCTCTCCTGCAGCTTACAAGAGGAATCATTTGTTGCAATGGAAAATGATTTGCTGAGTGGCTCCAAGTCCGCCGGCTCAATGCTTTCCATTGATTCCAGAATACGCCCAGCCAACGTCAAGTTCGTCACACAATGGCCATGATCATTTTGATCCGGATAGCACATCTGCGGGGCATGATTTCATGAATGAGGTATCTTGCCCTAATCTCCCCTGATTTCTAATTTGTCCTTGAACAAGCCTCAATCACCGGGTACAGTAATCTTAATCACCATCGTCCTCTTTATACTATCCGAATCTAAAGAGCGTGCTGCTCATTTACACGGTGTGTCGTACCATTGCTCACATACATATCTTTGGTCATTTTAGACACTCTTCCCTCTCTTATTGCTCCGCTTAGTATTTTCTACTTTTGATTTATAATGAGCTTACCGATAGACACATCTATTACCCAAAAAAAAAAGATAGACACATCTAAATGTGAAATGCAAAGTAGTAATGTGACTCCAGCAAGGTGGTTCAAAATAGACGCGGAATAGATGAAAATAACGCTATGTTGCTTGGTAAAGATATTGGCAAGGTGAACAGCTGATAGTAGAAACTTGTCCAAGACTAGCTTTGTTTGTTGACAAAGTGATGCGTCACACTGATGTATTTACATTAGTGATTTTTATAGTTTGTGCTGTTAGAAATGGTTCCATTTTTAACTATTAGAGTTTTTGCAGGTAGTCCAATTGTAGTCCAACTTCGTCAAAAAATGGCCAGTCATATTGAGTAGTAGCTTGAGTAAAGGCCTATATTCCGCCTCAATAGTTAATAATGCCACTGTCTCCTGTTATCACTTTCCTAGGAAACTGGTTTCCCTATCACTGCATAATGAATGGAATCCCATCATAGCCTTAGCCCTACTGAGTTGGGTAGATAGGTATGATTGTAAGTGAATTCATACTGCTGGAATGAAGACGTTGGAGCCCTCCATTCCTCCATGCGATGCGTATGGATCAGTCCAATGGACTGACGCATGTGATGCTTAATGACGATGCCACAATGATCTAGACTCCTACTGTCTTTGATCTGCATTAACGGCTCACATAAAGTTCATAATAGTGGAGAAGTCATCAGCAAAATAAATTGTAAGCATATATTTATCTCCATTCCATAGAAGATGAATATAGGCTTACAATTTATTTCACTGGTCCAGTTCATCCTCTATTATGAACTCCATTGTTTCCATGAGACATTGGTTTCCGACTCCCAGGTTGAGTATATTGCACTTTGTGATTGAGTGTAACACATCGAACCTCTTCGAAAAACGTCGTATCACATTCTAATTTGGGTCCTTTACGGACTATATCGTGGATCCTAGCTGGTCGGGGAGATTTTATGCACTTGGAGAATGTCTTGATAGCTTAAGAATAGATACCCTGAAACAGCTGCCGAGTCTCGATCCCTCAAATTATGATATTGATAAACTGATCGCACCAAATGCGAAGATCAGAGGATATTGATATTGCTGTTCCCCCAAGCAAATGGACACTCCATATCATGGGATGTTTCAAGTTCTCGTATATTGGTCGGTGCCGAAGTGACTACACAGAGTGGATTTTTCGCTTCATTATCTTTTCACTAATACCTCCTACTCCGCTTATATTCTGCTCTTTCTTCATCATTCATTATTGTTACTTAACGACTATTTTGCTACCCCGAGTTTCTCTCTCTTATTGTTCAGTAAAGGCAAACACATCGTCTACAGTACTTAAACCACTTGGATGTAAACCTGAGACCCAGTCTTTCTGTCTGGATCTCAGGTACATGTGCTTACTGTTTCCGTAGTTATGATAATTCATCTTAGTCTTTCTGTCTGGATCTCAGTCCAGCATTTCTAGCATCCGAGAACGTTCCTGTGCATACGCTGTGATTCGGACCCGAGATTTGGACCAATTGGTCAACGTTCTTTGACATTTGATTTTGATGGAGTTTTGCGAGCTCTCGTATCACATTCACGTACGTATAGTATAGGCTATCAGGTCGAAGAGCTTGGAATTTAGAATTGCGGGTCTTCATGGGACAGGAATCCGTCGCTTTTTTCTTATCATGATTCGCCCAATTTTGCCAGCAAATCAGAAACAACTGATTAAACGTTGTTGTAATCCATTCATGCTAGGGCGCCCTTCAGAAAACTACCTTATATGATAGGTTCAAAGAAGAAGAAAATTCTCTGTTGGAGGAGCAGTGAATCACCGTACGTTAATGATGTAATAAGTCGCTCAGATGATCTGATCCTACCATGAAGTTCATCCTGACTTTTCTCAAAAAAAAATGGGGTCACTCGTCTGGGTCAAGTGGCACGATCACTGCGCTGATCTCGACATTATGTAATGTTTCATAGATAGTCGGACTGACGTAACATTACCCCTGCTGGTCACTTCCGGCACCGTTCCCCGGAAACTGGTTTAATGCGGCTCCAGGTATCAGCACAGAACCATATCATTTCTTTGCGCCACTTCACGAATGACAATTCCATCCTAGGTGCGTGAGAGAAAGAAATCACGTAAATGCAATTTGGAAGATTGTCACATTGCTGATCATCACAGTACAAGTCTGATTCAAGTCTGATTATAGTTAACAGCCCTGCGTTGACATCCTTCTTGAGGAATGGAAGAACTGAATATCATTGTGGGATGGATGTTTTACAAATGGACTTGCTCGGGATTTCTTAGCCACGTTGTCTATAGTAGATCAAAGAATACAGACTCATCAAGTTCCTCCAACGCCCATAGGCCATGAGACTACTGATATGCAGTGTCTCCAGAGACACCTGACCATGACTCAGATGCCTTTGAGCGAGGACCATGTGGTCAACACGAGTATCTAATGTCAAAATCCCAATGACTCTGTGAAGAAAACTCACAGCTTCCATATAGCTTTACAGCTTTGGCATCTGTGAGCCGCCCCATTTTTTGAGGTTGTGTCATTTCGCCTCCATTTCTCATTAGCAATGGTCTCCACAGCACGGCAATTCCCTTGAACGCTGACACAAGTCTTGCTAGAACTCTTTTGCCTCTTCCTTACTCGCTTGATACCCAGCGACATCATGGGAGCATCTTTCCAGCAACAACCAGATGCCCAACACGCAGCCGCTTCAGCCGCTCGTGCTGGTTTCATCTACGACGATGCCCTTGGGATCGTGCATTATGAAGGATGTCGTACCTGCCGGCGCTACATGATGCACATTTCCGATCCAATTCTCCAGGACTCCTATACTTTGGCTTTGCATCAGCGAGACGAGAAATTACGAGCCCAGTTCGTGGAGGGCTTTCGGAGAGGACGGAGCGCTCAACAAGAGCACGACAGCAGGCGACTAAGGGACTATCGTGCACAGCGTGATGAAGCTCGTAGTCTAGAGACAGCTTATAAACTCAAGCTCGAGGAAGCGAATGAGCAGGTTGCTCAGCTCCGGGAAGAGCTTCTGACATTGCAGATTGCTTATGATGAATTGCGTTGTCCTTCCCCACAGGACGGGGACACTCTGTATCCATTAGACGAGCCGGAACTATCAGATATCATGACCTTTGGGGATGAGGCTTCAGATCCGCAAACCCCAGACTTTCAGGATGATTCCGGCGACGATGATGATAAACATACGTCTTCGGGATCAGACCAGGGGGATTCTGTTAACTTTTGGGGCGATGTTGACATTCCAGATAACGACTATGATGATGACAACTATGACACTGAAAGCGATTCTACAATACCTTCAGATGAAGATGGACTGGACGTCAAACCAGCAGTGAAGATGGCAGAAGGCAATGATAACGCACCGGACCATGGACCTGCCCTTCAACCTAACACGTTTTCTTTTGCCTTTGGTGGCAATCATGCTAATCTTCCGCCCCGACCCTTCCAATTCAAACTTGCTTCACCACAGCCTTCAACTTCGTTGTTCTCTTCATCACAACCTTCAACTTCATTGTTCTCTTCGTCACGGCCTTCAACTTCGTTGTTCTCCTCCTCGCCTCTGCCTATCCCTGTTTCCGTGCCAGAAAAAGATCCTTTGGCTGATATCAGAGAACAAATGAAACTCGCACATGACCCAGATAACACAGAGATTCTAGCTCATGTTAAATCACTCGTTTCAGAAGCACACCAAACTAACCCACGATCACGTACGGAGATCCAGAAGGTACTCCTCACAGAATGGAGGAGACCCTCTTCCCTCCCCTCTCAATCCCTCCTCTCCCAATCCCCTCCTCTTCCCTCCCTTCGGTTGGATGAGACTGTCTACGTTGATGCTTCTGGTGTCGGCATAGGTTTTGTATCTGGGGATATATGGCAAGCATGGCAATGGAAAAAGACTTGGAAATGGGACGGTCGTGATATCCAATGGGCTGAGGCAGTCGCAGCTGAGATGGGAATCAGGCTAATGATTGCATCTGGTTACTCGGGCAAGAAGATCATATTATATTCTGACAACAGTCAAGTTGTGGATGCCGTTTCTGGAGAAAGATCTATTGGCGAATCTCATGCCACCGAGATTGTGAACAAGATTGACCGTCTGTGTCAGGAGTATGATATTCGACTCGAGATTAAATGGGTTCCTGGGGAACAGAATCCCGCAGATGCACCTTCTCGACTGATTCTCATTGGATGTGAAAAGAAGAGACACCCGTATCAGGTCAAAATTCCCGAATATCTACAAGAGTTTGTTCTCCCTTGGGTTTGACTATATCAGTGCTGTGAGTCGGTTTATTCTTCTTCAAATCGTTATGTACTCATCCTGCTTAGCTGAGAGTTTTTGTTTATATTCCGCCGTGTTTCTTCTTGACTATTTTGTTTGCGTCGCTGCTTGCAAAACCCAAGCAACCCTGATGCAGTTGAACAAATTGTATGGTTAACTTCATCAGGTACTTGTGCAATTGCTTGCTGGCTAACTTTCTCGGTCGTTCCGTGTTGTAATATCTGGAAGCACAAACCTAGTGTTGTATCATATTTGATTGCTTATCTACTGACTGTATGTATCGTTCCAGAGCAGGGTATACGTGCTAACCGAGTTGATGTCATCCTCCCTAGGATGCTAGTACTTATATATCAATTACCTTGACTATCTATCTGTTTGGATAGCACCGCGTTCTATAAATTTTTGATTTAACAAAAAACAAACAAGCGAACAACCAAAACCAGCGGATCAGAGTATTACTCATTGATCAAAAAGCTGTACGATCCTGTGCCCTGGAATTGGACTCATTGTATGCTGGGTTTGTGGTTACAGCGTCTCTCCTGTCGTCCGAAAATGATCTTCTGACTACCCTCACGTGTTTTTTTTGTTTATTTTGAGACATCAGAACCCCAATTAAAACTGTTTTTCTTTTTCCTACATATGATTACTAAGAACCTATCAATTGGCCTCCACCTGACCTGACAGCACTCTGGCTTTTGTGTAAAGGCTGGCTGAAGCACTCGGAAAATCTGGTCACTAGACTTTGATCACATCCAATAGGAGTTATTGTTTCTCCAGACGACTCTGCATAACTATTATCCGCATATACATACTATCGTTAATCTAGAACTCAACAGGAAGTCCCGATTAGGAAAACATCAATACTCCCCACCTCACTCGTTGTGACCTCTCTTGGTTTCCTTGGGAAACCCGCAGCGTCTTCCTACGATCCAGGCTCAAGTCATCTCCGAGCTCGAATCATTACAAACGCAGGACTCAGTTTAAAACGTTTATGCATCTGGTTTGGCAGTAACTGGTGCGAAGTGCGTATTGGTGTCAACAATAATGAATGCGTATGCCGTAGCGATTTTGATTCTCAGAGATACATTGCCTAGAAGTGAATTGAGGGACCAGCTGAGCTGATCAAAGAGATTGTCCTAAATCCGCAACCTGACCTGGAAGCTGTACCAGGGGAAGTAGAGCAAGAAATTGAAGAGGCAGTGATTATGTAGCATGCGGACTGGAAGCATAAGATTAGACGAGAGGCTGGGAGAAAATGCGGCTGTTTTGGGAGATCCAAACAACGTCAGGGCAGTGATCAGAATAGAAGCTTTATGTGCCTGCTATTTAAATCTCCCAGGATCACTGTAATGCGATCGTGATTGATCTCTTTACTATAAAAGCTGTCTGATGCTATACGTTGAACCACTCTCAATGTTCCTCATTTTCCGTTTCCTCATATTTTCTGTATTAGTGACTTGGATTTCTCATCTGTACTTTGGTTATTGGGAGGGTTATATATACACCGAAGGCCTCTCCGGTATGATTATCCCACCACTAGTTCTAGTACGCCACCTGGGGAGGTAAGTCGAGTTGTCTCAAATCTACCTCGAACTGATCCAGGTCTTCCAACCATGTAGCAGACTGCTGGAAAAACACTTGTTATTATGGTTGGATTGTGTACTGTCATTGATAGATATTGTATCAGGTAACTAATCAGTCACTCTCATTCTCCACGTATATCTCTGATATCTTCACTAAGTGACATATATAATTACACTGCTGACTCTAAAGATTCTTCCCTATATGCAAGTTGATTACACGTGGACCACTTTATGCGCGGTCACCTGTCTTACGCTCCTTTTACTGCTACTCAATCTTGTTCATGGAATATGGATATTATATTCTAGGAAGACAGGCAGATGGTCCATGCGAGTACAGCACTTGTATAATCGTAGTAGTGTCGGATCTGGTCCTGAAAGCTGCCTTGAAGCTCTTCGCCGGCTGAGTCGGGCATTGTTCGGCCAGTATCTTTTCAGAAAGCGCTTCAAGTAAGCTCTCTGTCGGCCTTTGAGATAAAAAATATTGACTGTTGAAGGTTTGAGAAGATTTCCATTCGAATCGCTCGAAGTTTATCAGCAATGTGCCTTCTCGTCATCCTTGTGGTGGTAGCCTATGATGTTCTTATTATACAACCGTTCAATAATCGGAGATCGATACTTGCTGCTCGATATCTCAATCCCGATCTTTGGTATGGCTGGAGTAATAAGTCATGGGTTGTATCGACTGTAGGTGCCTTGATCCAGATGCCTGGTGATTTACGCCATCTCATTTGTTGACCAGAGACTCGAGAGTGGAACACACAGTATACAAGATAATATAAAGGTTTACATGGCTTGGACCAGCAGCAATCGACAAGTGCATAACTTGACATGTCCTGGCTCAGTTGTATATCAATGTCCTACAACTTCGGATGCCCTCATGGTTTCTGGAGAACTGTTTATTGGAATCAACTTCACTGCAATTGCACTTGCTTTCAAAAACAGTACAAAATGGGAGCAGAGTCTACATGGAAACACAGGTCCAATGTTGATAAGGTTTCAATATGACACGTTAGAGAGTGCATACTCACTATTATGGAACGAATTCCTGCTATTTCCGAACGTTCACATTTGGGCAACCCTCGCTATCACACACACACAAACTATGACGAACGAGAAGAAAGCAGCTCTCGGACTCCAAAAAGTAGGTCGCGATGCGCAAAATATTTTTCGAGATCGCTGATAGTATGCCCAGTTTGAAGATCGGTACACGTTCAATATAGACAAAGTGTCTCCAGACGGCGATCCACCCATTTCAGAAAAAGGTTTCTCATCTCTCAGAATATACCTTACTGGAGATACCCCCATACTCCGCGGATCAACCGAATTAATAAAAGAAGTTGAGCAATCCTCTATTTTAACCGGAACTTCTATACTCGGTGGTTTATGGACGTTCATGACTGGTATCTTTTCCATCGTATTCGGAAGTTCACTTCTCCTAGTCCTATTTGGTGAGCAATCTTTGTTTCTCTTGAGGACTTATACATCACGGTTGCTGAGAATATTCAGGTATAAAACCCTTGTCCGTATATGGTCTTGTTCATCTATTACAAGGAGGTCGTGTTTCTCTTGCAGAGGGGACCCCTCTAACTGATGAAGAGCAAGCACGAACGGTGGTCATTTTACGAGAGCACTTGATGGATGTAGGAGACCACAATGCAGAACGTTTAGCAGAACCAGGCAATGGATCAAATGAGGCAGAGATGATCGAGTCCCGAGAAGGCCTGATGACGGAACGTCGGGACATTGATTTAGAGAGGGGATCTGAAATGGTCAATCCACAGAGCCTTGGTCATGTATGGTAAGACTCTTGACCTTGATGGCAATAGAGTTACGGACGATTATGGACGCGCAGAAGAGATCAAGTTTTGCTGCTTGAGTTCCCACGTATATTTATATCATCCAAATATCTCCAAACGTTTCTACTTCCATTCCATTGAACATGAAAATATTTTTCCAGATATACTATTGTCTACACGCGTCAGATGAAGTCTCAGACCTGTTTATCCTCTTTTCAAGACAACACATCTGGGCTGCCTCATTCGTGTTCTCGCTTGGAGTGTACCATTCCTACTACATCGTACACAATACGAGCATCAGTTTCGCAGTGGGCGGGGTGATGCCCTGAGTCATTCCAAATAGGCAGGACATTAATCTATGGAGCATACCTAACACTACCTACACTTCATTGAGGTGATCTTGCCAAGGCACTCAGGATTCCATCCATGATTTAAGCATCTGGTTTTGCAGTAGCAGCTCAGGATTATTTAGCTTGTCTTTTGTCACTACAAAATAAATGGGACATGCTATTGAAAGAACTAGGAGCAAAAAGCGCACTGGTAGTTAGGGAAATTGAAGAAGGGACTTCAGATATATTGTGATCAGCTTTGACACTCTGTCGACATTGACCATTAGATATAGGACTGATTTAGTCAGTGGACCCACTTGAATCCCAATTGATTGGTTCAAACACAATGTATCAAACGAATATATCAATACCGCTTATTCTACGGCCTGTTTGAGTAGCTGATTCCGATGATATGTTAACGCTAAGACTACATGATCTACAGGGGTGGTAGAAGGTGTCAAATTATCTAGTGAAACATCTGGGTGAATGTAGTGAATGTATAGATGTTATCCCCAACGGTCACCCGGGCCACTTTGTCATACAGTCATAACAATCAAACTCAATCAATTTGAATTCATATACCACTGATGATGGTAATAGATGGATCAGAATAATATTTTCTCAGGAACCTTTGTGGGCATGATCTTGAGGCCACATTCTGACCCTCTTATCATTACTTAATGTACCAGGTTTATTTCTACTTCAATATCATCAAACGAGTTAGAAGATAGAGATAAAATCATACGGCCAGGTAGTTGTTCCTTTCGTCTTGCCGCAATATTCCTCTGTCCTATCATACGATCTCCTTAGATTATTTCAGGACTGGTATCAACAACGATAGAAAATTGAGACTCGGATCCTTTCCGTCTCAAGATAATGATATCTCGCACCTCAAACGCACTCTATATCAATCTTCTCTTTTTTTTTCGAAAGTAACGCAATTGTTGGAGTTCGCCTCTACTTTTTTCTCCCTCTCATCTAGTTCTCATATCTTCACCTTCTCAGCAAGATCTTTCCCCTCGACAAGTTAAACACCATGTAAATGATCAGTCAGTTCTATGCACTGTTTTTCCAGCAAATGTTGGGATTTCATCAGAAGTATTATTAAAACAGACAAATATAAGAATGCATTCTCAGACATTTTCTTGAGGTGTCGATTCAATCCAGTGTTAGAAAAAAACTTACAAGAAATTTGAGTCTAATATGATCGTCCAGCAACTGTAGTTCCCATCAATTTTGATATTTTGATCGAAAACGAGTATCGTTACAGTTGACAACTGTACCTGACTTGTCTGGTTCCTGGTGACCCTGAAATTTGAGATTTGAATCTGTTGATCGGATTCATTGACGTCCCGCGAATTTATTGTCCACCCCTTGCCATATATTCAGTAAGCATATTCCACACTCGCACAAGCGCAATCATAAATCTTTTTTTCCTTTTTCTCACAAATGACCTCGTCCAATGCCAACAAATCTCATTAATACTACCTACATCGACCAACTCAAAGGACCTGCCAAAAGTCCACAATCTGTGGGATCAAAAAAAAGGAACAAGGGAAGGTTTCGCAAACTATAAAGCTCTACTTCTACCCATCCAATGAATTCTGCTCAACCCTTATACAGGCACAGACACCTTCCTCCTATATTGCATAACCAGTTCTGAACCCTGCTTCCACACATACTGTCTCACAGCAGCCAATGTCATCGTCAACGGCAACAATGTATCATGACATAAAATCTCATACTCATCCTCGGGTTTCCCGAGAGTGCCCACGCTGCTATTTGCAATCGTTGTTGTGGCGGTCGAGGTGCCCGTGGTAGAAGCGGCAGTGGCAGTGGTGAGAGCAGTAGATGAGCCGACCCCAGGCCCTTGTGTAGAACTAGTCCATGAATGCTTGCCACTTCTGCTATCATCAACAGACGATCGAATAGACGGTGCACAAGATTCATGGGTCATTTTCTCAAGTTTGTCATAAACCTAGCATCAAAGAAAAATATCGCTCGGTACTGAGCACCTCACAAAGTCATGAACAGACGCACATGCAAAATTATCTTCTTAACTCTCAGATTCCGGCTCGCCGTCAACTTGCTCTGTTGCCTAGTCATACAACATCTTTATCAACCTATAACACACCAACAAGAGAACTACTCACGTATTCAGCAGTTCCGGCAACGGCTCAACATCCGGATCCTTATTCCACGGCACAAGCACGAAACTTATCTTGGGCATACCCCCCATCGCACTACTACTACTCGCTGGTAACTTGTTCATCAATACATAATCCATCAACCATGTTGGCATTGATTGCTCTAACGCCTGGACATCCATATACATCATCCCCACATTCCCTCTCCATACAACATTATAACCCGGCGTCCCCTCTTCTGCGATAAGTACCGTTGTATTTGATGGCATATAATGGATCGGTGCATCTGCCGACGTAGGTGGAGAGATGGGCCCAGAAAGTAATAGCTGAGCCCCATTTTTCGCAGTTTCAGGTATGGGACTGCTGGTTGTCTATCATAAAACGAATAAACGCCCAGGTTCTAATTAGAAAGATTTGAAAGACATACCTCAACAACAGTACTCTCTACACTAGCAGGAACGACACTTCCGAGTGCAGGTGACATATTCACTGAAAAGCTTGCATCACTCGGAGGCCTCTTCGTCGTTGACCTTCCAAAATTCCTCAACCTTCCCATAAACCTACCAGCCGATATAGGATTCTGCGATTCTGGCTTTGGCATCACCGCTGCATTGCCAATTACCGTTGCCGTAGGCAAATTACTGTTTATATTACCAGCATTAGCAGCAGAAACAGCTTCCTTAACTCCAATCTGTCCTTGTAGAGACGCATGCCGAATCCTAGGTCCGAAATGATCACCTTCACCTGACACAGGCGTCGTTGCATCTCGATCGGTGTAAGTTTCACCCCCAAGATTCCCCGCAGCCGTCTGCGGTCTTCTACTCAATCCACCTTTCGTCTTCAAAGGAATTAGCGGCGCTATAAAAGGCGAATTTCTTGCCGCAGAACCAGGCACGTTAGGGGGTATCACAGCTGGTGTCAATTGAGTTGACTGGACGACAATCGGACTGGTTGGCTGTCGATGAAGGTGATGAGAATGATGATATGGCATGGACGTTGTTGGTGTAGAGGTCAATTTCTTTGTACGGTCAGCTGAAGTAGAAGAAGACGAGGTCGATGATGTTCGACGATTGTGATGCCTTCCATCAACACTGCCTGATTCACTCTTGGTATGAGAATGCAGATGTGAGTGAGAACGTGAATGTGAATGCGAGTGAGAGTGCGAGTGAGAATGCGAGTGCGAATGGTGAGTATGATGTAAATTTTGTGCGTTATCCGTCGAATTTCTAGCTCCTGACGACGTGGTGGTGTTTGTATTCTGATGAGAAAGTGGTGTTCTTGTAAGTGAAGGTGCGATCAAAGCATCAACACCATCTCCATTCTCACTTACTTCCGAACTTCTCTTCCTTATTCTTTGTTCCTCACGTATAAACCCGATAAACAAATTCCTCAACAGCCACTTTCCGATATTCACTATGAAAAAATCCAATCAGTTCATGAAAAAGTTTCGAATGGATCGCATCATACATTTCGCCTCTTCACCCATCCGTTTATCCCCGGCAAACCCAGCCTCGTCAGCATAGATTTCAGCATCAAAACACTTCTCCCCAACATGCACAACCAATACACCTGCTTTCGTATCTGTCGTACACCAAGACTGAACAGCAGCCTCTCCTTCAATCCTCTCTCTCACAACTTCCAGTGCCTCTCTCGGACTTCTCTCCTTTGCAGCTTCCCCTTCATCGTGTACCAATCCTTCTGCATTGCCTTTGTCGCCGCCATCACTCACTATTTCCACACTGACAACCGATCGCTGATTCAAACTCGCACCCGAAACGCTCCCACCACGACTCGCGGCATACACTTCCTCTCTCTCAAACCTCCCCTTACAAACTCCTCTGACAATATCCCAAACTTTCACCTCGCCAGACGTATCTACAGTCAGAACATGTATTCTGTCATTCAGAACCACGCTTCTCACTAATCCGTGATCACCTTTGATCACTTCGTCGGGTACAGTGAGTAGGGGTACCGCGTCAACCGCAAGATCTCGATTTTCATAGTTTGCTCTGACAGCGGTGTTAATGGGGAGGGAAGATTGCTGGTGAATATGCTGAGGTGAAAGCGTGCTGGTGGTAATGCTCGTTGTAGGAGGAGGAAATGAGGGAGAGGTAAGGGAGAGATGAGAGAAAGACGAAGATGGTTGATAAGCTGATAGATTTGAGTATGCACCACTATGTGACGCATGGGACGGTGTGTCTCCCATTCTCGGACCCCGCGGTGCAGAAACTGAACTGGACCGCTGTAACATCTGCTGCTGCGGTGTTGTTGAATGCTCCAAATCTCCCCGCACAGGACTCGGTTGATGAGCACGCAGATGACCATTCATCATCCTCGGCACGCTCATGACGCTCGCAGCACTATACAATGTAACAGCTTCCAAATCTCTTATTCTCGAAGGATACGAATATAGATGCGACAGTGAAAAGGGATCTTTCGCAGATACCATCTTCACAAGACTTTCCATTGGTATCCCATTTAATTTATCCCCTTCTTCCCCTCCGGTGCCTATGCCTGCCCTAGAATAAGAAAAGTGCTGAGGATTCGAACGCGAAAGGTGATGGTGGGAAGATGATGATTGAGGAGGAGAGGAATTCAGAGGTGGATCAATTTCCGAAGATAAAGACGACATAGATGCAGCCAAGGAAGACGTGAAAGAGGCTCTAGGACCAGATGTAGGAGAATGATATGTTTGCAATTGGGTCCCAAAACCAACGGCAGACCGTAAAGGTGGAGAAGGTGACCTTGTCCTGAGTGGTCTCCGCATCGTCGGAGAATCCATCACAAAGGGAATCCTCTCTCCGTCGCCATCGCACGCAATTCTCGGTACAACCCTCGTCGAGCGTCTATGAGGAATTCTCCACCTCCTGACACTTGATGTCCCACTCGCAGTCCAAAGTAACTGATCATCCATAACAACGATCTTATTCACACCTTCCGAAGTAGCTGATCCTCTCCCAGCATGATAATGATGGCTTCGGTGTACGCCCAACCCACCCATACCACTATCACCATCGGGTGCCAATGAGGCAGATGTGGACTCCGAGTCTTGACAGAGAACGATACACTCTCCGTCACCGACATCGACACACCCTTCTACATCAACTCGGCATACTAAACCGGAACGATCACCGGAGTAGAAAACTTCGAGTGAAGGATGGGTGGAGAAAAGGGACCAAACGGAATCGGTGTGATGTGTGAATGTGTGTAGGCAACGTTGAGAGCTCAGAGACCAGAGTTTGATTGAAGCTGAAAATAAGGTCGAGTTAGAACTATTAAGAGTTTGGAAGCCAAATAAATGAACTCACCATCAGCTGAACCAGTCAAGAGCTGAAAGCAAAATATGATAAACTGATGAACCATATCCGGAGTGGTTGAATAGCAAACTCACGTATTTCGCGTCATCTGAGATGAGAATCGAGCGTATATTATCGGTATGACCAACCAATTTACCTGTAGTCAACGCAAGTCAGTATGAGACATCTCAATCAACACGAAATACATACCAGTCCGTTTCCCCGTTCTGGGATCCCAGAGTCTGATAACGCGTTCAGGCGATCCTGAAGCGATCATTCGACCAAAAGGATCACAGGCAAGCGCATACACAGATGATTTCGGAGAACCCATGTCTGGTGGTATCAGTGAAACAATTGGGAGAGCCTTGGCTTTTTCTGTAGGAGTAGAGGGTGATGTAGTAGGAGAACATGCAATGGAAAGATCCCAAAGCTTTATTGTACGATCAAACGAGCCCGAGGCGACCCAACTCTGCTCGCGGCTAAGAGAAACAACATCGCTGAGATTGGATACGTGAAGAAGACGAATAACATACCAATTGGACAAACAGCGAACATAATCACTGTGTGAACCAACTTTCGAAGGTTCGGAATACCGACTTTCGCCGTCAGCGTGTGGATTCCAGGCCTTAATCGTTCCATCTGACGACGCAGAGACCAGAGTCTGGTTGTAATTACACAATGCAATGTCATTCACCCAATCTAAGTGAGCTTCAGCACATTGTCGGAAATGGCTGCGCTACGAGAAGATGCTTTGAGCATAAGGAAACCTTGGATCCAGAGAAGACGTACGAAAACCGGTTCTGTTGCTATACTGTCCATCTCCCACTGCTGTTCATATGGTATCTCTCCAGATCCAGGTCCAGACCAATGTTTTCGTGGCCATTCAACATCTCCAAGTATGTCGCCATCTCCTCCTGTGATCAACCGAGAATCCTCGGTTTCACCAATGACGTCGTCAGCCCAGCCCGTCATAAATTCCCATTTGCCTGTACTTCTTCGATCCGACGGTTTTTTTGGCCGAGCTCGCTGTTGAGTCGGTATACCAAGATCCCACGAAATCACAAGTCCATCACGGCCACCGGTATACAGTATTCCTTCTGGACAGGACCTGCCGACAAGCTGAGTGGATGTGTCCAGAGCTAGAGATGCCACACCGAGTCGATGGCAAGGTCTCCTTGGGCGAGGATGGACAGGGTCAGGCACGTCGTTGTCGGCAGTGACAGGGGTGAGAAGAGGGCCAACAGCGCCGAGACGTGAAGATCCATGGCTTGGGAGTATGAGGCGAGGTACAGTCAGTGGGTCCTGGGGGGGAGGAATGACATACGAAACCCGCCGTTTTGCCTGAGCCATTTCTTATCCTCTTCTTCGGGTGTTCGTCCGGATCAGGGCTCAGTTGCGTTATGTCAGCAAACCACTCTGATGTCAAAATAATCTAACATACGAACCCCGCACATTTATCTTTCTTCGGGTGTTCGTTCGGCTCAGCTGTGTTATGTCAGCAAACAACTCTGATGTTAAAGACAATCGTGAATGTGTCTGACCAACTCAGGGCAGCCAAAGCCCTTTCAGATTCACTTTCGAAACTGGGGTGTGAACATGTATACATTGGTGGTTTTGCATGGGTGCTGCTTGGGAGCAATCGTCCAACTAAGATAAGTGGCGTGATCTCATGTCATAGGATTTCTTGCCTGAGTGTTCTTATACGATCTAGATGTACTCGTTCAACCAAAGGATCTTGACATACAAGCGCTACCGTCAAAGCTGTGCGAACTATCTAGCCAATTTGTGAAAACAGGGCCAAAGTTATACTATGTCAAGGTCAGTATATGATGACTCCTTTGAGAAAGAGTATGACCGTGTGCCCAGGAAGTCAACGATGATCTCACTGGAGATGACCTTGGTTTCGCCAGTCAAGATGATGTTCTCATAGAGATCTCACAAGCAGGATCACTTGGTCTCCCTCAGGAAGCCGGCCCAGCATACCAGATCGACATTGATACGATAGAAACTCATATCAAGATACTCCATCCAGGGGTTCTTTTCCTCACGAAATTGAGGCGTTGGTATTTCAGCCGTCATTCTTCATGCTCCAAGACTATCCGAAAAGCCGATATAGACTACCAAGATCTCATATACCTGATGAACTGGCTCGTTGATCACGAAATGACAATAGAATTCGAAATGTATAAGGGAAAGCTCAAAAACGATTTTCTCATCTTTATCAGAGCTTTCTTTGAAAGCTGTAGAGAAGATGAGGAATTGTTAGACTCTTTGCAGGAGGTTATGAAAGAGGATGATTGGGATTTTGCAATAGAACCCTGGCAATGAATAACCTCAGTGGCTGTATCTTTCAAGATTTGTCCGGAACGACTCAGAAATACCCTCTGACATTGGAGATTTAGAGTACAACGCTCGATCTCAGATTACAATTTCCTTCGCCTCTATATTTGAAGCCAAGAATATGATGTTGTTGTCTGAGCGCCTACAAATCACCTTGAAGTAGCCACACACACTGAAATCTTCTTCTGATACGTTGCATTTCGGAAATTTTTTTGAGTAAGTCAACTGACTAAACAGTTCTGTATCCAATGGTCGACGGAACGTCAAGTGACCATGATATATCTGAAGTCCCTTCCTCAACTCCCCTAACAGTGATGCTTGTTGCTCCTAGCATGTTCGAGTTTAGGTCCTGTCTCTTTCACAGTCGCTGAGGACAAGCTAACAAGAGGGACATGGCTCTGGACTGCAACTGCAGTAACCAACATCAAATCCTTGGATGGAATCCCAGTACCTTGGCAAGATCATTAATTCTATCCTCACCTAGGTAGTGCTGAGGATGCTCCATAAGAAAACGTTCTGCCTTGTGGAACGACTATCCCGCCCTCCGCAAAACCGGTGCTCGTATTGTATGATGCAGTAGGAGCGGTATGCCCCAAGTGAGAAATATGAGAACATGATATAAGCAGCTCAGGCGTGTTGCCTGGAAAAGAGGAGAAACCGGTCGGAAAGTTTGATGGGCCTGGACAATCATATGTCTGGAGGATAGATATATCTTGATGTTCTGGGTTTTTACCTCGTCGAGCCATAGGAAGTGAAAAGCATGAACGTTTCGAAATCGGTAATATAAATTTACATGGAAACAAACAGAAACGGGTACTTTATGATCTGATACTCTTTGCGCGTCCAAAATTGGCAACATTATTGTCCATAACTCTGCTGTCATCACGGTCAAGAGTCTTGCCTCGCATCTCCAGGACCCTGTGAATTGACCACTTCAGATCCCCTCTCTAAATCAGTGTCCTGACGTTCCGACATCAGGCTTT
>Ga0153946_1000308_pt1 | contig 20869 bp, 19 predicted proteins | sample TSNJ030MetaG_FD_104751 | JGI IMG/M metagenome (GOLD analysis project Ga0153946, IMG submission 104751) | Attine ant fungus gardens microbial communities from New Jersey, USA - TSNJ030 MetaG | ecosystem: Host-associated > Fungi > Mycelium > Unclassified | place: USA: New Jersey, Wharton State... | reverse complement strand
TATTTTTCGACCAGCTAGGAAGACGACGCATTGCGACCTATGGTCGCATTGGGGCATGTCGCCCGGCAAGGAGGATGACAACGCTGGGCGGAAAATAGACCGCAAGTTATGTCGCTTTTTAGTTAGTGTTTAGTATGAGTGCTTTGGATGAATACAAGGGCTATTATCTTCGGTTGTAACCCCCAATTGCAACACGCATTGCGTACCAACTCCATACGTACTGTACAATTTTACACCATAGTCATCGCCATAAATTATACGTATACGCTGGTGTATATTGATAAGCGCAATGCTTGAATTAGCGCTTGTATTAAGCAGTTCCTTCATGGGATCAATTTTTTGTGAAAAACGGTCATTTAGCTCCTTGAGTTTTTCTTGTTTGATACCTATACCATTATCCTCGACTGTTATTGTCAGCTGTGTTTGAGTCATAACCATGCGAACAGTGATCCGCCCTTGAGTGCTCAACTGTTCCAGCCCATGAATGATAGCGTTTTCCACAAGTGGCTGGATAATCATTTTTGGTACGCTAAAGCTCATGATCTTAGTGTTATTTTCCTTTTCTATTTCGATCACGAGTTCAAAACGGTCCTTGAATCGATAGTTTTGTATTGCCATGTAATTCTTAACATGCATTAATTCTTTTTCAACACTTACAAAATCGTTTCTCTCGTTAACGCTATAGCGAAACACAGCAGACAATGTTTTTGCAATATTGGCGATGCCGTAAGATTTTTCGCTCAATGCCTGTCCTCTGATACAGTCTATGGTATTGTACAAGAAATGGGGATTGATTTCGCTTTGTAATGCATTCAACTCCGCACGCTTTTTCAGCAGTTGGGAGTAATACTCCTGTGAGATCATATGCTTTAATTTTAACATCATTTGGTTGACTTCAGCTGAAAACCCGGCCAGCTCCGTATAGCAGTATTCCGTATTCAGCTTGAAATCAAAATTGCCTTCAGACAGGTTGCTCATAGCAACCCATAAATTCTTGGTCGGACGGTAAATATTTGAATAATAAGCAAGGACAAGGATTATTCCCATGATTACAAATAATATGAGCATATTACTGATGGTGTTATTCATTACCGGTCTATCGATAACAGAGGAGTCCACACAATAGTAAAGCTTAGCTGCATTTTGATCCGCAGTTACATAAAACGCATAATATGAGAACCCGTTTCCTTCGATCAACGCATATCCATCCGCATATTCGAAGGAAACGAGCTCGCCCTCGTCAATAAAATAATCATTATTATTTACCGAGAATGTATCGCCCGTGACATTGTCAACATATACGGATGACGCGCATTCGCAGGTATATTCGTCTATATATTCAAGTATCCTATCTTTGTCATCCACAGCAAATAACAGCATGCTATACAATCTCCATGCTCGCAAATTTGCCAGCTGAAGCTCCGACTCACGCTGCAATTCGCGATAGGCATTAAGTTGCAGTTTGCCCAAAACGCTGCCCATCAAGGTAATTGCAATGAGAAAAGCGATGAATAGCACGTTGCTGTTAATGCGTGGTCCGCGCTTTATACCCGGCATGAAACCCGGCAAATGCTTTTGGGGCACTTTATTCATTGCGGAGCCTCCTCTGCCTCCTATAATCCTGTGGGCGCAGGCCGGAGTATTTTTTAAACAGCTTGCTAAAATAGCGTGCATCATTTATACCAACCATTTCAGCAACTTTGCTTATAGAATATTGAAGGTCACATAGCAGTATCCCTGCCATCTCCATACGCAAATTCATTAAATAATCTTTAAAGCCTATACCTGTCTCTTTTTTAAAAAGAGTACTAAAATATGCCGGATTGAGGTAGACATGCTTTGCGACATCCGTCGTCATTATGTCCTCTGCATAATGCTTTCTGGCATATTCTTTTGCCTGCAGGACGACCTGATTGCAGGAATTGGATGGATTCTCCGCATATAGTCTAAGCGGTTCGCAAATATTTCTTTTTATGAATGTATACAGTATATCCATGGAATAACAATCGTCCAAAGCGTTCATCAATTCGGACTTTGGCCGGTAATAGTTCAAAATCTCCAGATCCATTTGCGTTAGTGCTATATAAACAGTATCAACCATCTGCTGCAACACATCGAACAATACATCTGCACTGTTGTACGCCACGGTAGCTTGATTTATCAGATTTATTATGAGCTCATAAAGCTCTTTGTAGGCGCATGTTTCGGTGTATGACATAATGGCGAACTCGTTTCCCGAAATTATGTATAGCTTGGTTTTATCGGCACTGGTTTTGTCGGCATAATAAACATTTCCCGTCCCATGCAACAGCCTGTTTCTAAGCGCCTGCTTCGCTTTCATATAGGACACATTAATATAGATCAACTTAGGAACATTTGTACCTATCCCTACAGTAAGCAGTATACCATATGCCTGCGCGAGTTTAAAAGATTTTGTGGTCAACTCATCAAGCCGGTCTGTAACTTGCTTATCCGCCATCAGCGGAAAATTCACGATAACAATTATTCGATTGTCAACAGTATACCTGAAATACCGAAATGGTTGTCTATTTTTTGACAGCACTCCATCTATCGTGTTCAAGAACGGCTCGTAGTTTATTTCAGCATCATTTTCGCAATCAAACAAATACAGAAGTACTATAAAATCGCCTTCGATAAAATTAAAATTATAGTTAGTATTTATTGTTTCCAGTATGAAATCCGGAGAGCTAATGCTTTGGGAATGCATCAGATTCTCAAGATATAGTTCCTGAAGTTCAATTTTGCTATCTTCAATTCGAGTCTCATTATTTAAGGTCGATGTATCTTCAAGCTTTTTTTTCTTTATAATTTTAGATTTTATTTCAAGTAAAGTTGATAATAGTTCGTCTTCCTCGATCGGCTTAATCAAATAATTAACCACCCCCGACTTTAATGCAGTCTTAACATATTCAAAATCATTGTGTCCGGTCACGACAATGAATTTAATATCAAAGCCTGTCATGTTTATATTTGTAATTACCGTAAGACCATCCATAGATGGCATTCGAATATCGATCAACACAACATCTGGTTGCAGCTCAATGATAGCTTTATATGCTTCTGCACCATCCGATGCTTCGCCAATTATTTCTAGACCGTATTTCTCCCAGTCGACGCTGAGCTTGATCAGTTGTAATACCCATGGTTCATCATCGGCAATAAATACTTTTATCATCTTGTTCTCCAGTCATTTCATCGACCCTTTCATGACAAAAGAGCTGCGAGAATTTTCTCATGATAGTAATCGGTTTTTGCAATGATGCGCACCGTTCTTCCACTATTCACAACAGTTGCCCGGTCAGTTAAGCGAGTCAGTTCATCAATACGGCGAACGATACATATTATACACATCCCGCAAAACCGCAAGTAATTGAGTATTCGCTGAAACGTAATAATATCGTAGTCGCTGAAAAGTGAAGTATATTCGTCAATAATAAGCAGTTTCGCTTTTAGTATGATCGAAATAATTACGGAAACCGCACACCGTTCCATTGGCGAAAGGTGTTTTGGGGTAGCATTCATATTAACTTTTAGATCAAAGAGTTTAAAATAGTATTCAAAAGTCTCGATTATTTTTAGTTTGTTGTATCTCCAGCCAAAAACGAGTGAAGCCTTCACAAATGCATTTTCCAGTATGCTCATCTTCTCAAAATAGTCATTCGGCGCCAGCACCTTGATACCCATTTTTACCGAATCCGCTACAGACAATTTTTCAATTTTTATTCCCTGAAAAAATATGCTTCCTTTTGAGTAATCCGCCATACCTGCCAAAAGGTATGGGAGCTGCTCCCTGTACTGGCCAAAATCTCCTATGATCCCATGAACCTCGTTGGCGTAAGCGCAGATGTCCAGCATATTAAGGAGAGGAATACCGTTTTTATTTACTTGTACATTATCAAGCCGCAATACTTCCCACATAGCCGCTTCTCCCAATATAAAAGCTTAAATCACATCATATAAATACTAAAAAATTACATCTTGTATGTTTAATGCAGCTTTTTTTAATATTCTATGTTCGTCGTCAGTGAGAAGGGCCGCCTTGCCTCCCTGCCGTTCAATGATATCCAGCGCTAAACGCAACATGCGTATATCGCCGGGAGGAACAGCAGTGGTGATATCTTGTGTAAGTGCATAATTTAACGCAAGACGCGCAAGTTCGGGATTATCGCAAATAGGTCGATACCAGCATTTTGGATATGTTCTTTCCTCATTATCAGACCATTTTCGGTGGGCAAGGGCTTTTATTGCGATAATTCCCATTCCTTTTTCATTGCAAGCTCTGATAGCGGCGCAACTACCTTCTTTTTGCTCGCGATAAGCAAAATTGACCGGGAAAAGCATCGTTGCAAATTCTCCGCGACGCATAATTTCCAGTGCAGACTTATCATAGTGGCAGGTAAAGCCTATATTGCGTACAATTCCCTGTTCTTTTGCACGCACCAGCGTTTCCATTGCTCCACCAGGAGAAAAAACCTCCTCAATTTCAGCCGGATCATCTAACATATGGAGCTGATATACATCAAAATAATCAGTTTTCAATGCGCGCAGCGACTCTTCCAGTTCGATTCTGGATTCTCTGGCCGAACGTTTATTAGTTTTGCACGCCAAATACGCTTCCTTCCGGTAAGGCACAAGGGCCGGCCCGAGAATATATTGCGCATGGCCATAAATCGGTGCAACATCAAAATAATTGATTCCATGTTCGACCGCTTCGGCAACAACATTGGCAGCCTCATTAGCTTCCATCTGATCAACGACAATACCACCAAAAGTAATGATTCCAATAGAATAATTCGTCTTACCCAAAATGCGTTTTTCCATATTAAACCCTCATTTCTGCCAAGATACAAATTGTTATGAAATCGCTGCACCGCCCCGCTTGGCGGAAATGAGCTTCGCGCAGCGAAGTTGCGGCGAATGCCGCAAGGTGAGCGTGAATTTTCACGCTATTCCTCTAATTAATTATTCATTTTGATACGTTTATACCCGGCTGCGACAATTAATGTTGTCTACCCGGATAATACAGTCAATTTATTGGTGAAATTAAACTTTACAGAGCAGTAGTACATTTTATTATAACGCATTATAAATGCTTTAAGCTCCGCCGGATTCATTCGTATCGAATCCGGCGGAGATTAAAGGCGTGCAGTCCCGGCAGAGCCCATCTGGAATTTATAGCAATAACGAAAAACAAATTATTTCTTTCTATTGCTATATACTATTGATAGAATTCTTTCAACGCAGCGCTGACAGCATCCATATCTTCTATAAACTGCTGAAGATTATTTCTGGTTACCAAGGTGACGGGGGGCCTGTAGGTAGTTTCGGCGGGAATATTGCCTTGATAGATTTGGAGTCCCATCTCAACAGCCTGGCGGCCCATGTCCACCGGGTTCTGGGTCACGGTACTCATCAACGTGGAATTCGGATCTGCAAGCGCTTCCCTGATCGCTTCGGAATCGTCAACCCCAAACAGTGCCACATCCTGCCTTTTTGCGGATACAATCGCCGCATTCGCTCCTTCGGCCTGTGTCTGGTTGGATGCAAAGATCACATCAAGCTCGCCTGTTCCGTAGACCTGTAGTATATCGTCCGTCAGGTTCATCATCAAGTTCGCGTCAAAATCGGAAGGAAATCTTTCATCAATGATCTTGATGTTCGGATACTCATCCATGATCTCTCTGAAGCCGTTACATCTGTTTGCCATGTTTGTCGCGGTTTTATGGGACAGCATCGCTACCGTGCCCTTCGGTTCGCCATATTTCTCGGTAAGATACTCTACCGCATCTCTGCCGGATGTCCGCCCAATCTCAAAGTCATCCGATGCGATCCAATAATCGCTCTCACAGTTAATGTCTATACATACGATGATCACTCCCTGCTCTTTAAGCTCTTTGAAGTATTCCACCGCTTGGTCTGCCACCGCTATCTCGCACAATAGTATTTTGGTTCCCTTTGAGATAAGGTCCTCTATAATCGTCACCTGCTTGGATGCTTCGCCGTCATAGCGGAGCTCATAGAACTCGCTTCCTGCTTCGCTGGCTGCCTTGTGTGCGGATGCCCCCATGTCCGCGAAGTATGAAATGCTGCTATGGTTGCAAAAGCCTATAATCGGTGCTTCTTTCTCCTGAGGCGCGGCATCAGAGCCCGACTGCTCAGACGCAGGTGGCACCGCCTGCTGTGCGCAACCGCTCAACACAACTGACATCGCGAGCAAAACCGCCAAGATCATGTTGCTTATCTTTTTCATCTTTTTTCTCCTTTATTTTTTTAATATGGAATTGGACCGAATGTCATTTGATATTAAACACTTCATGCTGTCCCATTTCAAATACTCTGAGCGTTATGTAGTCGCCGTCAAATTTTTTTTCATACCTGCACTTGCTGACCGCTTTGACCTCCCTGGCGCCGGGTGCATACACGCGGATCTCGGTATTGATTGCGGGCGGATAGCAGTTAACCCTGGGAAGCGTCATGCCGCCATCCTCTGCATAATAATTGAGCACATGCAGGAACTTGCCCTCGTCAGTATCCATCAGGTTAATCCTGACGTTTGCCGAACCCGTGCATTCGAGTACCCTAACGCCCTGCAGGCTGGAGACCATGTTGTTTATCAGCGACCTGTGCGCATGATAAGTGAATTCGTAGTATGTCGTAAAGATATCGAATGAAATATATATCGCTTCGCCCTTGCCATACTTGTTGTACACAATCGCCGGATCATTTGTCTTATGCTCAGCGGGGCCACCCTCATAGACTGCGGCATACATTCTGTTGAAGGACGACGGATGCATAATCTTCGCTTTAACCTCGGCACCTTCAAGGGGCGCTACCACCTTGTATCCGGTCCATGTTTTCATATAAACGTCCGCAGGTACGTTTTCAAGATAATCATCCAGCTTTACAAACACGCTGCTGTATTTATCGAACTGGGTCTCGGTCACATACTTGATGCCAAGCACCTCGCCAAGCGTCATTTCACCCTTGCAGTAAGATGAATCACCGGAAACAAGCAATTTCCCGCCATTGTAGACATACTGCTTTACCTGCTCTACGAACTCGGGATCCAATGCGCCTGCCTCGGGGATAATCACGAGATTGTATTCATCCAGCTTGCCGTCAGCAAGCTTGGTTGTTAACAGGTCAAACTGTTGATGCGTATCTAGTAGAGATTTTACGGAACCTGATATACCGTCCGGGAGTGGCCAGCTGAATATTTCAGCATCTCTTCTGCCCTCCATCACCATCTGCGAATCATAGGAGCCGGGCGTTATGATGGCGATGTCCTTGACCGGTTTTGCAATGATGGGCAAATTCAATTCCTTGACACGTTTAAACGCTTTCCTTATCACATCGTATTTTGCCTGTTCCAGAACACCGCCTGGGCGCATGTGATCGCCAATGCTTATCACAAAATGGTGCGACAGCATCTCCGCGACCTCAAACTCCACCTGCGCTTCGTGCTTTACGGAACCAAAGTCGCCCCATCTTCTGTGGAAGATGCAATTCATAGCCAGTACAGGCATATCATAATTGCGAACGTGGCGGGCCTCCAAAGGCATATTGATATAACCCCACCCAGCTTCATGACCGCCAACATTTATGACATTCTCCCAAGGCACCAGGTTGTCCATGATGCCAATTATATTTGTTGTTGGATTGTATATGACCGCCAGACTGTCGTCGTATTCGCCGATGATACGGCTTACACGTTCTGCAAAAATATCACAGCTCTTTGCCCTCATAGTACGAACATCCTCGGGATTTTGGGGATTCAGCCCCATCTTCCCCATAAGCGATGCGCAAGCAGGACATATGCAGGAATCTTGATAGTAGAACAGCTCGTCAAAGAAGAACCCGTCAATGTCGTAATTTTCCAACACTTCATAGAGCATGGGAATGAACATTTCTTCGGTATATGCAGAGTTGAGGCACACCCAGCCCACGGCATTATTTTTAAAGCCCGCACGCTCCTGCCCATCAATGCCAATCTGCCTCCACTCGGGGAAGCGTTCACTTGCCTCGGTGTCAAGTGCTAAAGAGAAGTATGCAAACACCTTGACACCATGCTTGTGACAGCCTTCGATAGCTTCCTTGAGCAGATCTCTCTTAAGGTGTGGATGCTTGAAGCCATACTTGGTATCATAGAAGGCCATTCCATGATAGTCCTTGGCGAAGAAGCTGATGCTGTCGATGTCAGCGTCAGCCAAAGTTTTGCCAAACAAATCAGCGTCGAAGTCCTCGCCTACGCCGACCTGATAAGGCGGGGTGTGGAAGTCAATATGGACGTTGGTTCTTCCAAGCCTGTTGTAGATCTTCGATTTTTCAAATCTCATTTTTACTTCCCTCCGATTATTATGAAACAATATTTGTTACTGTACTGTTAATTCTTACGCTCGGAGTAGATTAACGCTGCGATGATAAGCACTATGGCTTTGACCACGAGCTGCCAAAACGAGCTGACGCCAATGATGTTCAGCGCATTTGCCAGGACTGCGATGAACAACGCACCGACAACCGCTCCCAATATTTTTCCGGATCCGCCGTACAAGCTGATACCGCCAAGGACAACAGACGCTATGGCATCCATCGCAAAATCGCTGCCTATGGTGGGATCGCCCATGTTTAGACGAGCACAGTACACCACACCGGCAATTGCGGCACAGAGAGAGCAGATTGCATAACACATTATCTTGGTCTTTATTAAATTGATACCCGCAAGCCTTGCAATATCTTCACCGCCGCCGATGGCATAAAGATACTTTCCAAACAAAGTTTTGGTCATTATGAACCAGATGACCAGGGCAAGTGCCAACATGATCGCCACGGGAATTGGAATACCGCCCAAAATATAGCCGCGGCCTATAAATGTGAAGTTTGGCGGCAAACCGACGATCTGAGCGCCATTGTTGTATAGCATGGCTACACCCCGGGCCGCGCTCATTGTAGCAAGAGTTATAATCATTGGAGATATATTAAACTTGGAAATAATAAATCCGTTCAGACATCCGAATACGACACCGATAAACAGGGCAAACAGTATTGCCAACGCAACAGACCATTCCCACTTTGTTATCGCGCCTGACACAAAAACGCCTACAAGTGCCGCCAGTGAGCCGACTGACAAGTCGATGCCGCCTGTTATTATGACCATACCCATCCCCAGGGCGATCATGATGGTCATACTGGCTTGGCGGAGCACATTGATGCAGTTGCCAACCGTCAAGAATTTATCGCTTACCAGGGAAGAGAAAAGGATAAGTAAGATTAATAAATACAGGATCCCAAACCTAAGCAAATGTGTGGAAGAGTCTATATGCTTATCTTTATTTCCACCGATATTCAATACGCTTTTCATTGATCCCGCCCCCCTATTGTAGCCAGTTTCATGATATATTCACTTGGCAAAACGCCATTCTCATTCCCAGAGGTCTCACCGGTCACGATACCGTCCTTGATAACAATGATTCTGTCGGCTATGGAAAACAGTTCCGGAAGCTCGGATGAAATAACCATTATCGTCATACCGTTATTTCTAAGGGTACGGATCAATTCATGTATCTCGGATTTTGAACCGACATCAATACCCCTGGTGGGCTCGTCCATTATCATAACCTTGGGCTGCATGGCCATCCATTTAGCCAGAACGACTTTTTGCTGATTTCCACCACTGAGATTTCTGGCAAGCGTTGTTCTGTTCTGCGTTTTGATCGATAATTTTTCGATATATTCATCTGCGATACTGTTATATCCTCTTGAATTTATTATTCCGGCTTTGCTGATTTTGTTAAAATTAGGCAAGCAAATATTGTTTTGGATAGACATTCCAAGGCAAAGGCCTTCATTTCTTCGATCCTCAGATATCCAACATACACCCTTCTTCAACATTGTGCGCGGATTATACTTGGTGATTTGCTCCCCATCTATGGTCAATGTCATTCCCTGGCACGGCCTTAACCCAAATATCGTCCTTACAATCTCAGTCCTGCCGGAGCCAATCAAGCCAAACATGCCGACAATCTCACCTTTACGGACGACGATATTTATATCCTTTAATTCCACTTCTCCGTGAACTTTACTGTTTAGACCTTTTATCTCAAACATAATTTCACCGGTATCAGGTCCTCGTTCAGGAGGGATATATGTATCTTCAACTTCACGTCCTACCATGTGATGAACCATAGTATCTATATCAATTTCCTCGATTCTGCAAACATGGGCGATCTCGCCGTCACGCATAATAACGATATCGTCACACATATCCTTGATCTCATTGAGCTTATGTGAAATGAAAACTATAGCAACATTTCTCTTCTTAAGAGTCTCAAGAATTGCTTTAAGATGTTGTACCTCATTATCGGTCAGCGATGACGTTGGTTCGTCCAATATCAGAATTTTCAACTCATCAGTTATATTCTTTGCAATTTCGACAAGTTGTCTTTGCGCTGTGCTCAGATCAATCACCCTCGCGGACACTGGGATATCTACGCTGATACTGTCAAGCAGCTTTCTCGCTTCGGCATCACATTTTTTTTTGTCGATCAGACCTGTTTGAGTCTTGATCTCTCTGCCCAAGAAGATGTTTTCAGAAACTGTCATATGTTGAAGCAGGGAAAGCTCTTGCTGCACGATCTGAATGCCCAACTGATGAGCGATTTTGGGGCTCGATACATTCAGTTTCCTGCCTTCAATGAACATTTCTCCGCTGTCAGGCGAAACGCTTCCAGACAGTATTTTCATCAGTGTACTCTTGCCTGCACCGTTTTCTCCAAGTAATCCCAATGCCCGGCCGCACATAAGCCGTATACTCACTTCTTTGAGCGCTACAACGCCGCCGAACCTTTTTGAAACGTTGCTCATTTCTGCTATACACATACTATCATCCAGTGTATGCTGGCCTTCCCTCAAGTACATCAGTATCCATTCTCTCCTTTCTGCGTAATCAAAATATATTTACGTATATATTCAAGAGGATTTTTCCCGGATTCCCACACACGAGCACATGCAAGCGTCCCGTTTTCAGTCATATATTTGATATTCCCAATCAAATACAACAGAGGAAATTTTTGTGAAATTTACATGCTTTTAATTGGTTTTAACTATTTTTTTCAGGAATAATCCCCATTGATATTATTATACTCTTCATCAAATAAGCGCGCAATGTGAAAAATAATATAAAATGTGTAAAAATTATTGATATATGAATTTTGTTTTCGTCCACAACAAGCTTTCCAAGTTGCCATGTTGTCGTTCTTGCAGACTCATCTGCGTCCTCCGCCTTGCACCGTGAAAAATATCCGCGCAATCCTTGGTTGGAGCAATTTCCAATACTTCCGGCGTTTATATGGGCAATAATGCCGTCCCCATGTAAAGATATGACAACAAAAAAGCTCCTGTACCATAAGATGTAGCAGGGCCGTTTGAAAGCAACTGCGGACCCAATCAATACAGGAGGATACGTATTATGAACAACAACTACACAACGCAGCCAAGCCCGGCTCCCATTTCGCCGGATCAACTGAGAGGCATGTATCCCGAAATTTATCAGATCATCTACCCCATAGTGGTCCAGGCGGTGGATGAGATGATAAGAAGGGGTTCCCGCCCCACACAGGAGAGCATCAGCGCAATGGTTGACAACATCATCAAAAACAGCGGTATGTGGGACGAGGATGAGGACATGATGGAGATGGAGGCGATCCCCGTCCAGATGGGCTTTGGCAGGCGTCGGGGCCGGCGCGGCCGGCGCGGGCACCACAACCGCAACACGTTGCGGGACATAACCGGTATATTGCTGCTCAGCGAGCTGGGGGGACGCTGGGGTTGGGGCTGGGGCTGGTAATGCCATTCTAAAATAGAAGCAGTATAACACAGCACCGAGGATAACATACGTTGGCTGCCGCCCTGGCGGTCAGCCGCATAACGAAATGAGAGTATTTGATTTTTCCGAAACTGAAAAATCAAATACTCTCATTTCGTTATACATTCATGGAAGGATGCGCTCCACAACGCTATCGATTAACTTCTTTGCCAACCGCCACGGACTGTTTTGTGCGGCAAATAACACAGACGGCGGACAAAAAAGCTTTGTCCGCCGTCTGAAAATACCCCGTGTCCGGTTTTAAATCCTTCCGGGTGTGTAATGCTTTTTGTTTAATACATGCCGCCCATGCCGCCGGGATTGGGCACGGCAGCGGGGGCTTCCTCTTTGATATCGGCCACCAAGCTCTCGGTGGTGAGCACCATACCAGCCACAGAAGCCGCGTTTTGCAGCGCGCTGCGGGCGACCTTGGCGGGGTCCACGATACCGAGGGTGAGCATGTCGCCGTAGGCCTCATCCTGGGCGTTGAAGCCGTAACCCACCTTGCCCTGCTCGTTTATCTTGTTGATGATGACCGAGCCCTCCAGGCCCGCGTTGAGGGCAATCTGGCGGATGGGCTCTTCCAGAGCCTTGCAGACGATTTTCGCGCCGGTTTTCACATCGCCCTCGGTGGAGTCGACGATCTTTTGCACGGCGGGAATGGCGTTGAGCTGTGCGGTGCCGCCGCCGGCGACAATGCCCTCTTCCACAGCTGCCTTTGTGGAGGCCAGGGCGTCTTCAATGCGCAGCTTTTTCTCCTTCATCTCCACTTCGGTAGCCGCGCCCACTTTGATGACCGCTACGCCGCCGCTGAGCTTGGCAAGGCGCTCCTGAAGCTTTTCCTTGTCGAATTCGCTGGTGGAAATTTCAATCTCATTGCGGATTTGGGAGATCCGGTCGTCGATGGCAGCCTTGTCGCCCGCGCCGCCCACAACGATGGTGTTTTCCTTCTGAACCTTCACCTGGCGCGCACGGCCCAGATCCTCCATGGTGGCTTCCTTGAGATCCAAACCCAGCTCCTCGGTAATGACCTGGCCGCCGGTGAGTATGGCGATATCGCGGAGCATCTCTTTTCTTCTGTCGCCGAAGCCGGGGGCTTTCACGGCAACGCAGGTAAAGGTGCCGCGCAGCTTGTTGACAATCAGGGTGGACAGGGCCTCGCCCTCCACATCCTCAGCGATGATAACCAGCTTCTTGCCGGCTTGGACAACTTGCTCCAACAGAGGCAGAACCTCCTGCACGTTGGAGATCTTCTTGTCGGTGATGAGAACATACGCGTCGTCGATAGTGGCTTCCATCTTTTCGGTGTCGGTGACCATATACGGGGTGATATAGCCGCGGTCAAATTGCATGCCCTCAACAACCTCGGTAAAGGTCTCGGCGGTCTTGGACTCCTCAATGGTGATAACGCCGTCGGCAGAAACCTTTTCCATGGCCTCGGCAATGAGCTTGCCCACCAGCTCGTCGCTGGCGGAGACAGTGGCTACCTGGGCGATATCATCGGAACCGGAAACTTTCTTGGAATTCGCCTTGATGGCGTCCACGGCGGCGTCCACGGCCTTTTGAATGCCGCGCTTCAGGTCCATGGGATTTGCGCCCGCGGCAACATTCTTCATGCCCTCCCGCACCAGCGCCTGGGCCAGCAGGGTGGCGGTGGTTGTGCCGTCGCCTGCGGCGTCGTTGGTTTTGGTGGCAACCTCTTTCACAAGCTGTGCGCCCATGTTCTCAAAGGCGTCCTCCAGCTCAATTTCCTTGGCGATGGTAACGCCGTCGTTGGTGATGAGGGGAGCGCCAAACTTTTTATCCAGAACAACGTTGCGCCCCTTGGGGCCCAGGGTGATTCTTACAGTATCGGTAAGCTTGTCGATACCGGTGAGCAGTGCTTTTCTCGCTTCTTCGCCGTACACGATTTGTTTTGCCATATCGCATTCTTCCTCTCTCTCAATGAAATTAAATTATTCAACAATCGCCAGGATATCGCTTTGACGGACAATGGTGTAATCCTCGCCGTCCACCTTTACCTCCGTACCGGAGTACTTGCTGGTGAGAACCCTGTCCCCCACCTCCACATACATCTCCACATCCTTGCCGTCCACAATACCGCCGGGGCCGGCCGCGATAACCTCCGCAACCTGGGGCTTTTCTTTGGCGGATCCCGCAAGGATAATTCCGCTCTTGGTGGTTTCTTCCGCTTCCACCATCTTGAGCACAACGCGATCAGCAAGTGGTTTGATAGTCATAAACAATTCCTCCTAATTTATTTTTTTATTTATAGATAGCACGAGCTAATTTTAGCACTCGAACCTTTAGAGTGCTAATACCATTTTAGCCCATAATTCCGAAAAATCAAGGGGTATTTTTATTTTTTAAGGAAATTTATATTTAATTTACAATCTATTCATTTTTTCTTGTGCAGGTTAGATAATCGCCGCTGCGCTTGCTTTCGTTCCGACAATAGGATAAAATAAGAGAATATTTCATCCAACCAAACACGGCGGCGGCATGCTCCGTCTGCCGGTACCCCAAGGGAGACTGATCATCCGTTGAAAAAATATGTGAAATATCTGCCCGCCTTGTTGTGCTGGGCGCTCATTATCCCGCCGCTGTTGTACCGCATTGTCAACACCGGCGTAATCGCTCTGTTTACCATGGGGGCCGTCTTTTTTCTGCTGGCCCGCTCCTGGCGCGTGTTGCGCCCCTGGCTGCGCAGGTCTGCCACTGCCTGCGTCGCGCTTTTCCTCGCCTACGGCGCCTTGGTCAGCGTTATCATGGTGCGGTACGCCTATTGGAACCAGCCGCCGCCTGGCAGCGACGCCGTGGTGGTGGTGCTGGGCGCCAAGGTCCGGGGGAACCAGCCCTCGCGCACTTTGCGCCAGCGCCTGGACGCGGCGGCGCGCTATCTGGAGGAGAACCCCCAGGCAAGCTGCATTGTCTCCGGCGGACAGGGGGCCGACGAGGACTGCCCGGAGGCCCAGGTGATGGCGGCATACCTTGCGGACAAGGGCATCGCGCCCCACCGCATCCGCCAGGAGCCCCAATCCACCAACACGCATGAGAATCTGCGCATGTCCCAGGCGCTGCTCCGGGAGGGCGAGACCTCGGTGGTGGTCGTCACCAACCAGTTTCACCAGCTCCGTGCGGCGGTGTACGCCCATTCCCAGGGGCTCTCCTTTTACAGCATATCCTCCCCCAGTCCGCCGGGCCTGCTCCCCTCCTATTGGGTCCGGGAGTGGTTTGGAGTGGCCTTTGCCTGCGTCCAAACCGGATTGTTTTTGATACTACTTCATGGTTGAAATAGCGCGAACACACGCGAAAGGGCTGCTGCAACATGCAAATTCACGCATGTTGCAGCAGCCCCAGCAGCCCCTTACCCCGAAAGGCTTCACGCCTTTTCTTTGGAATCCAGAAGATATTTCAATTCCTCCAAAAAGGAATTAACGTCCTTAAACTGACGATACACCGACGCAAACCGAACATATGCCACCTCGTCGATGACCTTGAGGTGCTCCATGGCAAGCTCGCCGACGCGGGAGGACTGTACCTCGCGATCCAGAGAATTCTGGATGGAGGTCTGTATCTCGTCCACCACCGCCTCCAGGGTGCTGATGGATACCTGCCGCTTATCACAGGCGCGCATGAGTCCTCCCAGCAGCTTGTCCCGGTCAAAAGCCTCCCGGGACTTATCCTTTTTCACCACCATAATCGGCGTTGTCTCCACTACCTCATAGGTGGTAAAGCGTTTCTGGCAATTAATGCACTCTCTGCGGCGGCGAATTTTTTCGCCCTCGTCAGTGGGCCGGGAATCAATTACCTTGCTATCGGTATGAAAGCAGTAGGGACATTTCATAGCAGTCACTTCCTCGCTGACAGTTTAGAACCTGTATTCACATTCTTAGTCCATGGAGTCCTTCAGAACATCCCCCACATGTAACCAAGAGACGTCTTTTTCAACACACATTAAAGCAAATTGCTCAACCCAGCCTTTATCGGTAGATATGTCTGAATATTTACACAACTCATAGCCATTTCCATCCAGTACACTGATACCATATGTAGTATAACGGAAATTATCCGGATGGTCAACTGTGGATGTCAAAATTTGGTATTTTATGTCTTTGCCGACTGTCTTGATATTGGTCTCCTTATTTGTACTTAACATCCATATTTCCCCTTTCGTACAGTGTTGTTGCCAAGCCGATCTTTTGCACGCATTTACATTTCCCCCTATATGCCTTATTTAAATCCCGCGCATTTATTTTGTTTTTGCTGCAAAACAATACTATCAAAGTAAAGTTGGGATTTGTAAACATGTTACAACAAAATGAAACATTTGAAAAGGCGAAAAAAAGTTGCACTACCTGCCATTTTTGCTTTTTTTGCCTCCGAAGTCACCAGAAAGTTGCCGAACCGCATAGATATTCAAAAATCAGCCACGAAAAATGTCAATCCGGCTCACAAAAGGTCGACAGGTTTGGTGATTCTACGCGTAGGTGGAAAGATCCTGGGAAAGCCGTTGATATCCCTGCCACATTTCAACAATATCCCGAAAGTTTTCCCGATATAATTCCACAACAACAGAGCCGTCAAATCCATTTTTTCGCACTGTTGTAAGAAGTTTATGTATATCCAGCGTCCCCTGTCCCGGAATCAGGCAATCGCCCTCCCCGCTGTGGTCGCTGAGATGAATGTGCCGCAAGGCGCCGCCCATGGCATCGGCAAAATGGTACACGTCCTCTCCCGCCCGCACCGCCTGTTTTACGTCGAAGACAAACTCGGCGCCGGGGATGCATTTTTTCATATTTTCAAAAAACGCAGGGCAGTATCCAACGCAGCGCACCACGTTTTCGTGGCACAGTGATATTCCCTGGGCGCGGGCGTCCTCCCACAACAGGGAAAAGCGTTCAAAATACTCCTCCTGTTCCATGGGCAGATGCCGGATTCCGCCGTGAAACACAACGATATCGGCGCCCAGGATGTTGGCGGCCTCATAATACCGCTTGTAAAAATCCCGGCCCTCCTTTTGCCGCCGGGGATACTTTGTAAAGAAATAAAGCGGCTCCATACCGGAGGTATAGGGGTGCAGCGAATGAATGCGCACGCCGTTGCTTTTGGCAATGGCTTGCATTTCCCCCAACAGGGGCTGTTGCATTTCTTCCAGACAGTTTAAAAATAATTCCACACATTGGGGATGCATCCGGGCAATGTCACGCAGAGCCTCCTCGGTGTGTTGAGGATAAAAGCACGCTGTCGATATTCCTGCAAGCATAGGATGTCATAGTCCTTTCCAATATTGGTATATATTTTCATTGAAGCAGCGCATACAGATGTGTTAAGATTTACATGAAATCATTACGAAAGAGGGATGCTGCATCTCATGAAAAATTCAATACGGAAATTGCGGACTCGGCTGGGCGAGCTGGCTGACTTTTCAAAAATCTCGATAAAGCTCGGTGTTTCTTTTATGGTGTGTTTTTACATAGTGGCCATTGTCGCCTATCTCATCGCCCCCCATGCCGCCAATTACTTTAACGCTATGGCGGTATATCGCGGCAGTCTTGAAGCGGCGCCTGCCTGTCTGGCCTCGGGGGTGTGCGCGGGCCTTTTGGGGGATTTGATGCTGAAATCCAATGCACCCCGCAAATAACACAGATAAAAGCCTATCCACATTAACCGTAATCGCAACGCAGCCCATCAAGGCGTTGCTTATGCCTATTATAGCATAACTATACGAATGTAGATGCATGCAATATCTTGTACATCTGCCATAAAATACAAACATCAAAGCCTATCTCTCAGATTATAGCTGCATTAGCTGCAAAATATTACCTAAATGTGACGAATAATGGAATTAATAGAAAAAACTCCCAACATGGTCCCGGGACCTGTTGGGAGTTTTTGGCGTATGCAAGCTATGCAAGCTATGCAAGCTATGCAAGTTATGCAAGTATTATTTTGATTCGGTGACCTCCGCGCAATAATCGGTGAGCTTTTTCATAGTGGAATCGCTGATGACGTGTTCCATGCGGCAGGCCTCGTTGTCCGCCGTCGCCTCGTCCACGCCAAGGACATTGGTCAGGAATTTCTTTAACGTCTGATGCCTTCGCGCCACGGCGGCCGCCTTCTGCCTGCCCTGCACCGTCAGGCTGATACGGCCATAGGGCTGCTGATCCACCATGCCCGCTTTTTTCAGCACGCCCATGGCTTTGTTTACACTGGGCCGCGACACTCCCAGTTCCCCCGCTACATCGATGGAACGCACGTGTTGGTTTTCGTCCTCCAGCTTTAATATCGCTTCCAGATAATCCTCACCGGCTTCCCGCAACACCTTTTTTTCTTCCGCCATAGTTTCTACCGCCTTCCTTTGTACTCTATCCATCACTAAAGAAGCACCAAAATTCGATAAATCAACAGGGCCACCAGATAGGCCACGCCGGTTTGCAGTGCGGCGGAGCCCACCGCCCACAGCGTGCTGTTCATCTCCCTGCGCACACAGGCAAAGGCGGACACACAGGGCATATACAGCAGGCAAAACACCATAAAGGAAACCGCGGAGGCAGGTGTAAAGAGGGTCTCAAGCCCCCCCGCTCCGCACAGCACCGTCAGCGTGGAGACAACCGTCTCCTTGGCCACAAGGCCCGCCAGAATGCTGACCGCGGCCTGCCAGTTTCCAAAGCCCAGCGGCCGGAACACCGGCGCCAGAAGATGTCCAAGCCCGGCAAACATGCTCTGGGAGCTGTCCTGCACATAATCCAGCTGTAGGTTGTAATTTTGAAGAATCCATACAAGTACACTCATCAACAGGATTAGCGTGCCCGCTTTTACCAAAAAGCCCTTGCTCTTCTCCCACACGTGCTTGCACAAGGCGCCAAGGGCCGGGAGCCGGTAGGGGGGAAGCTCCATGACAAAGGGCGCGTCATCACCGCGAAACAGCGTGTGGCGCAGCAGGAACCCCACCACAACGGCTGTGAGCATACCCAGCAGATACATGCAAAAGATCATCACGCCCTGCCACTGCTGAAAGAACACGGTGCAAAACAACGCATATATGGGCAGCCGGGCCCCGCAGCTCATAAAGGGCGTGAGCATAATGGTGAGGCGGCGATCCTTTTCATTTTCCAATGTGCGGCACGCCATCACCGCAGGGGTGGTGCAGCCAACGCCCATGAACATGGGGATAAACGCCTTGCCGGGAAGGCCGATGGCCCGCAAAAGGCGATCCATGAGAAAGGCGGCCCGCGCCATGTAGCCGCTGTCCTCCATAAGGCTGAGAAAGGCAAACAGGAGGACAATCTGGGGCGTGAAGCTGAGGACGCTGCCCACTCCCCCCAGTACAGCATCAATCAGCAAGCCATGGATCCATTGGGGGGCCGCCAGCCTGTCCAGAACACAGCGCGCGCCACCCGCCACAACATCGCTGAGCAGATATTCCATGCCGTCCTTGAGATGCCGGCCCGCCGGGCCAAAAACCACCAAAAACACAAAGCATAGGATCCCCAAAAAAATGGGTATGGCCAGATATTTATTTAAAAGTATATCATCAATCCGCCGGGATATGGATTCATCGGGATGCTGCGTTATGCGTTCACAGCGCCCGCACAGCTTTTCCGCCACGCGGTAGCGCGCGGCTGCCAGCATTGTCTGGCGCTGATCTGCCGGGACCTTACCCGCGTATTCCCCCTGTATGATGGAGACCTGCTCCCATTGCCCTGTATTGAGGGAAACGCGGCTTTGCGCATCCGCATCCTCTTCCAACAGCATGGAGGCGTAAAATTGCAAGGGCAAGGCGCGGTTTTTTTCGTTTTGCGCGCAAATCGCCGCGATGAGCACAAGGGCGTTCTTTGTGGAGCTATCGTATGGAATAGTATATCCTATTTGACGGTTTTGCGCAAGTTTATAGGCTGTATCCATCAGTTTTTTCGTGTTTTCTCCCGTTTTGGCGCTGACGGGAACCACGGGAATCCCCAGCATGTCCGATAATCGTGCGCAATCAATTTCTCCACCCTGAGACCGCACCGCGTCTATCATTCCCACCGCCACCACCATGGGCAGCTCCAGCTCCATGAGTTGGAGGGTAAGGTACAGGTTTCGCTCCAGATTGGTACCGTCCACCACATTGATGACCACGTCCGGCCGCTCCTGGAGCAGATAGTCCCTGGTGATCCGCTCCTCCGGGCTGTAGGGAGCCAGGGAGTAGATGCCCGGCAAATCCATCAGCGCGATTTCCTCATCGCCGTGGGAAAGTACGCCTTCTTTTTTCTCCACCGTGACGCCCGCCCAGTTGCCCACATATTGCCTGGCGCCGGTATACAGGTTAAACAGCGTCGTCTTGCCACAATTGGGATTGCCGCAAAGCGCAATGCTACGCATTGGAAGGCTCCCCCTCCAGAAAAATGTTTCTGGCGTCTCCCCGGCGCACGGTAAGGGAGTAGCCCCGCACCAAAACTTCCAAGGGGTCCCCCAATGGCGCCACTCTGCGCACCCGGACAACCGTCCCCCGGGTGACGCCCATATCCACCAGTTTGCGACGAATGGCCCCCTTGCCGGAAACCATCTGTACAATCCCCGCTTCCCCCGGTTGTAAGCTGTCCAATGACCGCATTGTACTGATCATTCCTCTCTTCGGGAATTGTGCCGGTATATTGCCATAGCGACCGATCCCCTATATATTGTAGTTTTTTTGCCACGCAATTCTTGTCACAAATTACAGATAAAATTGTGTGTACAAAACTTGTCCAAAGGATCTTGACAAAATGAATCCGGCATGGTAAAATCATTTACGTTGTCTAAGGTGTCCAAACAGGATATTTTGCGGCTATGGCGGAATTGGCAGACGCGCTAGATTCAGGTTACGTCCCCCGTGTGAACACTAAACTGCTCTCGGTAAAATCGGGGTCACCCGTTTTTATACAAACTGTGGGTTAAGCGAATGCTCCACCTCGGCTCAAGTTTTCTGGCCGTGTAAAAATGCAGGAAACATTATACGCGCTC
>Ga0153946_1000307_pt1 | contig 20895 bp, 30 predicted proteins | sample TSNJ030MetaG_FD_104751 | JGI IMG/M metagenome (GOLD analysis project Ga0153946, IMG submission 104751) | Attine ant fungus gardens microbial communities from New Jersey, USA - TSNJ030 MetaG | ecosystem: Host-associated > Fungi > Mycelium > Unclassified | place: USA: New Jersey, Wharton State... | reverse complement strand
TGGTCTGTTGATAGAACCTATTTTCAAAACAAATGGGCATGTAATCGAAATCGATGAATTTTAGGCATGTCTGGAATTATGCACCGACTCTATCCCCTTTATTCTCTTTGCCTGTCTACAACAGTCTCCCTTGATCCTAAGTCCTGTGTATTTTCTTTGGAGATACCGTCTTTAGTAGTAACTCCCGGCTCAAGAAAATCAGTCGTGCCAATGGATCCAAACTCCCAATCCTGCTGCTAATGAACTAGTCTGGTGCGTCCATCTCTGCAAATAAGTTTTTCTTACTTAAATTGTTTTGTTCAGGGCTCATTCAAAGGAGCATGGTTATCAATCCTTGGTAAGGTATACAAGACCTTACTTAAGAAACGCATCTGTTTTACCACTGGGAGCGGCTTGCCGGCCACCCTTACTTCTACCTGCTTATGTATCAAGAGGAAAGGCCCTGGAATGACTGCTGGAAACCCATGGCCCAAACCATCGTGCTGCTGCATTCACGAGATATACCGCCTCCTAAGAATACAAGCTGCAGCCTCTAATGCTTGGTACCCCCAATCCAATGGGCAAACTGAATGTGTGAATCAAGAGCTGGACCAGTATATCTGGCTCTTTTTGAACAAACGATAAAGCAGCTGGTATGATCTACTTGCACTAGCCAACTTTCAGCACAACAAACATGTGCACATGCCAACCCGACAACCCCTTTCCTGCTGGACACCGGGCGCCTACCGCAGATGGGCTTTGAACCGTGCCGAAGACTCTCAAAGTTAGAGTTGGTTAACGAATTCTTGACTAGAATGAAACTAGCTGTCGAAGAGGCAAAGTAAGTGCTGAGGAAGGCTCAGGACGACATGGCTCAACACTACAATAGGCGACGTACCCCGACCCCAACCTTCCAGCTGGGGGACTTGGTGTTCCTCAACGCGATGGATATACAAACAACACACCCTTCACACAACCTAGCACACAGATGCCTTTCGGATCGACAAACAAGTCAACCCAAACATATACTGTCTCAACCTCCCGAGATCCATGCAACAGCTACATCCCGTGTTTAATGTAGTCAGTCTACTGCCGGCCCCTAAGGACCCCACCCCCAATCATTGTAGACGGAGTAGAGAAATGGGAGGTCGAACAAGTATTGAACAGCAGATGGCACTAAAATCGACTACAATACCTTGTCAAATGGAAGGGGTTTGGTTTGGAGCACAACTCGAGGGAAACCGCCGTAGACATGTCCACCCCAGAGTTAGTGGCAGATTTTCACTGCAGCAACCTAGGCGCCCCCAGACAAATCCGGCGCCCAAATTTTGACGAAATTTTGTTTAACTTTGCTTCAAGTTGCAGCAAGCTAGAAGGAGGAGTGGATGTAAGGGGAATGCATAATCATTGCTAGTCTGTAAATTTGAGCCCCCTTCCCCACCTTGCACTCAGATACTTGATACCTGGACACACACCAAGAGATACCATTATGTAAGCAACATCTTACTCTAAAAACCTCCAGGGAACTTATTCCATTCTCTAAGGTTTTCCTGGAGGTGAGCTATACTCTTTGGTAGATAATTAATAAGGTTCTCCTGGATTATACACACCAGTTGCCTTTACAAATGGTACAAAAGACTTAGACAAGGGAAGAACAAGCTGAGGAAACTCTAACCAGGTTGAGTACTTAAAGTAACAAAAATTCTGTGGTACACTTAGGTCAGCATATGGCAAGTTGTGCCAACAAAGGTGGCTGTGAACATGGGCCACAGCCATAACAACAGGAAAACCCTGATGTCCAACTGCAGATATGACAATAAACTCTATGGATTGAGATACCACGGTGATGACATCAATCTGATCCATTTAGTCCTGATCCATCGGAATGAGACTGGTGAAGAGAAAAACAGAAAAGTAATGTCAATTAAGTAGGCATCTCTGATGCCTCAGGGTTTCAATCCCAAAAATTACCGGGAAATTTATTCGTCTATCATTTGCCAGTCGAGTGTCAAAATCCAAATCCTGTGAAGATGTTGTACAGATAAAGTGTTAAAACACTAGAATAATTAATTTCAAACCCTGAAAATAAGGTCAGAAGACATTTTATATCGTTTTCTGTAATTTTGACACACCCATACGCATACTCAACCTCATCCACACCGGCACCCTCGGCGAACGGTGTGGACTGTTCACGAGGCGCGGGGCCTAATTCTGATTCTTCAAGATCGTCAAGGTCGCTTGCGTTCCCGTTGTCCAGATCAAATTCAATCGGCATGACTGGGCGAAGGCCATTGCCAGAACTCGATCGTCTACCTGCAGGAGATTTAGGCAATGCAGCCATTGTCTTGGGACTTAAGTGCTATAAGAAATGAAACCTCTAATTGTAACGAGAAAGATCTTTGAGGTTTAGAAACGTACCTCCCAATTATTCCTGTTCTCATCAACCATACCACTATCATCTCGATTAGCTTCACGTGCATCTTCTCCCAGTTCCCCAATGGTCACAACACTTTCGCTGTCACTTATGCCGTCTGAGATATCAGTATATGGCAACCGACTCCAAGCAGACGATCCCTCAAAGAGGGGCATGTCTCCTGATTGGTCTGAGTACCCTAAGTCTTTCAAGTACTCTTCATACTCTTCCTCGAAAGCAATGTCTTCGGTGATATAAGGCAGAAATATATTGGGATCAGGAATCTGTGATCGGGGAGGAGGGAAGACGTCGGCATCAACAGTGTTTGGCGTCCCAACAGGCCTGATCACGTCTGACAACTCTGGAGGCTGTAATCCATCTATTTGCTGGGATATGCTACCCGACCTACGATGCTTCGGGCTGTTTTGGTTTCCCAAAGCTGCATTTCCGTGTCGTTTCGTATTGTCTGCGAATTCAGAAGTCAGCCATCTATATTGACTTACAAGACTTGACTTACAAAACTTGACGAGATGGCGCAGTGCTTGTTCTTGGACCTATGAATTCGGTTAACACTTCCACACAAATCTCCTGGCCACTTACTTGAGCTCCTTGGCCTTCCTCCACTTCGTTCCCAGTCAACCACTCGTCTCTGAGGTCAGGGCGACAGTTGAGGTAAATTGCGGTGATCACCTTCATATTTGCTGAAATAAAAAGATAGTAATAAATTCCAGGGACGAGAAACGCAGCAGAAATCTCACATTGTCGCCATCGTCTACCGCAATAAGATACTTGACTTTTGATGAGCTTGAGGATATTCAGCTGTAGCATTGGATGCATTACGCGAAGTACCCGTTTGAGCACGGCCTTACGGAATGAATGAACCTCATCTGAAACCAGTCCTCATAAAGTAAACATACGGAACTCTTGTAATGCACAAGCATCCATATCCGATGCGGCCGTCCTTTTGACAACTTTTGCATTATTTTGGCATAATTGATGGTTGCAAAAAAGTTACGCCAAGAATAGTCGTGGATATATTCGATCTCTTCTTCGTGTTTACCACCATTCGGAAGTATCACTGTCCGAGTAGTAGTTTGTCGCAAATTCCTCTGCGAAAAATCTTCTGGCTGATGGGGTTGAGGATTCCTCGAATAGTTCAGGCAAAAATTAAAAAAGCTAATTTCACCTCTGAACCTGTGTCAAAAATGTAAAATTAAGGGCTGACGCACTTGTTCTCAGGTGAATCGGCTTTAGAAACAACAAGTTGCGAGATCTCTTGCAAACCGAACATTTTCAAGATCAATAGGAGGCAATTCGTATCAAGGAGGTGGTGTCCAAGGTGATGGAACTTCATTGCATCTGAAGGGACCTGAGGAGTCATGCTTACACCTGAGCGACTGACACTCACGAGAAACCTTAAACCATTTCAACACGAGAAGGATGATAGCAGATACGGCCTTGGATGTAATTTCACGATGTCGTGTCACGTCGGTTTCTTCCAAAGTGAGTGGATGAGCCGGAGGTTGTTCAGGTGCAGGAGCTGCCGAATTAATTGCTAAGACCAAATTGAGTTATTCGCAAATGCTTCTGCTGTGCTTATAAGATGCTCATACGCGATGATACTCCGGGAGGAAAGACAGATGACCCAGATGGCTGAGGGTTTTGAAGACCATTTGTATTGGCTGAGACCGTTGCGAGTAATAACTTCAATAAAACCAAAACCCAACCCGCAAGATGCGGCAGGACAGCTCCCTAAGCCTTATTTTAGTATTTTTAGTATTTTTAGAGAGTAGCAATGATGCCGCATACGTATACTTCTTCCACTCGCTTGAGACGCATCAAGTCTTCTCTTCTTTCTCTCCACTTGCGCTTGTCCGATTCCAGGGTTGCAGTCTCCTCCTTCCCCTTTGCAATCTCAATCTCCTGGTTGATCTGTGCGATGTCGGGCAAAGGTTCAACCTCAATTTCCTGAAGATTCCAACTCAAGGAGTGCCCATGAGAACGCGAAGCGAAGAAATCCTTACATTTGACAAGAAAGTGGATGATCTATATGTATCATCCATTCCAGGCATTCTTTCCAACCCGCTCTCAAAGGTCATACAGTCTTCTCTCGTTCGCCACATCTGTGCTAACGTCAAGCTCACATACAAATGCTTATTGAACAATCTCTCAGCCTCGTCGATGGCAAAAGGCACCAAAGTTGCATTCTCCCCCTTCTTCCCGGAAAATGGTAGTAAGAACGGTCGACTCTGATCTGTCTGATATTGTTGCTTTTTTGGTTTTGGTAAAGGAGGGGGCGAAGGTGCAGGTGTTGGTGGCTGAGGATTTCCTCTGCCAGGGCCATTAGGGCCCATTTGTTGTTGTTGGAAGGCAGATTGCCCAGGTAGCATACCCGTGTGAGATGGTTCAAGGTCGTCATGGTGGTAATGGTGTCGAAGTGGAATAGGGTTGTAAGCTTGTGAGAGTCGATGAGTGAGATTAGAAGAATTGGATTTGGCGATGACGGATTCCGCGAGATTTGCGGGAGGGGTTTTCGGAGGAGTAAAGGATGGATATTTGACAGATGTTTCAGATCGATATTGCTCGACATCCAGAGCAGTGGTCTTGAGTGCCTTGTCTCAATTGGAGGTCAGCTTGATCCCGATGGTCGTCGTTGAGATATCTTACTGGATTGAGTTATCGGGGGAAGACCGGCCAGCTCTCTTGCTAACCGCTTGACCCTTGTATAGTCTCGAATGCCCCCCCAACACGCAAGAAGTGTTTTCCACATAAGAAGTAGAAGCTTGCTCTCAGATTAGGAGTCAGGAGTCAACGAGAACAAAAGGCTCACCTTCTTGATAGGATATCCTTTCGCGCTCTTGTCGCGCAAGTTGGAGATAACGCCAAAAAGATATGTTGGCAAAGGTGGTTCCAGACTCACTGTATCATGTTCAGTAAAGCAAAGACAATAAGATGGATAAGGACTGACTCAATTCCTCAGCGAAGTCTTCATGTCCTTTGAATACTTCGATCAAGTGATAGAGCATACCAAAATACACAGAAAGCTCGGTTAGAATCTCTTCCAGAAGATCGCTTTTGTCCGCAAGGCTTATATTGAACCGAATTGCATCTTGGTCTGAAAGGCCACTGCCAGCGAGGTTCAGGCTCATCAAATAAATCGAATCAAAATGCTGACCAAAGAAAGTCGTGTTTCCGAGTTCCAATCTTGATAGCCTCGACAATGCAGCTTATACCATCGGCCTTTCTGACGACCTTGGCATTTTCAAATATCCAATGCAACTGGTCTTCGGGCGAGCCAGTTTCTGCAAATGTACCTGTCAAACGAGTGTCAGAGTATCCAGCAAGCATAAGCTCAACATACCTTGAAGAACGTAAAACAATCGACGTGCATTTGTGAATCGTATCTCAGTGTCTTTATGTTCCAAGCTCTCGAGTAGAAGTTGCACATGTGTTCTGCGTTCTGCAGGGCTGGCCTTCATCCACTCTAAGAGTATAATTCAATGAGAGGTATGCCGTAATATGTAAGGGGTGAAGGCACCTGGCATATATGATTCCTCCCATGCTTTCAAGTTCTCGGCCGTCTGTGGCATTTCCACATAGGAATAGAACTCCTCAATCTCGGCCATGACTGTGTCCTCATCGTCGTACTTGTAGTCATACCATGATTGCTATTTTCAAGTTCAATAAGATTAGTGTGCACCCGCTAGCATGACTTGTCGCGCACCTTCGGTTTCATACTATTAGCCATAGCCGCCTTCAATTGCCCGAGTGTTATGGGGTCGATGGGAGCGTGTGGCCCCTGGGCATTCCCATTGATAGGTGCGTCCATGTCGATAAAAGGATTGTTATCCTTCTCAAAATTCCTTCGGGAACAAAAAATACGTCAGAAAGTGTTGCGCTAGAATTATGATGTTTGCAGTAATCACTCCTGGCTAATGAATATTTGTCGATGGCTTTCTGTCTAAATAAAGTCGGGCTTACTTGAATTGGTAATCATCCCGACTGTATGATGTATCGCTTCTCCGAGCTGATTTTTTCTTGTCAAAGGATGGAAACATCCCTTGACGGAGAAGGTAGTGATTATTCAAGTCCTGAATACGCCTCAGAGGGGCCCAATCAAATGAATTTATATTGCATGTAGATCAATTTGCGCCACTTATAGCTTCATTTTGGCGGAGAGGAAGGATTGCTCGTGATTTATTCTCATAGTCTTAGAATGAACAAAAGAGCCAATTAAATCGATAGAATTCTGGTTGTGCCTATGTCTTCGTAAACCCTTAACCCAACCTTTGTCATCATTCCGATTACAGGCAAAACTACTCAGCTGAGCTGATCCCCCATATCTTGCAGTAGCTTGAGCCAGACAAGGAAAAATCGTGAAAAAGAAAGATCTGGAAGTCTGGGTCTGTCCAAATTTTAAGCGAGTAGTATCTTGGTTCCTCTCTGCAACGGCTTTAGCCAACTGAACTGTCACTGAACTGTCTCGGGAGAAAGGATATGCAGTTTGGTTCCATTTTGAAATCGGAAGCAAGTTGCCAGTGCAAATTGCTATTCCTAACCTCGACAAAAAGTGCCTGTTGGTCCACGATTTCCAGCTTATAACAAAATCAGTTTCTGGGGTCTCTTAAGTTGCGCATTTCAGTACTATGTCATCTACTTATATCTCTCTTGCGGGTGGGCGAAATGGATTGAATCTACCCATTCCAACAAAACTGGATTGAACCGTACTTCTAAATTTTGTTGGTCTTACCCAGCAAAGGGCACACTTGAAGTACCACAAGCTATGGAAGTCATCTGTTTCTCCGATATTCCGGCAGTTTTATAACCGTTCTATTATGAGATTCTGATTCTGATTTACGAAGCACCTCAAGGTACATTCTTGTGTATTTAAGTTATTCTTAGAACCCCTCAAGACGCGGCGCAGTTCTTGGACTCACCTATGTTATTCGGAGGTGGCAAAGGTGACGAGGCCAATACGGGGCAATCCAGGTATTGCTCCGCTGCATTGAGACAACCATGGCATCTGACATCGAGGTAGATTCTGGAATAGGAGATTTGTGAACCAATGACGTTGGATTTGTACTACAGTTCTGAGACCGTCGGATTCAAAATACAATTAGCCCGGCTCTCGCCGGCTCCGTATCCATCCCTCATGTCCCCTCATGTCATAGTTCCCTATTAGGACAACATTGTGTGAGATGAAGTCGGGTGTACTCTGTATACGTGGTTGCATGATCCCATCTCTGATACCATTTTAAATAGTGGATAATAATCGATGAGACTGATCATTGTCAACGCCATTCGATATAACCCACTTTTTCAGTTGTTTGACCAGTGATGGTAGCCGTCAAGTGACGGATTCCTTTCATAGCATGGCGTAGTCGTGTTGCGCGGCAGCTGCGGGAAGCTTACACATGCAGCACGGCAAAAGAGTCCCCCGTCCTGAGGACATCCCGTAGAATTCCAACATAGACTATGTATAGGGGTACCAATAAGAGTGTAGACTTGAGTCAGAGGTCGACTGATTCTGTGACAGGATCAGGAGACCAGGGGAAGGAAGTGAGGCATATGGCGATCGATATGTTGACTTACCCGATCTGGAAAGATTGTGGGAAATAAATTACATAATTGAGTATATAGTCTGACAGGGCTTGTTTGAGTTGCAACTCTTGTACCAGGTGGATTGACCCTTCTCCCTCGCCAAGTTTTTCTCCTTGTCCTCTGTACTGCCAGGACTGAAGAGGATCATCCTCTAGATTTGCAGAGTCTCTTGTGGTTGGGCTCAAGCTGGTCCTAAAAAGACGCTGCCAGCAGTGAAAAGTCAATTTTCTCTCGGCCCCCAAAAGGCACGCCTTCGTTGTGCGTCTGCCATCGCTTCCTTTACTTTTATACAAGTTATCTTTTTGCATTCCACGACTCGTCCCACGACTCGTCTCTCTTACTCAATTCCTACTGCTCCTTTCGCACGTGGGAATACTCTGTAGATTGGCCCCAGTTGCCTTCTCACATTCCTAGTGCGGAAGACCTCGAGCTCAATTCTACTTCTCCAACGCAGATGCCCGTTCCCGTTCCTCATTTCACAAAGCAACCCTCTCACCGAGTCGTCAAGAACAAACAATCTTATCCTCACGTGGCTGATCTTCAATCTCTGTCCGACACCCTTCCTCCTTGTCCCACTGGCCCTCCCCCTTCCTTTGGCACTCGCGAAGAGTGGATAAAATCCCTTCCTGCTTGGCGTAGAGACAAGCCCCGCCGTATCTGGGAGGACGAACCGTGTTTCACTGACCACCTGTCGACACAGGGTTTTCCTCGGGGGTTGACTGCCGCGGGCAACGCGCCAGTTATTAAAGGAACGCCCGCTGAAGCGTGCCTTCCGCCCTCGTATTCCTTGTTTGGTCAGTTTACGTCGTCTGACGCCACACTGGATGAAGAGGACGACGACATGGGTTCAGATTGTTCCATGGATCATCTTGATAATCAAAGTCAATGGACAGCCAGTTCTCCTCGTCGAGATGTAGAAGACTTTGAAATCACAATCTCCAAATCACAGTCTGATAATCATGCCCCTGAATGCAGTGGCCTTTCACCTGTGTATGATGACCGGTCCCCCGAAGAACCCGTTTCAAGTCCTCTGGGACCCATCACTCCGTTCGGCATCTTCGTGGATCGTGCCGTTGCCGAAGCCCAAGTCTATCCATCCGATGAGAACATACGCCCAGCTGTAGTTACTACGCAAGTACCTGACATTGACGGAACAAATGACATTGCCCATCAAGGTTTCGCCCCTTGGGTATCCACCAGTTTCGGTGATCTCCTGAAGGAACCTGTGCTCACGATGGAATCTGCTACTTCAACCATCAGCACTAGATACAAAAAACTCGCGGAGCCCTTGGCTGACTGGATTGCTGAATATGTATGGAAAGTCTGCACGACTGGTCTTAGTTTGCCTCATCCCTTTGTTGTCCAACCGTAAGTCCATTGTGCCTCACAATCGATGTGCTTCATCCAATTTTTCAGGTATTCTCCCATGCAGTACACTGCTCCACCTCAACACTTGGCTCTGTCTGTGCATTCTCTACTGCTTTCGACCTTATTACAGCCTTCGGCGATCTTCCTCGCTATCTGGTACATCATCCGGCTGCCAGTCTACTTTGGCCACACAGTATTGGGTCCCGAGTGTGGTAAGGAAGTCGCCTTCCGTACCGCTTTGCTGGGAGAACTGTCTTGGGGCTCGGACAGATTGAGCTTGGAGTCTAGTGCTCCTTTTCGTCTCATAGTACTAGGATGCATGTTGGCAAACAAGTGGTTGGATGATCACACATTCTCCAATAGGACATGGTAAGTGTGCGCTAATGTAGATAAGACATCGCTTACCCATTTATAATTAAGGAACTCGATTTCGAACGTGCCTTTTCATGTTCTGAACAGGCTTGAGTCCTTAGCTCTTGACATATTCTCCTTCGATTTGTCTGTTCCGGGCCGTGAATGGTCTCAATGGCTTGCACATCTGCTTTCCTATCACAAATCGCTGTCGTCTCCCAGACACCCGCAGCCTATTTCTCGTCCTGGCTCTAACCCCCATGCAATTATTCGCAAAACCATTGAAGAGGTTATTGAAGTTTCGGCAAGTCCTCTTCTTAGTGGTAATCTTCCTCAGCCTGTTTTCATTGGCCTGGAGGAGCGCCGCCGTGAGAAAATGGAAATGGAAATGCAGGCGAGTGAGGTATCCGATATTGATCTTGATGAGGATGGTCCTTTGCGTGAGGAATATGTTCCTCGACGTCGCTCGCTACGTAATGCGAAGACCAGTGAACCTTCGGTCTCTGCCCAGGACAGTGAGAACAATTATAGGGGTTGTGGTACCGTTGATGCTATTAAGCACCTGCCCCCACCCGCTAAATGGAGTCCTGCTGGCGATGAACCCATCCTCCGGAATCGCACCACTGGTCATTACATTGCTGTTCAACCTCCGCACGTCGCTTCACATTCCGTTAACTATCATCCTGCACCAGCCGCTTCTTACAATTCGAGTTGGAATGTTGCAGTCTATGGGCCCATGAAAACCCAGCTCGACTATGTTCAAGACTGTTCATACGTCCAACCAGTGCTGCAGAACACATATACTCACCCTTATCTACACACTCTTCCTCTTCCACATTCCCATTCTCAGTCTTTCTCCTATAATCAGGATGATTATTGCCAATTCCATGGTCATGCGCGTTCGTATTCTCGGTCGATCTCTGAATACTGTGGTAGTGACCTCCGTGTGGCTGTCAATGAGCATGTCCCCTTTGACCCTGAGCTCCATTGGTCTCATGGATATGCGTACTCTACTGCCCCTTCGTTTGGACCTATTCCTACATCACAGACGACCTGGCTGCGCGTCTAAGCTTGGCGATGGTTGAGAAGTGACGGAACCAGTGAAGATTGCAAGACATAGATTTCAGCTTTTCTCTCTCTTTCTCTTCTCGGTTGTCTTTCAGCACTACCCTAAAGTTGACCGTTCTCGATAAATCGTTCAATTCTTCTGTCTCGTCCTCAAGGCGTGTACTATGTCCGTTTGTGAATTTCGCCATCGTCATCTGCTGTTTTCTTTCCTGTTCTCATAGCATCTCGGTCCCTCTTCTTTGAGGACATATCCGCTTGATGGTCATAGGAACCAGAGGTTACTTCTTAACATACCGGATGCATCATCAACCTTGATTCGATGCCCACTCGCGCCAGCATCCCCTCTACTTGATCGATAAGAAATCTTCATGCGAAGAGGGATGAGGTGCTAGGCCCAATACTTTCTCAAGAGCGACGCTTCGTCGAGGATACCCCTCTATTAACGACCTCAAGCTCTTTAATTTCTCCGCTTCATTGTTGAGATGCCTTCTTGGACCTTTTTTCAATCCGGCATGGGTTTCCCTAGCCTGGTATTTATGATTCAACATTTCGTCCACTAATTGTCCATTGTCTTATCAGCCAGTATATTTTTCTCTGGCGTCTCTGATTTCTTTCTCACCCATTATCAAGGATACTGTTCGTGGCACATTTTATTATCCTACTTCTCTTAGCTTAACATTCAAAACCCAAAAAAAACTTTCCATTACGTTTCCTCGTCGCTTCATCTTTTATCATTTGACCTAAATCTTGGTCACCCTTTTTCGTAGCTACGGCTTACATTCTCACCACGTCCTCGCTTCATACGTCCGGCTGCATGTGATTCGATAGTAGTGTTCTTGTTCGTAGGTAGGTGTGTGTGGAAGTCGTGATAGTTCGTGTTTGATGTCGGTTTACTGGATATGGCGGCTATACACGCTTCTGTTTCCATTCATCTATATAACTCGGTCTTCCGTTGAATTGTGCTATGATTTACATGTTTGTGGAAGATGGCTAAGGGATTACATTCAGATCCGGACCACTATGAACGGAACCTATCAAAGAGAAGCTATTAGCTTGGTACCTGAGCCAGAAATGTCATAGGATTACCTCCACATCCTCGTCCTTTTCGTCGCTAACCATGATTTCGGTAACGAGCTGTCTTACATGAGGCGGAATCGGCTTCTTGCTGATGAGTTCAACAAGATCAGAGAACTTCAATGACAACCTCTCTTGGCTCTGATGGAGCATGGGCGATTAAAAAATTGATATCCTCGATCAATCCAGATGAAACAACTCTGACTAACCTTTTTCTGACTGATGAACGAGCTCCAAAGCATGCTGACACCTTGACTGACCATCGTGACCTCAAGCTTATGGTTCGTTTGGAACCAATCAATGATCTCACTGAGAGTCGGGTTATTCTCGAAAACGAATCGATCCCAGAGCGTCCACTCCGTTTCGCCGTATTTTTTCTTGGGAGCAGCGATGGGTTCGGAGAAGCCGAAGAACGGCAGAGCAAGGTTGACGAACCCATTCTTGTAGTCATCTAACTTGCTCTTACCGTCGATGATTTTGTAGAGTTCTAAGCAGACAAGGCCAGTGATGAGCGAGGTAGTTGTTGCAATGGCCGGGATGATCTTTCCAGCAATTTGTTTCGTCGTATGACGATCAGCCGGAGTGATGCCGTAGTTCATGGCTCGCAGATTGGAAGCTGCGGTAATGAAATCAATGTGATGGTTTGTATCGTCATCTTTCTCAAACTCGACAGGGGTCAATCGGTAGCCCGCCAATGATGATGGCGCGGGTAACTGTGTCATGAGTCCCTGGATATCATCATCTGGTTGGCAGTCAACAATTCAAGTCGAATGATATTAATCTAGGACAATACACATACCACCCGATATCTGCCCTGCCTGGGCAACCGGATCATTATCATTTATCTGTATCGTGACACCACTTTTTGGACTGAATTCGGGCACGATAACAGCATCTGCAATTTTGCGGAAGAGAAAGGGATCTGAACCCCCTCGGAGACCATAATTGTAGGCATGAAGGTTTGCAGCCGCAATGATGTATCCAAGGTGGGTAGACTTAATCAACGTCAATAAGGGACGTAGAAGCCTGTTTTGAGTTGCTTACATCGTTTGAGTTGAAAGCTAATGGTTCCGGTGCTCGTTTGGGTCCACTCCAGAATGGCTGTCCTGTACTTGTCACGGCGTCCTTGGGAAGGCTGAATAGAAGTTGCCGAATGTCATTATTGTAATCGCGCTCGAACTGCAGGCGAGCCCAGATGATGCATTCCTCGAATGTCAAAGGTCTGTTGGTCACGAGGAAGGAAATAAGCTGTTCAATTTGCTCTTTTTGTTGGCCCGAGTATTTGAGATTACTCTCCAGATACTTGGGATCAGATAGGTACGCGTTGACCGCCTGAGGAGGCTTGACGAAAAGACCGTCGAATTGCATGCGGCTCCACTACAATAATACTGAGTTGGGTTTCAAAAGGGAAGGATGATTTCACTCACTTCAATTGTATGGTTGATAGCATTGGGGAAATTCTTGATAGTGCAGGACGGCGTCTCCTTCTCTGGAGGATCTTGTGACGAAGCATAGGACTCCGTTAGGTCCGGGATGACGACCTGGACGTTTCCTTTGGTCCCAAGAGTACCAGAGTCGAGGAGCGGCTTTTTGAAAAACACACAACGTTGATCCACATACAACCCTAGGGCAATTTTCAACGAAAGAGAACATCTGACAACCGGACACAATTCTTACGGGCTTTGATGTTATCCAAAGCGTTGGTCGTTGCATCGATACCATCGAAGAAAGTCTCGTCATAGACATCTACAATGTGTTCAATGATATCACCAAGAACAACACAGAAATCACTCGCTTTCAGTATCTGGCCCAACGGGCTCTTGCTTTGACAAGATCTTGCCAATGAGATCAGGATTCATGTCAGCAACAGCTGAGGCAGCAACCTCAGATTTGAACTTTCCCAGATCCTTTGCTCTGAACAGAAATTGTCGATTAAGGTTAGACTTCTCGATCGTGTCCAGGTCCGTCACATGAATAATACCCTTGGGACCAGATGCAAGACCAATCATGCTCCAATTCTTCAACATTTCACAACCAATGGCACCAGCGCCAACCAAGAACTCGCGGAAATTCGAGATTTTCTCCTGGAAGGATTTTCCGAAGACAGCAATCTGGCCATCGTACCTCGAACCGATAGGCTGGACATCTGTTTCTGACGGTATCTCGGAGGGTAAAGACTCAAGCGAGTCAAAATACATATTCTGAACCATGGGATGGAATTTGGCAGAACAAGCCTTGAGAACCTCCTGCGCAACAAAGCCGCCTATGACAGCATTCATAGGTGCGAGATCTCCAGTGGCCTGGTATGACAACTCCGTTAATATGTTTTCGGGCACATCGGCATCAATCTTCTTGGCCAATGAGACCACTTCAGCAGCGTCCTCAGCACTCCTAGGTCTTGGAAATCTGCCCTTCTGCTGCTTAAACTGAGAGAGAGCTTGGAAACCGGCGTGAAGGACCGCCGGACGATCAAATTTGGCAAAGTCAGTGATGAAATACTCAGGTTTTTTCAGCGCTTCCCGCAATGATTTCTGCGAAAAGGGAACGGAGATGGTATATCAACTTATCAATGAAAAGATGTGAGACTCACGAAATCAATGAACCTGGGCATTTTGACCTGTGTAAAGATACCACCTGTCTGATAGTCCTGAAAGCCAGATGTATCGCCAATGGAGAATGTGTAAGGCCCTTTAACAGATACTTTTCTAGGTTCGCATGCGTTTAGCTCAGTCATTCCTTGTACTTCAGTGAAAGTCACAAAGTCTCCATCTTCAAGACCATGACGTGTCTCATCCGAACAAGTAACAAGGCCCTCTTGGTCCTATCGATTAGTTCAGTAAGATTTTCGGGGTAAAAATCTGCGAAGCTCACTTTTGCAACAGAAACAATCATCCCAGATAGTGGCTGCTCACCAGTGGCATCTACACACGTGAACCGTGGCCCAAAATCATTAAAAACAGAACTTGACTGCGGTTCAGTAGTGAAAAGAGAATTGATATGTGCACATACGCAAAAAGACCACGTGTTTCAGCAGCGATGAAGTGAATGTCATTCTGGTGTGTCCAGTCGTTGATCTCCAATTGCTTCTCAAGAGAGATATCACAAAGCACTACAACCTGAGGAGATATGGTTGTAAGAGGCACAGGGAACGCATGAGAGCTTATGCACCTGAAATCCGTGAACAAAATCAACCGTAATTGATTGCCCAGCTTGACCTCCAAGGTCTCGTACTGGGACATATGCGTTGAGTTCAGAAAGGCGAGGGAGAGTGGCTGCAGCTCGAGATTTCCCTACATCATCTTCGCGGAGAAAAAACTGAAGAAATCATGTAAACTACTGAACAGGGAACGACCGATAGGCTTAATAACCTGTGATGATAGATCTTGCAAAGTAACAGGCTCGGGATCGTATATCGTGACAGACCTCACACCGGCAAGAACAATGTTTTTTGCTGAAAACTGAGGATAAGATAATACGAGATACCTCGAGAATGGTAGACATACCAATTTCTGCACCTAAACCTTGCAACCCGACAACAAGAACATTAGAGGCTGCCATTCGCTTCATGGCTGATCAGGGGATTCAGCGAAAACTGGAAAAAAGTGGTACAAGAGTCATGATACACCTTCATGTCCTAAGACATAGCTGAGGTACAAGACAGTTAGTTGTGTGCCCAAAGGAAGAGATAGGATACTGATTACAGTTGACGTGAGTACAGGCCTTCATCGATAGCTGCATCGTCAATATCCATTTGCTGGGCGAGACTCGCCATTGCTGCCATCGTAATCAAATAAAAGGTTTGTTCCTAAAAGAGTATATAAAGTTGAATTCGAGATATCGGTGGTACGTGGTAATTGGTATATCACCACCGGGCGAGCGTGAATTGTCATTTTAGCACGTGATCAAGATCTATTACTGATAGTTATTTTATCGATTTCTCATTTGATGGCCGACGGCACGAAAAATATAAACCGACTATAAACTGTTTACTTCCGGTAAAACTGAGGGTGGTTCTTAAATTGTGCTTATCATGCATTTCAAATCACTTACGTTGCGTCTGAAGTTGAACCACAATGACAGACATCCACGGTCGAAAGCACTTCTGAAGCCCCTATGAAAGAATCAGCCCATGCAATGACCCAGTTCAGTGAGGCGAACATGCGTACCGTTTGTGTGAGAACTCCCATTCCCTATTGACGATGCGGAATGCAACATCCTCGTATGGGGGACCAGCACTGAAATGAAGGAGCACAGTCTCATCATTTCCAGGCTCCTTCACAATTTTGTAAGTCGGGGCTTTGGACTTGTCGATGAGATCCGGATAGAAGATATTGAACTTATACCCTTGGACCACTTTCGGCGGTGGGTTATCGACACTGTAGATAATGTTAACGGAAGATATGCCCGGACAATTCATCCACATACTCATAATGGGTCTGGTTGTATTTATTCCACTCGTACCCAGTATGAACTCGGTTGAAATAACGGGGTTTCCGAGGTCGATACTTGTCTTCCCAGTTGTAGCTGGTTGTGCGCGTGATGTTCTCTTCAAGATTGAAAAGCTCCTCTTCCTCATCCAGCTCTTTCTCGGCTTCTGCACGGTACAAAGCTTCTGAAGCGAGATCAACATTGCCAGAAGTATCCTCTACTTGTGCTTCAACGGCCTGTTGTGAGGTCTTGGGTACAAATCGACTGGCAGCGACCGTACGACGTTGTTGTATCTGGAATCACGTTGATTCAATGTCAATGTCGAAAAAAAAAATGAACACAGTGCAACATACGATGATGCGACGATCCTCAGCGGCAGAAATAATCTCAGCATCCCGTTCCTCTCCGCGCAATCTATTAATGTCAATAGGTTTAGGACTCATTGACCTATGGTAAGGCTCAGCCTCTTCAGCACGTTCTTCAACGTCTCTGACGTCCGTAGGCACACCAGAACCAATAGACCTTTTGGATGCTGCTGTGGCAACACCCGCCAGAAGTTCTTCTTGGGCTTGTAAGGCTTCGTCACGCTGTCGCTTCCTCAGCTGTTTGAGGCGATTGCGAACGACAATTTCATGGCAATTTTTGAGTTTAGCCTGGATGGGACGAGTCAATATGGCGAGCAACGAAGATAGAGAAATATACCTTTGCTTTCCAAACCAGCAATTTCTGCAGAAGATTCTCCCAATAATCCGTGTCAATAGGTTCTCCGCTGGTCAGCTTATCTTGAATCTTCCTTTGCAGCGTGACCAATTGGTCATAAGTTTTCCCGGCTAATAAAGCGGTTACTTCGTTTGCAACTGCTGCTGCGGCCTCGAAGCCCGAATGGTCATTTGTCCTAATCCTCTCTAGACGATCTTTACAGACGACCATCATGTTCTAAGCTGATTGTCAGAAGAAGGTTTGTGAAAGAAAAATATACTGACAGTCCAAAAGTCAATATGAGTTTCATCTGTCTCAAGCGCAAGATATCTCTCTATGTCATCATGAAGTTCATCTGTTTGTTGGGTAGTGAGGTTCTGTAAAAGTCCTAAATACTACCTGAAGTAGACAAGAGCAGAAAACATACATCCAATATCTTGTAAGGTTCGTCCAGGTCGATTTCTAGACCAGCATCCTCCCTATCCTCTCCTTCCTCTTGAAAATTATGTGGATTGACATATTTTAGATTCAGAGCAAGAAAATCGATAGCTTTAGCCCGTTTTTCCTTAATGCGAATTGCAGCTCTTTTCTTCTCCTGCTCCAGCTGGAAGTCTTCTTCCTTTGAGAGCCATTCAGACATTTGAGCGGTCTCTTGCAACCGTTGCATGCGCAATTCTTCTTCCTCCCGGAGCCTCTGCTCTTCCTCCCTCTGAGCGCGACGTCTGTTCAGCCGTTCCAATTCTTCTTTTGCTTCTTGACGGCGGAACGCATCACGTCTTTGTGCCTCAGCGAGAGTCAATCCTTGCTTTCTCTCCTTCTCTGTCTTCTTATGCCATCGGAATTGTTGGTTAAGATTGACATCGTGAAATGGGTTATCTGTTGCACTGTAGGCACTAAGTTCGGCGACTTGTCGTGCCTCTTCCTCTTCTTTGATACGCTTCTTCTCTGCCTTTCTAGCCTTTCGATCTTCTGATTTGTCTCTCTTACGCCTGAAATAAAGACTTGTCGGTGATACCACAAAGGTGGATATAGAATTAGATACTGACTTCCTTTCTCTTTCAGGACTCTTGCTCCTATCCCTGCGCCTAGAGTTCTCCTCTCTATCTCTACTGTCGCTTCGCCTTTCTCGACTCCTGCGTTTTTCTCGAGAATCATCTTCGCTTTTGTCATATTTTCGAGACCTCTTGTCTTGTCTGGATGAGCGATGTTCCCGCTCGTCACGTTCTGAGTCATCATACCTTCGACGAGAGGAACCCAAAGGTGAGCTAGGACGTGAATCACGATCCATAAATTGAGATTATTTAGAGTGTGTCAAAGTAAATGATGGTGACGGTATGAAGGAAAGTATTTGGTCACCAGACGAGTTGTATGTACATAGCTACACAGACATTTACCTGCTTTCATCGGTCATCCGTTTTCAAGACATTTATGCTCTTACGACACAATCTGCGAGCTCGACCTCGCCTTATTTATCTCCTTGTCCGACAGCTCCGAACTCAACCTTTACCTGATTATCAAGAGAGCAACTATGTAGAATCAAACGGCCTAGCCACGCCGCGCGAGGTATTCCTTTTCCTCCGAGTCATCTGCTGGCTCATATTCGTGGGGACAGCTGGTACAGTATTTAAACCAGTTCGTAGTTGGGCAAGAGAATGCGAAAAAAGTACTGTCCGTAGCGTATGTTTCAAGATTTCGAATTGTTACAAATACAGAGTTCATCTGCCCTAAGCGTCTATAACCACTACAACCGGGTTCGTGCCAACCTATCCATTCTTGAACAAAACGAGCTGGGACGAGCTACAGAATGTGACACATCGATTGACCGTATGTCCAATGAAGTAATTGCTAGCTAGATCTGACTCCTCATAGCAGAAAGTGGTGTTAGCTCTGCACGTGTTCGACCTATGCGGCAGCCAGCCGAAGTATTCTTCAGCTCTGGGCGGCGAATCCCACAATTCGAAAAAAGTAATGTTCTGGTGATGTATGTATGAGAAATTCCGTGCATTTGCAGCTTCTGATTTTGCTGATTCTGCTTTGTTCTTAGTGGTCCCACAGGATCTGGTGCGTATGAGGTTTTCCCGAAGAAGTATCAGCTGAGTGTCTCTCGCATCTGATATAGGGAAGACGTTATTAGTGAAGACGCTGGCCAGGGTCTTGGATGTTCCATTTTCTGTAAGCGATGCAACATCGTTCACACAAGCCGGATGTGAGCCTCATCCACCCCGTCTACGTGTCAATTAATTGAGGATGATTTTTCTTCATCTAGATGTTGGTGAAGATGTTGATATGGCTATTCAAAGGCTGGTATGCAAACATACCTAATAAGTCTTGTTTTGATGTCGAAGTCTCCTGTATAGCTGCAAGCAGCTAACTGGGACTCCGCTCGAGCGAGGTAAGTACGGATTCTTTCCTTGAATATCATACAACTCACCTCACTAAGCATGGGAATCGTTTACATCGATGAGGTTGACAAAATTGCTCGAAAGACAGGTGGCGTAGGAACAGACTCCTCCCGAGACGTTGGTGGTGAAGGAGTTCAGCAAGCTCTGCTACGTATGATGGAAGGTTCGGTTGTCTCAGTTTCGGCCAAAAGCGCAGGTGCGCCTGAGCCGACAGCAGGAGCAGGCATTCATCCTAGAAGTGGACAACGAGCACCTCACTTAGCTACAAGTACGTGAACAATCCACTACTGTAAACTCAAACTTAGACTTCTTATATCCAGCGAAGCCCGACGTTTATCACATAGATACATCAAATGTTTTGTTCATACTCAGTGGAGCATTTGTTGGCCTTGATGGCATTATCAAACAACGCATAGCCAAAGGCGTGAGTAGGCTCTGATGCATGGATCTGTTTCATTAATTGAATGAGATATGTAGTCTATAGGATTTACGGCAAATTTAAGGTCCCAATCGTTCGACTTGTCCAGACAGCTTCCGTTTTTTACCTCGAATCGTAAACCTGCTGATGTCCTAGACCATCTTGAAACTGTGGATCTCATCAAGTTCGGGTGAGCAAAATCGCCACCTATTTGGGAATCTGATTGACGTTTCTCGAGCTTCATACCCGAATTTATTTCCCGACTCCCCTCTATCACAACACTTTCTCCGCTGACCGTGCCAGATCTGCGTCGAATTCTTACAGATGTAAAAGGCTCCTTGGTATCACAATACCAGGCCCTCTTCGGATGTTTTGGAGTTGAAATCCGGTTTACAAGTGCTGCTTTAGATGCCGTCTGTCGGAAAGCATCCGAGCGGGAAGGAGGTGCTCGTAGTCTCCGAGGGATCATGGTGATTGAGTCACTTTTGCCTTAGTTGTTGACCTGACTGATGGTCATTGTAGGAAGCGCTCCTACTTGAACCAATGTATGAAGTACCGTAAGTTTTTGTTCTTTTTTACATTTATTCAGCATTTTGATTTATGTTTTATATTTCAGGGGTTCTGTGAGTAGTAACTCAGCACATAATCCCTGAATTTAACACCATATTGTAGGACGTGTATCATATCCTGATCACAGAAAATGTTGTTGAAGGAACAGCGGCGCCTAGATACTGGAAGAAGAACCAAGGTGTAGCTTTTTGGGAAGCTTGGGCCACAGAAGAGAACAAAAAACCAGCTGAATCATGAGTCCTTTTTTAATCGAGGACTCACTATTTTCTTGCATCATACTCTAGGCGAGTTGTAGATGATAGCGATGATGCGACGCAAAAATGATCATTGACGCAGTAAATCAATCAATGCAACAGGTATTAAAAGCCATCCATGGAAGTAGCTCAATTTGGAATTGTAGAGAGGGCACCCACATAATATGCCAGGATATTTCAAGCCGTATCTTCCTTTCCTGCCTCAGCCTCATCCTCCTTCTTTACCTCATCCTCCTTCTTTACTTCATCTTCCTTCTTTACCTCTTCCTT